>Ga0307515_10001104_pt1 | contig 61716 bp, 18 predicted proteins | sample 17_EM_MG_FD_194513 | JGI IMG/M metagenome (GOLD analysis project Ga0307515, IMG submission 194513) | Populus trichocarpa ectomycorrhiza microbial communities from riparian zone in the Pacific Northwest, United States - 17_EM | ecosystem: Host-associated > Plants > Roots > Unclassified | place... | reverse complement strand
CTAAGCTATCCCCTTAAACTAATAGCGAAGCTATAGAGCAATCGGAACTCGGAGCCCTATAATAACTAAAGGACTTTAACCTTATAGCGGCCTTCCTAACGTATACGTATTAAAGAGTTACAAGATCTATAGTACTATCTAATCTTATACTTAGAGCAATATAGAACAAAACAGCTTTTACCTAAAAACTATCCAAAAGGTTAATAAACCTCATCCGTAAGGTGTAATAAAGGGATGCTTTCTATACCATCCTTAATGCGGAAGTAGACCGGAAATGTAACGGAAAGGAAGCTGCTAGGCGCTACTATTAGGAACTAGACCCAATGGGCCTACTATATAAAGGTAGTAAGGTTTAGGTACTATAAGAAGCAAATCTACAATAAAAGATTCTTATAAAAAATTACGATAATCCTTTAGGCGGCCACTATGGTTAAGTAAAGACAGTAGAATTACTTTAACGCAAATACTATTGGCTAAGGCTTAATTAGGAAGTAAAGGAGTATATTAGCTATTATAAGAAGTATTAAGTATACAAGATCCACAGGCACAAGCCATAGGGTCTACTTAAATTAGTTCCCCCCGCTAGTAAGCTATAACAACATTACGCCATAGACTTTATTACGGATCTCCCGCTATCTAAAGATGGCTAAGGATAAATATACAATTCGGTCCTTATACTTATTAATAGGTTTTTAAAGTACGTCCAATACCTTTCCGTTAATAAGACAATTAACGTACAAGAGCTCACTAACCTAATTAAGAAGAAATACTTTCTTAAAGTAGATCAGCCGCACTCTATTATTACTAATAGGGGCAGTATCTTTACAAGTTAGTACTAGTCAGATCTATGCTTCCATTTAAAGATAGACCACCATTATAGTACAGCTTTCCACCTATAGACGGATAGGTAAATGGAACGCCAGAACTAGGAACTAGAGTCTTACCTACGGATATATTTAAACTACTAGTAAGACAACTAGTATAAGCTACTTCCATACGCAGAGTACGCTTATAATTTAAAGTAATATATATCGCATAAGTATGCACTAATCTAGATTGCCTATAGCGTCCAACTATTTAGGTTTAATAGTATACCTAATAATCACTAGCTAAGGCCGCATAATTAGTTATAGGATCCTACCGGGAAGTCTAAGAACATCTACTAAAGAGTATAAGGATACCTCTAGAAATAGAAGGAGTAATAGAAGCATATAAAGCAGAGCCTATAAGATACCTAAGAGTAGTAGAGATTTTAGTATAACTATAAGTACTAGGACAAGCATTTTAGAGTAAGTAATAAGGTTTTATTATGTTTAACAAATATCAAAACCCGTTAACTATTAAAGAAGCTTAATATAAGATACCTAGGTCCCTTCTAAGTTAAGGAACAAATTAGTAAGCTAGCCTATCGTCTCCAGCTACCCCCATCTATGGCCTATATATATCTAGTATTTTATATAAACCTACTAGAGCCATAGTATAGACCACCGCCAGAAAAGAACTTCCGTCTAGGCCCAATTAAATACCCTAAGGTAGTAGGCGAGCGGTATAAGGTTAAAGCTATACTACGCTATAAGTCTATTAAGAATAAGCTTTAATTTAAAGTTAAATAGCTAGGCTAGCCCGCTAAGAACTCTATATAGGAACCAGAGGATCACCTTAATTATTATAAAGATATTCTAAAAGAATATTAGGACCAAGGTCCACAATCTATAAGTCATAGAAAGCGCTCTAATACTATAGTGTTATCGCGACCTATAAAGAAAGCTCGCAAAAAGAGTAAATAGGTTAAATCGGATATAGAACAGATAGGCTTTAGAAACCATAAGGATAGGGCTATAGCCTAAGGCAGAACGGGTTCTTAGCCTTTTCACGTATATAGCATAGAGTTAATAGGGTATTTTGCTAGAATTGCATTCCTATTTATTAATCTATACCAGGAATATTATTTCTAGGGCTTCTAAGCCCTTTTTAAAAGCCTTATAAGGCCTTTCCGAGCACCTAATTAAGGTCCTTAATTGCTACTATATATAAGAACAAATCCCAAAAGTCTAAACTATAAATGCCCAATCTAAAAAGCTACTACGCCTTATCATCATTAGGAGCAGGATTAGTATCCATTAGGTTACTAAGTGATGGCTAACAAGAATAGGATCCAGATGCCTTAGTAAGCGTATAAGTAGGCATAAAAATAGGGGTAGGATAATAAAGTGTAGCTAAAGCAGAGACTCTTAAACGCTTAATACTAATATTAGGTCCAAACTAATACTAATAAAGCTCTTATGGCGTAAGCTTATAGTTAATAAAGACACGCTTAAGCCTAAAATAAACAAAGACGTTAGCTAGCTAGTATAGTCTAGAACCACCAAGACCTTGCTACAGCAACTATTAATCACCTATCCGCTAGGTACCTAAAGGGTAACCTACCTAATACCGTATTATATTATGCTCTTTTAAAACTTAACGCGTATACGCAAACTCCTTCCTATAGTAGACAGCAACCTTCTTCTTATCACCCCCATTCTTTACCCTATCCTTAGTATACTAACCTTACTCTCGCATCAGGCGTTACTAACTAGCTTACTAGGAATTATAGGCGGAATAGATAGCTATGGCATAGTCTTAAATTTAACCTAAACGTTTAGCATTAGCGCTCGAATAGGAGAGAGCCCGGGCGATATAGTAGTTAAAGACATTAAAGGAACATCGCCACTCAGGCCTAGGCTATTAAAGTTAGTAATGGAAATCTATTAAGGATAGAAAAGCTTACCTTAACGTAACTACCGCTCTTAGTACGTATGTATTAATTATAAAAACTAAAGGTATTAGATCTAACGCAGTGCGTCTTATTATAAGCCTCTAGAATCCTATTATTAGATTTCTAGTCTTTTAAAGACGTGCAGGTAAAATTATTTAGGTAGGACTAGCACCAGTTACGGGTTAGTGGGGGTTAGGGTTCTATATATAAAGGCAAGGCCAGGATACACTATAGAATTTACTTAAAAGAGTAGTCAGCAGGAGAACAAAGAGGCATATTAAATTAATAATAAAAAAGAAGAAAATCTTAATAATATATTAAAGATACGTCCAAATTGGACGAAGGTTAATAATAGGAAGTAAGGTATTAAGGAAAAGGATTAAGCTTAATAAGCAAAGTGTCTTTATACTTTACCGTCCAATACCCTTCTAATAAATAGCCGCAACCTTACCAATATAACTCCGTTATAATAGCGCTATTTAAAAGGAAGGAAACACGCGTATAAGTTATTTAACCATCACTTCCTTATAAAAACTAACTACGCGGCCGGGGGAAGGCAATTAAGACATTAAATTAAAGACGTATATGGGTTAAATTAGACCTAAAACAATACTATAGTATTAAAGAATAACGTTATAGACGTTCTTAATAATTGCATAATAGCTATAATTACTATCGCGAAATGTCCCTATTTACTAGGTAGTAGAGCTACACCAAATATACGGCATAGGACCACTAGATTTAAAACTATATATACTAAATCTTAAGAGACAAGTCTCTTTAACTAACTAATTAATACCTTAACCGTATTTAACAGCCTAAGGGCAAATGCAGGAGCAATATGTTAGTAACGTAGGGAATTATAAGAAAAGGATTATAAGAAAAGATTATAGACCATATCTTAGCAGTTAAAGACAACGGCAAGCCAAGGCTCTATACGTTAAATCCTATACCAAAGGTTTTACGGAACTATACTAGAACACTAAATTACCTATAATACTTATAATTAATTATAAACTAGTATAAAGGCTTAAAAGCAGAGTTATATAAAAATCCCTATGTTAGCCTAGGTAGTTACTAGTATACTTCCAGTAGGCTTTTAATAGGTCTCCTAGCAATCCTTATATCTTTTCTCCAGTTATGTTTTTTCCTTATTAAGGTTTTTCAGGAGTTTAAAGTAGGGGTTAGATAGATAGATAATATACAGCGGCATACCAACACCTCTCTAATATCTCTCTAAACCTCTTCTAGGACGAGCCCTTATAATCTCCCTACTATAAGGTAATAGCGATTAGGGGCCAACTGCAAGAAGGGGGGGGGTAATATAAGGGATATTATTGCGGACACCTCGGGTTGCCCTCAGGATAACCCCCGGACGCCCCTCGGATAATCGCCGGTCACGTGCCGGAGGTACGTGCCCGTAGTATATAGTCTCCACGATCCCAGAGGCCTTACCTCCTTAAGGATTCGTCTCTTTCACCAATCTATCCTATTCCAATCGTGTCCTTATAGCCCCCTGTCTACAAAATCCCCTTATATATTCCCCCTTTAAGCAATAACCAGGCTTATAATAGGAAGGTAGCTATATAAAAAGGGAGCTATAAGCAGCTCTGGCATTATTTTATTTAAAGCAGTTTTACCTTAAATACTTTAAACCCCACCGTAGTACTATTAATTATAGCTACTTCCCTGCCAGGAAATTAAGAACGTACTATCCTTCGGCCCTTTAAACTAATTGAGCTCCTAAATAGCAAAGCTAGCTAAACTTTTGTATAAGTACGACCCGATAAGGGACCCTGAAGATTTTTTGGATAAAGAGTCTTGGTATTCTTTAAATGGAGAGTCTTGTTATTCTTTAGATAAAGAAAACCCCGTCAAGTTCAAAAACGAGATTTTACTAGGCGCGCTAAAGAAAGTGCCTTAAATTAAACGGAAATTCTGGAGGAGGGATAATACCCATTTAGCTCTTAAGAATATCGACGCCGGATTATTAAGTAAAGACGATGCCTACTTATTACTTAAACATCTACTAGCTATCTAAGATGTACTAGGCGAAAATAGCACATACTTATTCATCGACGAAGTCCTTAAGGTACCTATACCGGTCTCCGTAAAACTAGCAGTTATAAAAGATTAAAGGCTTTTAGCCCTAGTTAGCACTTAGATTATAGAAAGCCTTTTATAAGACTAGCTAAATTAGGAACTTTTAAGGTTAATAATAGCTAACTAGGTTAAGCCTAACGAAATGGCACTTAATATTATTAGCAGAGTTATATATAAAAGGTTAAATTAACTCGGCCATCTAGAGCTCCTAGAGATAGCCTTAGATTTTTATTTTTATTATTATAAGTTCTAATCGGATCTTTATAAATTTACTATAGGGTATTTCTTAATCCATAAAAAAGTATATAGGCATATATTTTATTACACATTCGATCTTAATTTTGAGATATTTTTTATTATTAGGATTCTGTAGGTACTATAAACACGGGTTATTTGGCGTTTAAGAAGTGGTTTTCTATAAGAATTGTAGAAATACGAACCGAAATATTGTATAGATTTCCTACTAGTTTTGTTTTTAGCTATACTTCTCCCGTCACTCCTAGGCTTTCTTTTTATCTTTTCTTAGTGGCGGAGGATTGTTAAAGCTCTTACCCGCTATTACTAACTGTGATTACTCCTATAGATGTAGATCTAGGGGTATTATAGTATCTATAGCCTGATAAATAGGGTTCCTAGTATTGGTTCTAGTAGTATTTATTAGTCTCTTTTCTTTATAGATTAATTAATATACAAGTTTATTTCTATAGGATTACCCAGCATCATCTACAATGTTTCTATAACCGCTCCTTATGCCTACACCCGCCCTGCTTCGGCCCAGGCCTATTGTATAATAGTACCCCCTAGTAATTACGGTCCTAAAGAAAGACTTATATAGTAAGCTAATACCAACACTAAGAAACCTATAGCCCTACGCGCACTCCTATTGCTATAAGGGGTATATATACAGATTCCTAGCCTCTTGGCATAGAATGTATAAGAATCTTTACTTTATCTATATAAATCTACCTAGACGCTAGCAATCTGTATATATACGCCCCTTATAGTCCATATAAAAACAGTTTATATATTTTAGTTACTTCTAGGATATTTTATTATTCGCTAAGTATTAACCCGTCTATCCGGTGCCTTATAAAGCAAGCTTATTAGGTAAAGAGGGGGATCTAATAACTTCCTTAAGACTATAATACTACGAGTTTTACGGTTAGGGTTATGGCCCCTAAGAATAGAGGCGTAAAGTAGACTTATAGGTGCCTAATTCTAGCAACCTCTAAGGCTAAGGAAGAAATGCTTATAACCATAAGAGGACTCTATTCCTTTTACTAGGTATACCATCGCTATGTCCTAAATAATATTCTTAAAGCTAGAAGGCTGCGCCTAATATATACTTATAATAAGCACAAGATAATATTAGAAACCGAACGTTATCTATTCCCTATTTAATAAACTCTATTAGCAAACATTAATATAAACCTAGTCTAGAAAATGTCCGCCTTAAAAAGAAAGGCGTTAACGCCTAGAGGAAGGAAATTAAATATATAGTAACAGCACCTATAACCCACTAACCGGCAAATTCCAATGCCTATTGCTTTGGAGTTGGTAAATCTAAACCGCTAGACGCAGTGGTACTATTAGACAGTGTGCCGTTAATGGCGATTATCCGCGTTTTATTTACAATCGAGATCGTAATAAGAGTCTTATTTAGCGCCGCGTAGCTACCGTTTCTAATTAGATCGTATAGATACGTATTATTGCTATTGTTATCGCAGCTATAAATACTATATCGCTGGCACAAGCAATTAACAGAGAGGGTCTGGTTTATACCGTTTAGAAAAGTCGCATTTATGACCGTTTTATTTATAAACGAGTATGGATATATATAGGGGTACTAGTAAACGTTATACAGCTATAAACTAGGGAAAATAGTAAGCGCAGTAATAGGGGGTATAAGTAAGGGTGCGAGGCCGAGAGAAGAGCGCTAGCTAGCGGTGTAAGGAACTGTTGCACCTCTACTATAATAGCGGCCTCCGCTATAGGCGGGACGGGCACCTAAGCTAGATACTATCTTTCCCCTAGTATTTAAATTGGATTTTAAGTTTAACGCGCCGCCTTTAGACAATTTTCCTCCTCTACCTATTAAAGCGTTAGTATAATCTTTTAAATATGCAATTAACCTAACTTTTAGCCCCACCTCCTCCACCACTTTTACTACCGCCCCCTTTCTACTTTTCTTGCGCATTAGTAGGTAATAGAATACTATTACCTAGAACGTTCGCGGATAAGTAAAAGTTATAGGAACTTAACGCCTTTGGGTTATATATAGACACGGCATTAACAGTAGATAAAGTGGCAAATGCGTATGCGAAGAGTAAGAATAACCTTATAGTAAGGAGCGTTGCTTAAGAGATTTAGGAGACAAATCTGGGGTATAAGATTTTCTATAACTAAATAGGTTTTAGAATAAGTAACGAGAAAATCCAAGCAGGTGTAAATAAAGACAGTAACAATGTATAAATGCGTCGTGTTAGGAAAATAAGGCGGATTTAAGTAAATAAAATAAAGTTTATAAGGCTAATAAAGAGTTAGAGGTAAAGGGGGATTTATACATAATAGACCGGTATCTTTAGGTCTTTAGGTCGTATAATCCCCTATAACCTACAATCTATTAACTAAGGTTTATAGATTATTATTATTAGCCTTTCCCTACCTTCCTCTTTCTTTATAGATTAATCTATAAAAGAGTCCTTATTCTTATTTTCCTAACCTAAAATTTTAGGCCGATATAATTTATTAGGTCGTATAGTCCCTTTTAGGCCGATTATAAGGGAGTAGGTAGGCAAAAAGCGGGTAAAATTTCTAGGAGGGTAGTAAAAGTGAAAGCCGGTTTCGCGAGCGACCTATTATAATTTAAAGCTTAGAGCTTTCCCTCTTTCCTTCTTTAATTTTAAAGTCATCCTTAGCACCCTTTTAGGTAATGAGTATAATATATAGCAACCCTAAAATGTCTTTAATATTTCTAAATTAAGTCCCTTAAACCGTAACTCGTTTGGTTTAAAAACCCCCTAACCTAGAATTAGCATCTTAGATCTCCCTTATAAGCTATATCTACGAATCTTTTATTATATTGTTGTCTTAAGAAGGCCAATCTACCGGCGTTCTTTTATTATTTTAAGGAAAATGCTGCTAGAGCTAATATTAATATGCAAAACATTCGCACCAGAGGCCCTTAAGGTATTTTATGGAGAAAATACCTTCCTCCTTAAGCCCTATAAATCCCTACGTACTATATTAGAGCTCCGCACATTTCTACCTCACCTAAATATTTGTCCCTTAATTAAATATTTGGACCTTACTTTTATATTTAGAATAGCTGGGTATTGCAACATAGCAACGATAGCAGTATACCTCTACAATTTCGAACACTTGGGGTTTAACAGTCTAAAATCGGTTAAAGTGGTTATAAATCTAAATTAAGTCCGAGATTTTCAGAGACCTGTTAATAGTATATAGGTTGGTATATGTAGGTTGGCAATATAAATATTAACTTAGTAACCTTACCTAAATTTATACGCTATAGCAGCCATAAGGTTAATAACGATTTCTTATATAATAATAAGGCCTTAGAGCTCGGATAAGACTCCTTTATAAGTATTTGGGATAGTATAAGCTCTATAGTAGAGCTATAGTAAAGGAGGTCTGTTACGCTATAAAAGGAGACTCTTTATAAATTAGGTATAAGGGCAATAATATAAACGTGTGTTACGGCACTGTTATAAACCCTAGTTAGGGGCTCGGCCAAGCCTTGGCGCCATATATATAGATGTGTCCTTTCCTTAACCTTCTTTTAGACCTTATCTTGGAATTCTTGTTTACTAGCTACTAATAGATTCTTGTTCTTTTAACTAAGCCTTTATAACGTGATTTTCTAGTAGGAGGGGTTTAGGGTATCCGAGAGTGGCTATAAAGTATAACTTATAAGAAAATATAAGAGATATTAAGGTGTATACAGATTTTAAGATGCTTAAAGTTAAAGTACCTATTATTTTTTCCGGCATATAGGGTTTTCCGCTACGTAGGGATGGACGTTACTATAATTATAACTTAATAGAATCGCGAGGGAGAGAGTTAAGATACGTAAATAATGGATTTATTGCGGTATGGGGGGTTTTACGCCACTTAGGGAGGGACGTTACCTTATAAAGTTGTTAAAACTAGCTACTAAGTAGGCGGAAGAATGGAGGAATGGCAAACTTAAAGGCAGTTACCTTACTTAAGGAGTTAGAAGATTTTTAATACTTTTCTAGGCTTTAGATATATAAAGAGAGTTAAGAATAAGTTCCAGCCCGGTTACCGCTATGTATACTAAAGCAAACTCTATATGCTTTATAACCATTAGTCTGCCTATTAATTATCCATCTTTTAACGTTATTACTTTTTACTATAAGATGCTTGCCTATGCTTAGTATATATGTGACTAAAATTCTAATTAGTGTTGTCTATAAATCTAATTTAAGTTAAATTACAATTTATAAGCCGCATCTCCTCTTAGGAATCCCCTTCTGTATCTATAATAGATAACTGGCTCTTTAGGTTTATATTTCTTTGTAATATAATAGCTTAGTAAATTCTAGTTTAGGAAGCGGACTCGATTCCCTTTATATGTTAGATATTAGCAAAAAAATCCCTCTAAAGTTGACTTTCGATGATTCTTAATATGGTCGTTTAATAATTTCTAGCTTTTAAACCCGATATTTTTTATAGTATACTTTAGATGTTTATATATAAAAGCTATTACCTAAAGACGAATAAGTACCGGATAGTCCGGTTTTTATATTAAATATATTTTATAATAAAGTTGGTAGGTATAAAGAAAGCTATTTAATGGCAGGAATTAGCTAGGCTAGCTTTTAACTTTCCGTTACTATAGAACTGTCTCCTAAATGCGCTCAATTAGAATCCAATTAACTATCTTTATAGTTACTCGCGAAACCGGCTTCCACTTTATAGGCTGTATTGGAAAATTTACGCCGCTGCTACTTGTAAGCATTAACAGAGCGCTAATATTTATAGACTAGTTAAGGAAAGCAGCTCGTTAAATAGTAGAGGAGAGAAGCCTAGACCTGCGCTTTTGTCCCCTTTTAGTACCTTTTTGGTAAAGTATGTCCTTCTAGCCGGGTTAATATATATTAAAAGTCGTAGTGGTTTAAATAGAGCAAACTGTAGGCACCTAAAGAAGACGATGGTTTTTAGCGTAACGAAATAAAGGTGCGCTCCCTTAACTGGTCTACGGTAGCAGTCCAATCTAATAAACGAGTCCTAAGAAGCGCACGCCTTAAAGGTATCTTGCGGCTTTAAAAGAGTAAGAATAGAAAGCCTAGATAGAGATAGCTCTCCCTCTTAATAGAGGAGGTACGTTTATATTCGTTTAGTAGACTACTACCTAGGGCTAACTTGACCGCCGGGTTATAGAATTACCCGCCCCTGCTATTATAGGGCTAAAAACGACCCCGAGAAGCGGAAACCCTAGAAAATCGCGTCCCAGTCGAGTGGCCTTAAAAATGTCTTCGATCTTTGCCCGCAGGCCCTTCTTTTAGGCAGACGTTTAGTTAGGAGGCAGCTAGTGTTAGACGGACAAGTCACTTATAAGAACTCTATCGATTAAAGCTGGCTTTAGAAGCTCTCTATATATATAAGGTAGGGGCAAAGAACTAATAATGACGCTGACGACAATTCTAGAGCTATTACTCAATCGCTACTAGGTCGATATTGCCACTTAATTAGTAATAGGTAATAGAAACAGGGTGTAAGTTATAAGGTAGTACCTAACAGTAACCTTAACGTTTAATAGCTAGCGCTATTAGCGCATCTAAGAGGAGCTATATTAGATCTTAGATAAAGGAATATATTTAGCCGAAGGAGTTCTTTAAGCAAGATAATATCCTATACTTGTTTACGAGGAAGACTTTTCGCCGTAAATAGTCGGACTCTAGCTATTAAATGGGTGTAGATCACTACTATATAGGGTTAGATTAGGGGTTTATAACCCACCCACCCCATATATATATAGTCTCTTTTCTTTTATAGATTAATCGCAGACTTCTGTCGATTTAGGTTGGATTTAGCCTATTACCCTATCCTTATTCCTATTCCGGTTATACTACTACCCCCCCTCCCTTTCCTATTTTAGACATCTACCTTATATATAAATAGCTTCTTTTCTTTATAGTTTGAATAGACAGAGTCCTTATTTTTTACTTACTTATCAGTGCACGGACTACTAATTAATAACTTCTTATTCTTAATCTGCGCACGGACTTCTAATTAACACTAGCTTATAAGCTAGGTATCTCAGATAAAAGTAACAGCCTCCGTCGCAGACTACTTAAGAAGAAGTATTATAAGCTTTATAGTGTGTAGGTATTAAACAAACGACTTAATTCTAAATCTATAGAAATTAAGTGGTATAAATGTATAAAGTAAACTAAGTTAATAACCAACTCAGTAACTAAGTTAAGGGGTAGGTAATGAAAATAGGGTAAGATAAAATGACGTTTTAGTATAGTATTGGCAGTTAATTACAAGTAATAAAATAAGGATTATTTTACTTTTGTAGAGATGTATAGAAGACTTAAATAGGCTTCTTTCCAGAGCTACGTTTATAGGAACATTTATTAGAAAACTTAATATCTTCCTATAAGAATCCTTTATACTTCCGAGCCCAACAAAGCCTTAATTAAGCCACTGCTGGTATTAGCTTTGGTCTCTTCTTAGCGCGGAAGTTTATAATATAATATTTTTTTTAAGACGGTATAGAGTTTTATGCTTAACGGTAACCCTATATACGGCGCGCTGTGCGGATAAGAGAAACGGTATAGAACGTCGATTTTCGTATTCTTATGGTGGATTTACGAGAGAGCTAGCAGAAGGGAGGTCTGGGCAATGGCCTTGCTTTATGCTTACTTACACGGATATAACTTTAAAACACAATGGTCGCATTCGTATATAAGCTTCAAAGGGCAAGGGGATAGATAGATCTATCGGCGTGAAATCCTTAAGGATAATGCCTGCTGGAAAATTGGTCATCCATATACTAATAACTATAGAAAACCGTATTGTGGACGGAGGGCAGCTATAGGGCGAACGCAAAATGGATGATGTTCTACGAAAACTGAGCGCTTTCTACTCGTACTAGAATGGTAAGAATCGGCCGCGGGTTGATGGAGTTTTAAGTTGCGTGCCGCTATCGTACGAGCACTCCAAAGCACCCTAAAGCACCCTATTAAACTTATACCGCACCAAAATAAGCTCCTAGGGGGCTATAGATAAAGGCTTTAATAGGACTAAGCTTGCTAATTATTTAACGAGGCTTTAATATTGAATTGAATTAAATACTAAGACTTAATTAATTTAATTAACTAAGAGCTCGTAGGCTTGGCAATGTATTTAATTTAGAGGTCCTAATTGAATTAAGTTAATTAAAAATATTAAAGCTTTTAATATTATATAGAAATATACCAAAGTTTATATACAATAATGCCCTAAACCTTATTTTTCTTAGTGTTCCTTACTAAAAAAACTTTATCTAAGTATTACCTGTTATTTGCACCCTTATATCGCCGCCAAAGTCTTAGTAGGTAGGGTTTTGCTACTAATATCGTTAGACCCTAAACGTATATTTAGCCCTATAGGCTTAATATAATTAAAGCTTTAATAGCGGTAGGATCGTGGGATAAGGAAGGTATAATTAATATAGTAGATAAGCAGTTAAAGCGCCCGTAGGACGGAATAAGATATATACGGTAGGAAGGTGACTTAACACTATACTAAGACCCATAATAGTTACTAACTACTACGTTAGTTAAATTTAGTTGCAACTATTGCAATATTGATTTAATCAATTTAATTAATTAAATAGGACCCATTGGTATCTTATTAGAAGTCAGATATAGATAATATATATAACTATTTTAAAGCTTTTCTACCCGCTTAAAGCCGTTTACAAAGCTAATCTAGTAGTGCTTCCTCACTAACCTTCTGGACCTACGCGACCCGCTTAATCTCCTTAATAACCTCAAGCTATAGGGAGTACCATTAGACCTCCTTCTACCGGCCAGCCCGCTATTTACTACCCCATTTAAAATCTAGCGCTACTACGGAAGGATTGCCTCCTAGCCCTTTAGTCCACTTACGCTAAAGGGCCCGTACAGAGTTTACCGCGCGGCTTATGCAGTATATAGGTAGAGACCCGGACCTAGGCTTTAGCTAGGACTGCGGCTCTAGCTATGGCAGTAGCTGCGACAGCAGCAGCAAAGCTATACAGGAAGGAGAGCCTACAGCGCTTACCCGGGCGGATATATATCTACTAGATTCCATAATAGATAGAGCTAAAGGGGCCGCTTCTATAGGCGGACGCGGGGGGTTAGTAGACCGGCTATACTGCTACTATAGCTAAAGGGGCTTCTAGTCGAAATATAAGGCCTCCAGACGTCAGTAATTAAAGCTATAAAGACTAGGCCCGCTAGGACTTATCTAGATAGTCTAATAAGCCCTTAACCTTACTAGCCGTCTGCTTATTTTCGGCGCGTAGAGCCTTTAGTTAGTTAGTAAGGAGTGGCATAGCCTAGTAGAGAATCGACAGCTAGTTTAGGCTCCCCTCCTCTTTCTATAGGTAGGGCTCTAGATCCCACGCGAAGGCCTTATACGCCTTATGCTAGAAAATAGGGTGGCTCTATACTAGATGGCTTAGGAATATCTTATAGAGGGCTACCGAGTCCTGTAGAATGACCTCGCGGAGGTAAAAAAGAAGGTTTATAACCCCTACAGCAGTAAGGTCGTTAATCTAATATAGCTATAGGCTAAAACGGCCCTTCTATTTCTTTAGTTCGGACCATATTATTAATAGTAGTATATTAGGCGGCGTAATACCCACACGGCGGATTTTAAAGCAGCCTATCTATAAGGGGTGCCCTGACCTTATAAACTCTCGCGGGAGAGAGTTTAAGTAACTTCTCCTCTAAGAAGACACTAATGTACTAAAAGGCCTTTACGACCTAATCTCGCTGCGAGTTATATAAGAGGGCCGCCTTATAGTCCCTACCGCTCTTAATTAGACGCATATTATACTATACTAAGCGCCTACTAAAGTACGGAAACGGCTTAGTACTAAGATCCTAGCGGTATAGGAGATAGAAAGCTAGCCGCTAAGTATATAAACAAGCGGCTTCCTATTTTATAGGGCCCTAATAGTCTTAAAGCGGCCGTGCTAATTATAGTAGGTATAATAGTAGACGTGCTACTACGATCGAGGATTAGGCAGGGAGGACTTTTTTAACTAATAGGTGGTCTTTAATACGCGTATATCCACAGCTTGGCGCTAGTAGCGCTATAGATATACGCGAATCTGCCCCAGGTAGTTGGCTAAATACGTGATTTTTCGGCTGACCGACAATTAGCTAGGTAGTCAATACCACAGAGTTTAGCACTAAAGGCCCTCAAACAGCAAGGCAAACTTAAGGTCAGTAGATAGCTAATTAGTTAAAAAAAGTGGCGTTTTCTTAGGCGGAGACTAGTAATATTTTAGTGTTAGTAAATGCGCCTTAAGTTCTACCCTTACTGTCTAAGTCGCTTACTAAGATAACTCTAATAGAATGTAGTAAATTGAATTAATCGGCCAAAGTCTATATTTTAAATAAAAGTCAAGCTATAACTAGTTGGACCTCATTCAGATACGCAACTATACCTCTATAAATACTACCAGGAAAGATTATATAGCGTTTATAGGTATTACAACTTAACCAATTATATCCAATTTTGGTCCCTTTACTCCTTCCTATATATAAGATAATTACCCGCTTCCATAGCCTCCGCCTAATGTATTAACATCGGGCCTAAAGCAAGTTATTATTAGTTTAAGGGGTATCTAGCTTTAGAGCCCCTAGGAGCTAAAATTGGCTACCCTAATATATATATTAGCCTTTATCCCTAATATAGGATTAGAAGTCAACCCCGGTTCTCCACCTTAACACTATTATTTTATTCTCTTCTCGATATCTTCTTTAGGTAAAGAGAAGATACTAAGTAATATACCTAACGTTAAGGAACTACGTAGGCTTCTAAACTTCGACAACTCTACTCTATAAAACAACACTAAAGTTTTTATACACGCTGCTAAGTATTTTAGAACAAGATACAGAACAATAGATGGCATTCTTGGTAGTAGCCTAGATAACTTTCACTTTAGCGAACACCGAAAGGCACTTTTATATATGGCTTATAGGTTTTTTAAAGAACATTATACAGAATTTTAGCCTAATAACGGCTTAGGTCGACTTCAAAGCTCTAGAGATTCTAAACTGTAAGCTACCTAATACCCCCCTTAGTTTATTACTAAATAACTTAGGATAATCGCAACTATGAAAAGGCTGTTTTGGCGTCAAAACGTATAATACCTCCGTAATAAAAAGTATAAGAAACTAGCTACCGTACGCAATTCGTTAGAGCCCGTCCCGTAACCTAATAATACGCCAAAGGAATTGCTAGCACCAATTAAGGTAGGGATAGGAACAGTACCTACGGAGGCCTCTTTATATCCACAGCTAAATACTTAGATTTATTATTTAGTGGTTAAGTCACGCAAGCCTTTATTAGATTGTGTAGTATAGGTTCCTAAAGGCGGCCAGTTTTAGGATAAGACTTTGGAAGAGGTAATAAAGGAGATACGCATTATTTCTAGCAAAGACTTTATAGCTTTAAATATCGTCTTATATAGATATAAAATGCGTATAACGGCTTAGGATATATATAATAATACGGCATTTACGAGTATAAAAATCGCCTTTATAAGAGAAATTAGTCAGTTAGATAGATTAAAGCCGTTCTTTATAGAGATTAAGCCAGTATATAAGCAACAGTAACAATCCTAGCTTATCCCCCTTTTGTTAAAAGCACGATCTAGTTAAATATAAACAGCTCTAAAATAGGCTTCTTGATTATTATAGCGTGTCCCATTAGAATACTTAATATAGATATAGAGTTAACTTATTGTTATAAACGTATTAAGACCTAGAGCTTAGGAGGCGGACGCTTAAGATATATTAGAGATAAAGGATGTAGAAATAGATAAAGCTTATAGATTAATAACGACTAGAGCGTTAGAGCTAACCTTATAGAAATTAAATTAGAATAGCGAAGCCTTAAGACCCAAAATGCTGAACTCTAAAAGGTAATTCACTTTATCCAAACGCAGCTTAATACCCTTTTATCGTCTTCCCTATTAATACAGTTATAGGCGTTAATAGCAGCTAGCGGAAGCGAAGCAGGATTAGGAATAACCTTTTCGCGAGTAATAAGAGCTAGGAGGCCAAATAAGGAGCCTAACTGCTAGCTAGTAATTAATATCAGCTAAGCGGGAGAGGAAGTAGTAGGAAAGGTAGTAAATATAAAAGTGGTAAAACAAACTATTATATAGGGCATAAGTAATATAAAGAAACTGTAAGAGTAAAGGGGGGAATATATATTGCGGAAAGAGAGAAGGCAACTAAGTGGTTTACCTAGTGGAAAGAAACAGATAGCGTATAAGTAGCTTACTTTACTCTACCTTTCTAGAATTTGTGGTATTAAAAAGATAATTATAAGTATAGGATTATTAATAAATCTGCTAAGATTCTTTAGTAAGTATATTAAGTTAGCCTTAGTATTTATAATAATAACCAGGCCTATACCTTCTCTTAACCCTTTTTATATATTAAAAGCCTAGGAAAGTATTAAAAAATCTTCTAACTCTATTAGCAAGGTCGCTGCCCTTAAGTTTATTATCCCTTTATTCCTTTATTTACTTAATAGCCAGTTCCTTAAAGACAAAGGCTATTAAAGCAGTATTGCGTCAAACAGTTTTATAGCGTATTAAAACAAGTCCAGAATATTAATGCTGCCGTATAAGTCCTTAATAGTTATCCTATATTTCTAAATTATATAAGTGCGCGATAATGCCTCCGCCTATACCTAGCTTTGCTAGTGCTAGGCCTAGATAGGTATAAATATACATATATACTACTGAGTATCTTAAGGGTTCTACGTCGTGTAACCCCTAACCTAGCTTATGCTTAGCCATTTTAATTTCTAATTAAAGCTGACTATAAGTATAAATAAAACATAGCCCGCTTATATAAATAGTTATCTTTAATTATTCCTAACCCTACTCTAGCTATAGTACTTTATAAACTCGCGATAGAACTAGATATAAGCGCTTACCCAAAATCTAATCCTAGCCGGCTTCGCTTTTGCAGCATAACACCCTTTTAACTAGACATATCTTTCTTTCTATATAACACCTTCTACTTATCTATTAACTACTCCTATAAAGGCCAGATTTGTCTTAATAATAACTTGCTATTAATATACCCTTTAACTTTAGTATTCTATGCGACCTCCTTAGCGAGCTAGACTAAAACCATGCTAGAAAATCGTTAAAAACGTCTAATACCCTAAGTTCTAGAACCAAAATAGTTGCTTTCTGGTTTAGTAAGCATGACCGAATCATTCCGCGAGAAGGGCTAGGAGCCGTTACCTTCTTATTATATCTATTCCCAAAGCGTAGAGTAAACCGCGTCTTTAATCTATAAGAAAAGCGCCTTAAATCAATCATCAAATAAGTCCAGGGACTTGGTGCGACACATTTAAAGCAATTACAAATTTAGAGGACCCGAGATGCTATAACGGATGCGGAAACTAGGCATAGTTTAAGTGTAACTCTTAAAGAGCTTAATAAGACTCTAGACTGGGTTACAGCTATATCACCAGTCTCGTCTATTAAGCTGAGGTAAAGAATAGAGGTAAAATATACGGAGCCGAGCTAGACTCGTAATGTATTATTAAGAATATTTCGAAGATTATACAGCTTTAAAGCCAAGTAGATGGTCCGTATAATCCTAAAAAATTATAGTCTAGTACAAATTCCGGAGACGCTAGCGATATAAAAGTTCCACTTCCTTTTACCTGATGTCCTGGGTTTTTAAAATTCTTTTAAAGCTGCTATAAGGATTTTGTCTAGAACCTTAATCCGACAAATGCCCGCCTAGCTAATAATAGCTCTTAAATCCCTACTTAGAGAAGTTGCTATATATAGGTTAACACCTTAAATTAGAGCTATAATTACACGGCCTATATAGGACAAGGCAAGAAGCATTAAACATTGCTATTAATTAGTAAGGGGTAGACGTCTAAGTGTTAAGCGGAAGTATAATAGCGAGTACTATTAAGTGCATATCAATCTAAGTAATAGAAAGAATTATATTAAAATCTTCTTTAAAAGCGGAAGGGACTTAACTGATAATTAAATAGGCCTATATAGCGTGCTGCGGGATTACCTAAGGCTTAAGTCAGTAGAGTGTAAGATTAAGAAGTAATGTATTTTAGAGGGAGAGCTACTAGTCTAGAACGATTAGGGCGAGCGGATTAAACCTTTCTATAAGATCCGCAATTATATGCAATAATTAGGCCGCATTCTTAAAACTCGCGAAGACTTACCTATAGATCTTAATGAGTATTTTATAATTATATTTTATAATCTGCTCTTATAGGATAATACTAACTATATTACAGAAACTTATAATATACGTTGCTAATAACTCTGCTTACTAGTCTACCGTATTCCTAGTCGAGCCGATATTAAAAGTTATAAAAATATTAATTTCTTATCTCGCCGTTCCCTTAAACAGCTTTGGGATGCATTTGCTTAAGCCATTACACAGCAATAGGAAGGTCTTGTACTAAAGGGACGAGATAATCCTTACTACTTATTCTCCAGAAATAATAGATTTATTAAGTTAAGGAAAGACTATATTTAAGGACTAGGAGGCACCATTAACTTTACTGTTATTAGTAGTCGCCGCGATCTAATAGACGAACAAGAACTGGGTATAGGGAAGTTGCGGTAGATATCTTTCTATATTAGATGCCTAGAGAATAAGGACTAGGTCTACCACTTTAATATTAAGCCGATATTTTACATTATTGACAAGGTAGATCAACAGGGTATAACTAAAGGGGATATCCTTTTACTTAATAGACTGGGATTCTTTTAGGAAGTACCTTTTACTCTCTCTATACCCGAGCTTGACATCAAGTTAGAGTAAGGGCGGCTGCCTTAGCCGACCGACTTGTTTAAGCGTCCTTTTATTATAGATATAATAAGTGCTAGCTTTAATAAACTAGCCAATACTAGGTATTTTACTCTGCGATTTCCCTAGGTGCAGAAAGTTTATTAAGACCGTACGTTTAAGGATATAATTAGCTTTAGCGAGCTGCAGGAATTAATAGGGCAAAGCATAGAAGTATTGCAGGAGATTAAGAGTAAAAACTAAAATTGGCTTAAGAAGCTAGAAAGAATAGACCCTAAACCTAACTACCTAGTAAATTCTATAAATAGTATAACTAGCTATAACGTTGGCCTAGAAGAATCGGAGAGGGTTAACCCACCTAAGTTTATAGATAAGTAGAGGGATAAAAAGCAGGAATATGGAAAGCTAAAAACGGATTCTTTACATTTTGGTGATATTTTCTTTCAGCCATTAAAGCGAAAGCTCCTCTTAGAGAATTCCTAATAAGTCGTTAAGCAAGCCAAGGTATCGCCTATTACTTTTATAGACAATAAGGGCACACAGCCACCCCTTACTGCCCTAACGTGTATTACCCCTTCTCCTTTCTATAAAGACTTATTAGTTATATTATCCGCCTACTTTTTAGTAACTAAACCCGGATTAAAAGCGCTCGCGAGGAATAGTAACTAATAGCTAGGGTATATAGCAGCTTCGTCTACTCCTTAGGAGGTAACTGGCAAGCTAGAGTACTAAATAGTTAGTCTTAATAATATATAATGCATAGGTAGCTAATGCGTAAACTAGTATAGTAAATGTTTTTATTATTTCTATAAGGAATATATGGCCGATAAGGTTTGCTTTTTCACTATAACGTTCTATAAGAAACTTCCTAAAGTTAAGTGCACGTATAATTACTAAATCTACAATTATAGTATTATATCGACCTAAAGTCTTAGGTTAAAAAATAAGGATAAGGACTTTATCTATTAAAATATAGCTCTAGAGCCTCTAATATATACCTAAGGAAGTGATATAGTAGTAATTGGCACTAGGTCGACATATTAGCCTAAGTAGAATAAGTATTAGGGTAAGTATAGTTTTTAGAAGGAGGGAAGGAGATGGGTAAGAGAGGTACTTATAGTAAAGTAGGGCAGAGAGGATCTGAGGCCGTTTTTAGGTAAACCCAGCTAGTAACGGCTATAATGAGATATATTGCTATAAGAAGGACTCCTTTAAGCCAATCTATTTAAAGTTAGTAAAGGCGATACTAGGTAGTTAAAAAAAATTAAAAAAAACTTATAAGATTTGCTATCCTAAATAAGATAATTCACTAGGAGTATAGTAACGAACTATATAGTAATCTGGAAGGTATTAAAATAGAGCGTTATATAATCCTAGCCTATAGTCTAACTAACTACAACAATAAAGGGAAGAATAAGAAGAGCAATTTATATGCTAGATCTAACAGCGACGCTAATCGCCAGATCTATTTTGTCCTTGCAAGCTACCGTGACCGCTATTACGTGCTTAGCAGCATTGCCGACAATTAGGAGCAGAATAAGACCGACGAAGGTAGTAGAGATAGTGCCACTTGCTATAACCTCGCTAGTCCTATTAACCATAAATTTAGAGTAAAAGGCGTTTATACAAAGTAAAACTAAGTATAATTTTAAAAAAGCTGCTTAAGAGGGCTTATTAACCGATTCTTGTGTCGAAATTAAGTCCATAAGAATAAATAGTAAAGAATTGCTATTATATATAAGAACCTCGTAGATAATCTAACAATTTTAACCATAATCATTCTATAGGCTGCCTCGATACTCCTTTGTCCGCTTTTATAACCTCCTTAGGCTCTAGGAATATAGTCTCTATACGCTAAACTTCCTACTTATCTATAACAATAACTTTAAGCCATTTTAGTAGCTTGAGCTTTAGCGGCTTAGTTTCTTTTAATTTCTGCATTAGGTCTTTCGCAAAATCTTCCTATTATATTTCATCCCTATTAAAACAATAATAGTACTAAGATATATAAATATTATTGGCAACCCCTAAGACACTAATAAATTTCTAAACTGGCTTAAGGATATATAGCTCTAGATTATAAAAGTAAAACTGTCCGCCTATATTTATATGATATTTATATATCGTCTTAAGTATTAAGAGATCCTTATGGGAGCGGATTTAAATCTCATAGAGCGGAGATAAAATGCCTAGGAGGTGGAATTTAAACTCCCTATGTTTTTCTATAATGTCCCTATATTTATTATAGACCTGTCCGCTAATGTATAAAAAGCTATAGTTACGGTAAAGCTTTTTAAGGGTAGACTTTAACTATCCGACCCGCCTCTTTTCTGCGGTCATATCTAAGGATTATAGAGGGCTGTTATATATAACATACTCGTAGATTTAGTTGCGCAGTTCCCTAGGAAGTTTAAGGAAACGGAATCGCGTATATTATAGTAATCGCTATAGATGTTTAAGACCCGAGGAGGAATTAATGGGCTTTTACTTGCTGACGCGGGCGTAAGAACTCCTAGACAGTTATATATATAGAGATAATAAATATTATTAACGGGCTTACCTATATGCCTTAGATTTATTTTTAACTATATTAAAGCTATAGCAGATTCTCATCCTAACTCTAGTAGACCAGTTATGGTAGTAGGGGTGTATAAAGATATATATAAACGAGATAAGGGGTCCGTAATATCAATATAAGCGCTACTGATCTTGTCAAGGCAGCACTAGGCTATTAAGTTAGTTATCTAACGGAAGCTTCTGTGTCTAACGCCGTTTCCATACCGCCTTTTAGAGCGCTGCTAATAGCCTTTACTGAATAAAATTAGATTTTGCCAATTACCCCATTCCTATTTTAGTTGCCTATTACTATTACTTATACTATTTCTATTGCCTATACTCCCTATTACTTACACCTTCCTTATATATATATAGCTTCCTTCCTTTATAGTTTAAATAGATAGAGTTTTTCTAACCCTATATATAGAGCAAGAGTTATAACAATCTAAACTTAGGGTTCCCCGTTAATTAGCTATATAAGAATATAAGGATAAGACTTAGACGCGAGCTTATAGAGGATAAGGGTTAATAATATTAGTGCTATAATATAGCCGCTATTAAAACCAGACGTAATGTACTAGTGGAAGTTTAGAATCACGTTTAATAGATCTAAAGGAGAGAAAATCGTACCTAAAAAAGGTAATTTTATTAGCGGCCCTCGTTCTTCCGGGCTTATAAAGCGTTTAATATTAGTGTACCACAAGAGGGCCTAAAGGCGGGCGTAAGGTCGAGGTCGAGATTGAGCTACCCTTTACGTTAACTTCCTAAGCACATCGTCTATTGCGCTTCCTCTTTATAGTAGATAGATCGAGATAAGCGACAGTTAAAGCAAAACCTATTAGATAGGGGTTAGATACATTTTATAACTTTATTAAGTTGCTCTCTAGAGGGCTTAGCGCCTCCAGTTCTATATATAGAGGCCCTAGAGCTACATTTAATAGATAGAGTTCTTATTCTTAACCATCCAATTAACAGGGCAATAATATTTTTATTCATTACCTTATAACGATATATTCATTTATAAGGAGTAATAATGATTGAATATTTTAATAGCCCTTATAAATATATAAATGACAATTACCTAGCAACGGATAATGCTTAGGATATTTACTGGCTATGCTAAGATTGGTGGTTTTACCTATATCTACTATTAGCGACTTAGTTAATTAAGGCACGAGCACGGTATAAGGGACGCGCAAGCCTATATGATTGGATTGTTTATAAACGAAGATCTAAAGCTAGGGAAAGGAAAGGAGAAGAAGAGTAGCGCCGCTTAATATTTTATAAGATCTTCGCGTTACGTGACCGCAATATACGGCAATCTGTGGCAACTTGTTATCTCAGTAAGCGACTTAGACGGCACTTGGCCCGCGTACTGCGTTTTTTTTATAATTTTAATTAGTAACGTAGGCTTGTCCTACCGTCTAAGGGCCTATAGTGCGAGCTTTGGTAAGGCTCGACTTCAATTTTCGCAATTTTGTATGAGAGACACTCTCTCCTATATATTTGACTCCCTAATAACACCTTTTTAACCTAATAAACTGATAAGTTAAATTAGACCAGCCTCCTCTATAATTGATTAGATTTTTATTAAAATATAAAGCTGTTAACTGGGTAAAATTTAGGTAGATTTTGCAATAAAATTGCGCCTGTAAGGCTCTAAGCGAGGCTCTAGGCGAGGCTCTAGGCAAAATTTTAAGTTAATAAGTCGACCCAAGCTTAATTAACGACGTTTTTCTACCTATAATTTTAATAACTTACTTTTATACTATAGGGTTTTTATATAAATATTCTTAAAAAGTAGCTTTAGTTATATAATCGATTAGATTTTTAAAAATACGTTATTTAGGGTAAAGGCAGGGTATTAAAAAAGGTAGAAGAAAAATCGAGTCTTGAATTAACCCTCCTATATTTTCGCACCAAAGGCCCTTAGACGGCAATTGAGATAACATTGTTAAGTAACCTAATTCGTCTAAACTAACCCTAATTCGTCTATAAAGTATACTAGTTAAGTACTAGCGAGATTTACTATCTTAATTGCCGACTGAGTCGCTTACTAAGATAAGCAACTTGTTAGTGCGAAGTTCTGCTAAGTTCTACTAACTAAGTTTTGCTATTTTCTGCCAGTGCCATAACAAGAACTATTTTATTAAATGTAGCGAGTGTTATAAGAGTAGTAGAAGAAGAAACGAGGGCTAGACGGATATTGGACTATAGTAAATACCTAAAAGCTTAGAAGAGGAAGGCGTGCAATACTAGAATAGACTGATTAGAAAGTGAGCATCTAATGCCAATTACCTACGCCTCCTTTATCCTAGCTAACTTATACTGCTATTACCAATAAGAGCATCGCATGCCTCTATATATATATAAGGAAGGGGTAGTAGACTACGTTAGTAGCCGTGTTAGAGACTAAGTTAATAACCGAGTCGATGACCGAATTAAGATAGATGACTAATAGTAGTAAGACGGTAATAAGAAAGTCCGATTTAGTTCGACAAAAATTCTCTTATACGGATAAACAGTTGCTAAAGGGCTTGTGCGCTGGCGATTTAGCTCCTTTTTTTTATTTAAGAGCCTCTTGTAATAAGGCTTACTAAGGTGCCTAAATGGGCTCCTAGAGAATATGTGTAAAATTAAAATAAGCACTTCTATGCTTAGGGGTCCTAATAATAAATAAATGAATAAATTGACCACTTATTATATCGTTTATCGCGATATTGCATAGAGGCTATATTATTGGTCTTGGCATGGTATTCTAGCGATCTGCTATAAGTTAGTTAATATTGTTTTAGAGTCCTCTACCCCCCCTCTCATTGCTTACTATCTACTCTTGTATGTATATTTAAACAAGCGGCGTATAATTAATACTATATATATACCTTAGTATCCTTTTACTACACTATAAGGCTTTAAGTTTCCTATATATATTTATAAGGATTTCAAAACATTTAATTATTATTACTGCTTATGAATGAATATATCGTTAGGACCCCTGGTTTATGCTTGTCCTATCCTCCACAAATGCTCCTTTATACTAAACTTGCTATATAACTATACTATAACGGATTTTAAGCTCCCCAATAAGCATCTCGTCTGTACGCCGCTTTTAGTAGCGTATATAGATAATAAGCAATATAATAATAACTACGACAATGGTAATAGTAATGACGATTCCCGCGATCCCGCCTCTGCTTATATGGTTATAACTATAGGACTTATAATTAGAACTTTTATATTCTCTAATAAAGATTTTATAACTATATCTAGTTAGCTATATGCGCTTCGGGCCTGGAGGGTCTACTAACTCTAAAAGCATAATCTAATTCCGCCTTACTATAAATTAGAAGTAAATGGTAGATTAGCAGTTTAGGAAGCTAGCTAGACGTACTTATATTCTATAGATAATTAACTATAGGGCAGCACTAATTGTACCCCCCCCTTTTTTACTAGGCGTCCCTATTAGCCGGAATTTAAGGCTATATATTATCCTAATTGGCGCTACTATTAAGACCGGTTCTTTTAGTGCCTAATATTAACAGCGGGAAAGTAAGTAAGTTAGCTATAGAGCGCTTTGGGATAGAGAATAGTATAGAGGTATATATAATGAGATGGCTTGGACAACTAAGGCCGCGCGGCTAGCACGCGTCGGTAATTGTTAAAGTGGCAACAAAGGAGGACGTAGAAAAGCTGCTCATGTCAGACAACGTGTTATTTAGGGAAGGTGCGATTATTATATTACTATTTAAGGGGCGACGTACCCCTATAGCATGCTATAAATGTAAAAGGTTTAGATATAGGGCTAGAGACTGCACGCGACCTAATACGTGCGAAATGTATAGGCGGGAAGGCCATCTCTGGTGTGAGACGGTCAATCTACACTGTGTAAACTGTTAGGGTCCTTACTAAGCCTTATACCGCGAATGCCTAGTATATAGAAAAGAGATGGACAGGATTTTTGCACGATAGCGCTATAAATAGGGAACTCTGGATTATCTAGGCGAATATAAGGAAGTATAGGGAAGCGTAGCATGCGCTATATAACGACGAAACGCTAGCGGACTTCCATTTTATTCTAGGCCAGGAGCCTTACTGCTTTCTTTTAAATAGGGAAGTAGTGCTAGCTGGCTTAAACCCCTAGTGGATAAGGTTTATCCTAATAGGCAGGAAGCAGCGGTATTCCCTAGTTAGGTTATATATCTAGGCATCTAAAGAGCCAGCAGCTATACAGCTATAGGTAGTAACGTACGTCGGCCAAAGGAGACTTATAATTGTGTTGGTATTAAATGCTTAAGGAGAACTAAGGAAGAGAACCTAGAGGAGCTCTCTAGTAGGCTAGAGATAATTAACGGTCTAATCTAGGGTGAACTATTGCGCGACTTATACACCGAGGTGGTAATCACAGGCGACTTTAATCGGCATAACCTGCTATAGGGAGGAAGCTATATTAGTACTACACTAACGCAGGAAGAAAGCGCGCCAATTATTAACTTTATAGCGGACCGGTCACTTTAGAGCCTAGATCTAGTAGGAGTACCTATATTTAAAAGCGACGCGGGGCGAATATTAACAATTGACCTTATATTTGCAACCCCGGGCCTAGCAAGTAAACTAATAAAGTGCGCTATCTAGGAGTATAAGTATAGATTAGACTATAGAGCTATCTACACTAGCTTTTAGATTGATATAGACATATAGGAGAGCTAGGAAAGGCTGCTTATTAAAAATGCAAATTAAGATAAGATTTAAGAAGATATAGAGCAATAGAAAGAGATAGGATTCCCTATAGAAGATGTAGACGAAATAGTTAACTGCCTTAATAGGTAAGTTAATAAAGCCCTTAAAACACACTGCCAGCGGGCTAAGCTATTACTATATATAAAAAGATAGTGGAACGAAGACCTTATAACGCTAAGGAAGTTATATATATACTAAAGGAACAGGAATAGTGCGATGCGGAGGTAAGGAAGGGACGACCCTAAGCTACGCGATGTCGTAGCAAGAGCGAAGAAGCTCTTTTATAGGACTATTTAGCGACATAGGAAGCTCCATTAGGACGAATTCCTTAGTAATAGTGACAATATATAGAAAGCGTCGAAATACCTCAATCCGCAGGCTATATCTACGTTCGCTAAAATACCGCCGATTAAGAAGCTGGAGGATAGGGAGAGGTCGTTATAGAGAACTATAATATTGCAAGAGAACTACTCCAGGCATTCTTTCTGGTCCCGCCGCCGTATAAACAAGAGGAGGACACTACGGCTAGCTATAACTAATTGCTGTAGGAGCCCATCGCCAAATATAAGGTCAAGGCAGCTGTATTTAGGGCTAGCCTAGATAAGGCCCCTAGAAGGGACGGCCTACTAGCTAGGGTATGGCGAGAACTGTGGCCCGTACTAAGCGGTAAGATTACTACTTTTTTTACTAAATTACTTAAAACAGGAAAAGTACTATAGGAATAGAAGGTAGTAAAGATTATACCGCTACAGAAGCCGAAGCGGGGGGACTATACGGTAGTAAATAACTATAGGCCAATCTCCCTCCTCCCGACTCTAGGAAAAGTACTTAAATCGCTAGTAGCGGAGAGGATAGTATACCTAGTGGAGGAACATAGTCTACTACCTAAGATACACTTTAGAGCTAGGAAGTAAAGGTTGATAATATATACGCTATTATATCTCTATAAGGACGTATTTAAAGTGTAAAGAGGAAAGAAGACGCTGTCTTTAGTATTATTTAATATTAAGGGTGCGTATAATAATATGGCTATAGAACCGGAAATTAGGAGATTACGGCAGTAATAGATACCTTAGACGATTATATAATGGGTATAGGACTTCTATACGAACCGTCAAGCCTATATCCTAGTTAATGGATATATATTAGAGGTACAGGCGCTCCCGTAGGCAGGTCTTCCGTAGGGATTAGCACTAGCCCTAATACTCTTTCTATTCTTTAACGCGGATCTTATATAAAGCGCACCCAGAAACGGCAGCTCTATAGCCTTTGTTAATAACTACTCGGTATAGGTTATAGGCCCTATAGTGGAGGAAAACACGTAGATTATCTAGGGCGAGATTATACCGATGCTTAAGAAATAGGAGAGGACTATAGTTAGCGGCGAAATATTATGGACTCGGGCTAAAGTAAGCCCGCGCATCCCTACCACTATTTAAATAATACACCCCTTATATCCCTACTAATATAGCTTTATATTTTATAAATAGAAGTCTATTTTATAGCTTTATTTTAGGGCTATAAAATAAGCTCCTATTTGTATAGTTTAGAGCCATTTTAGTAAAGCTATAGGGGGTGCTTAGTTTTAGGGGTGGAGGGTTGGATTAGTTAGCGTAGAGCCTTAATTTAAGTTGTATAGCCATATTAAAGCACCTTATATAATTCTACTAATACTAGTCCAATTTATATAAATAAGGGCTTATTTTATAGCCCTAAAATAGGGCTATAAAATAGGTCTCTATTTATAAAATATAGAGCTATATTAATAGTAATATAGGGGGTATATTATTTTAATGGTGGTGGGGGTGTGTGGGCTTACTCCGGCCCAAGTCCACGATATTTCGCCGCTGACTATAGTGGAGCTTAATTTAAAGTGAAGAAAACGTTATTTATTCACCTTACTAGATATAAAGAAGCGGGCAGGGATGCTACTACGCCGCTCTAATTTAAAGGAAAAGGAATCCCCCTAATATAGGATGTTAAAATCCTTAGGGCGATTTTTAATAAAGTATACCTAGCGGACAAGGCGGGCAAAGCCACCAAGGTGGCGCTAGCGTTGCGTAGATTGAAGGGACTGTAGCCTAAGAGCGTTAAGCAGCTAGCCAAGAGCTCGGTCCTACTAGTAGTAGACTATACATCGCTAATATAGTACCCGCTTGCGATATAAGAGTTAATATAGCTCCTCTAGTAGGCGCAGAGGATTACGGCACAAGCTATTATTAGGGGGTTCCGCACCGTCGCTCTACTAATAGCGGAGGTAGAAGCTGGCTTGCTCCCTTTTAAGCAAAGGTTACGTAACCAGGCTATCGCGTTTTAGGTATTAATCTATAAACTAGGCAAATTATATCCTTATTAGATGATTCGAAGACAGAGGCTTTATAGACGGCACCAATCGCCGCTTTAGAAGATAGTAGAGATATATAAGGATGTCTAGGTAAATAGGGTGCTAGAGGTTAAACCGTATGCATACCCGCCGTAGGTGGTATTTGTACAAGCCGTAATAGTATTATAGAGAAATTACAAAGATACTAGTAACGGTAAAGCGAGTGCGTTAGTTAATTCAATTTGCCACATAGTAGATATAATCATTACACTAAGTAACACCCGCCAATCAAGTTTTTGTCTTAATGGTTCAATTTTAGAATCTCCCGCAAGGTTGCTATTTGAGCTTAGGCCTATACACGGGCTTATTACGCCATCTTAACGTCAAGCTATTAGACTTAGAGGCGAGCTTATAAAAGGATAATAGTCGATAATATTATTGCTATAATATTTACAGCTAGTATAGTGCGCTGTATTGCCTTATCTATAAATATCTTTATAATCGGCAAAGCAGAGCCAGCAGAATTGGTAGCGACATTTCCCGCCTTTTCCCACAGTAAGTAGGTCGACTTTAAATTGAATTAAGGGGGCAATTTACAGGTTATATAATTACACCCACTGTTTTTTTTAATCTTGCTCTTGCAACTAGGGCATTCCTTAGCTGTAGATATAACCTTTACCTCTAATGCCGCATTAAACGTATCTTATATAACTATGCGAGTTTTATACCATTTATAAGTTTTACCTTTATACTAAGCGAGCTAGTAAGTTATATAGGTTTTAAAGCCGCATTTAATATAAGTAAATATATAGCCTTTATCTGGGCCTAGATTATAAATATGGCCGCCATTATAACCAGGCGCAATGCACCAGCGGAAGTTTAGAATTGCGTTTAATGCAGATCTAGAAGAGAGAAAATCGTACCTAGAAAAGGCAATTTTGTTAGAGGCTATAGTTCTTATATATAAAGGCTTTTATATTACCTAATAAATTCCTCTAGGCTTACAAAACGTTTAACGTTAGTATACTGCAGTATCTCTTTACAGCTATCTTCCGGATATAGGATGTTATCCTAATTATTGCGGTTAAGGTATATACCTATCTAGCTCCGTAAGCAAGTCTTATAAGTAGTAGGTTTGTGGTTGCAGTTTTATGTTATTCTAATTGTTGGCCAATCTAGGTAGCTAATATCATTACCACAAATAATATATTCGTGCATCTTAAGCAAATAGGCAATTATTAATTTCGGCTTTATTCCCTGGAATATAAGCGGTATATTATTATCGACTAATTCCCTACTCTTAAAACTAAGATAAATCCCTCTAGCGTTTACTCCCTAAGTTACTATAGCAAACTCCTAAAGGTCCCTACTTGTTGCGGATCTATTTAGAGTAATAGTAAACTATTTATACTCTAAAAAGAGAAGAAAAAATCCTACCGTTTTACTATTCTAACTAGCTACTTAGATACTAGGAGAGTTATTAATAATAATAGGTTAAGTAGCGGACGATCCATCTCTATAGGTGGGTTTCCTTAACTAATAGGCAATACGTTTGGCTGGTAAATAAGCTTACTTAGGAGTAGGCCGCGTTATCTGCTATATAAATATAGATAGGTTAAGAAACGGAGTAGAAATAGTAGACGGATTGGATTATAGATAAGTGCTAGCTTAAATATAGCATACCCGGTGACGGACTAAGGTGTTTATTTTGTATACATTATACAGCGTAATACCTCTATAGAGGCTAAGTAAGCTTACTTAACCTATTATATACTAAGGCAATTTCTAATAGGATTTAAATTAAGATCTACCTATTATTTACTTAGTAGAATTTCGTATCTTAATCTCTAGGCCACTGTTAGGACTAGAAAGTTATGCTAGTTAGTAGTTATAGGTTATAGATAAATATATAAAACGAACTAGCCACGTAGCTCTTTTAACCACTATAATTTATCTTTATCCCCAATTTCTTATAAATGTATAGTTCCCCTTTAACTACTTAAGTATTAGCTATGCCTTTTAAACGAAACCAAGCTGCGCAAAGGCAGCTATCATCTTAAAACTTATGCAAAAAGCAAAGGCGATATGTTGGATCTCCAGCCTATAAAGAGGCGAAACCTTTAGTACTTAGCTCTGAAGATATTATAGCAAAGCTACAGAATTCCTTAGGGCTTTTTAGAAAGTTACTACTTAAGATACAAAAGCGGATATACGAGAATCTCTATAAAGGAACCTCAATCTCTATTAACGCATTAAATCCTAATCTCTACTATAGAACCTCGTTAATCTCTGTTAACTAATTATAGCCGTATAGAGCGGAACCTTTAGAAAGGCCTTATAAGGTTACTAGTTTTATACTTAGCTAGGTTAGCTAAGCTATACGTAATAAGAGTCTTATAGTTCACTATAGAGAACATTAGTGGAATTTTTACCTCCAATTTAGCTTAAGAATTTTTTTTACCTAGGCTACTACTATTGGAGATCGATCCCTCCTAATAAGGCTGCTGACTTTTTATTTTAAAGGAAAGCTAAAAAAAACCTTCTACATTCTATTTAGCCTTACGTGTAAATATAGACCTATTAGGAATAAAAAAGAGGGTAAAAATTTATAGCTGTCTATAAGACGGCGAACTCAAGATGCTACGTTATAAAACCGTTAAACGCAGCACCGCTTTAATAAAATCTATTTTTGACGAACTAGCTACTAAGTAGGCGGAAGAATAGAGGAATAGTAAACTTAAAGGCGGCTACCTTACCTAAGGAGTTAGAAGATTTTTTAATGCCTTTCTAGGCTTTAAATATATAAAAAGGGTTAAGAATAAGTTTTAGTCCAGTTACTGGTTTTAAACCCAATATATATATATTTTTTACTATAGTTTAGATAACGGCGATTTTAAGCAGATATAGAGTAGGTTAATTTTGCTAAAAATCTTATGACTTCCTACTGTCCTAACTGGATATCCTCTTAATGGAGGCGCTAACGCTTTAATCTTCGCCCTATAAAGCCCTTTAATAGAACTCTACCTACTCTATACTTCGCCAAGCGCTGCTTCTTAAGAAAGGAATTTAAAGCCCTTTATATTAGCTACTAAACACATAGAACGTAACGCCAATCCTATATATTTAACGTAACTTCCGATAAAGTTTTAAAACTTAAAGTATTAGCAAAAGTAGAATAGTTTAAAATTTGCGCAACCTACTCTTCCGTTTTCTCCATTTATAACGCAGTAATTTTATAATGGCCTCTTCCTCGCCTAGGGGGAGCTATAGCCCGAACCTATGTATACCAAAGTCGTCTTTATTAAAGGTAATACTATACTTTATTAAAAGCCGAACAACCTAGCGGTTAACAGGGCTAAAGATAGCTACTCTTTAGGTTAATGGCTGGGGTCGAGCTCTAGCATTCAGTAATAACCCTATAACTTCCTCTCTGCGATAGCAAATAGCTGCATTTAGTAGCGTAAGTACTTTACTTATAGGATTTATTTTAGCACTATGTAAAAGTAAGAGCTTTACTATTTCAGCGTAGCTACCTAATGAAGCCGCTAAGAGCATATCGCTATATTCTTGTAATATGTTAATAGGCGCATTATAATCCAAAAGCAGTCAAACTATATAAACATGGCCTTTACTTAAAGCCTATAGCAACGGAATGCTAAGATCTGCGACCTTTATAGATGGAAGAGCTAATTTAGCCGTGTCACTTCGCCTGAGTTTTGCGGCCTAGAGAAGGGCTAATCTTCCCTTGCGTTTATAAAGGTAAGCGTTTAGAATACTATAGAAGTAATAGTTGGTACAGGCTAGAGCATTAATATCGCGATCCTTTTCTAGGCTTTTAAATATTATGTAATGCAGCTCGGTAGGAAGATTAAGGATTGTCATTTTATATAGGAGTCTTTGTTTTGGCGATATAAGGGAGGTTTTATTAAGATTGACGTAAAGGTTAAAAAATCCCTTTTCTCGATTAAATTTTTAGAGGGAGGGGTGAAAGTAAATGGCTTTATTTAGACTAATGGTGGAATGAGTCGATTTTAGGCCAAACAGTTCCATTATAAGAATAAGAAAGTCAATTAAAAAGTCTTGCTATATGTACGAAGGCGCGCGGCATTAAATTTAACCCATATTTTGCTAGGTACTTTATTAGCGAGATTTTTTCTTAGCAAACCTACGGAAGGCTAGAAGATTAAATATTTAACCTACCTATAATACGTGCATTTTGTAAAGGCTACTTAATAAGCTGGAATTAATATAAACACAGCTAAAAAGATTAAAGTACGCGTTGGTGCCTTCCTAGTAGAGTGCGAAGAAGCTAGTTTCCCTACTCCTATAATTAAAGAGCAAGTTGCTAGGAAGCCTAGATTAGGTATAAAGCCTTAAACCTTAGTTTAAGAGATTACTAACTTACTTAAAAGTTATATATTAAATAAGAAACAACGGAAGAAGCTTTAGCATATTATCGCAAAGGAGGATAGATTCTTTAACTACTACCACCGCATAATTAAGAAGAAGCTCTATAAGAGAGGCCTTTACAGAGCTAAAAGTATAAAGAAGTTAAGTCTTATAAATAGTCAAGAAGCATAAAGATATAAGGTAGCACTCTTACGAAAGGATTAGGGTCTAGCAGAGTAGAGAGGTATGTGGGATGACCCCCTATAAGCAAAGATTAGATCTCTCGTCGCTAGAATGGCTGCTATTAATACCCTTATTATAGAACACGAAGGCAGAAATAATTTTTATGGGTAGTACTTAGATTTTGGTGGGGTTAAATCGCGATTTAAGGTATTTTTCGTAATGCGCATTTCTACTTTGGTGAGGCTCGCTTAAATATAGGTCAAATTCAATGCCGCGCGCCTTTGTAATCTCCATTTAACCTTTCTAATATTTTTTTTCCACTAGTGGTCTTAGTAATAAATGTATGCATATTTTGGCTAAATATTTATTTAATTTATAAGCGCGCCAAAATATTTATAATTTAAATATATATAATAAATATAGGTTAGGTAAGCTCTATTACTAGTCTTAGTATAGTGTTATAATTAATTATTATTGTCGCTAACGCCCTCCTACACCCTACCCTAATTCTTAACTATATTTATACCTAATCTATTTACTTACTTACAGAGATAGAGATATATTCTAAATAGTATATTATATTAGGGGGTGTAGGCCCAAGGAGAGGGTAATTATCTTAGCCTGCTATATTATATAGTAGGTTCCCTACTATCTTAAGCAGTAGTAGATAATTATATACTTATTACCCCAAATAACGCGTACCGTTAAAAGCTAGCGGTATAAGGCCTGCCCTATAACTAATATAGAAGTAGGAATATATCTCGTCTTTTTTTACGCCTATAGGGTATTGTTAAAAGACTATTTAGGTAACCTAGAACCTAGGTAATATTAAAGGCTGTTAATAACAAACCTAGTGGTATAAGGCCTGCGCCTAATAACTAATATAGGAGTAGAAATATATGTCGTCTCTTTATGCCTATAGAGTATTATTAACAACCGTTTAGGTAGGTAATATTAAAGGCTATTAACGACGACAATAATAGGAGAAGGAAGCTGGAAAGCGTTAATTTAAAACCTATTAAAAAACCCTATGGGAAAAATTATTAGGAAAGACTACTTATTAACAGCTGCTGTGGAAAGACGCGACGCGAAACTTCGCGATCCTTTAGGGGTAAGACGTTTTATCGCGACGATAATACAACGCCGTACAGCATAGCATTATTAAGGCTATAAGACAAATGAATAACAAAATCTCTATTAAATAAGCCTTATTTTAAAGCGAAAAGCCAAAAGGCTAATTGTAATAGATATTGATGTTGCTGTTCGGAGGGAAGGCGTGACTTCGCTTTAAATAGACATTTTTATATAAGCTCCTTCTTCTATCCTACTATAAGCCCTATTCTTATCCACGACTTTAAGCACTCTATTTACTTAATATTTACTAGTCTAAGCCTTATTTATATATTTATAAGCTTATAAATAATTCAATTTATAAGGGAAAAAAATATTTAATGTATATCTATTAAGAATAAGGCAAGCGGTCGTTATATAATGCCACAGTACTAGTATAGCGAGGAGTCTTAAGCTCCTCGCCCTTCCTTATTTTAATTAATAAGCTTTTTAACCAATATCACTATAACCTACTCGAGTAGTCGTTATTGGTGAGTTACCCTATATGACTAATAACATCATTTATTATAAATAAATATATTTATAAAAATGAATAAATAAAAATATTCTTAAGACTACTATTTTCTACCTACACACTAATAGCCTTAAGAGGAGAATAATCTTAAGGTATTAACTCCACCCCTTACTTCCTAATCTGACTTGTATATGTTATAGCTACTATTAATAATATTAGCAAACGGAGGGTAGAATGTAGTGGGATACGTAAAGAGGTATTAAGTATTTATAGGTAAATAAGCCCTTGTTCACTTAACCACTCTATTTATTATACTATTAAAAACTTTTCTAGTTCCTACGGTTGCATCGTTTACCTACTTCCTTATATTTATTACTTGTATAGTATTATATACCTAGACACTCTAGAAGCCAGAAAACTTAAGAAAGGGTATCCTTATATTTAAAGTAAGTATCTTATCTATCTACTTACTCTTAATACTTAAACCGCCCCCAGTTTAATAAAATCTCGTTTGCTTAACGCCGAGCGTCAATCCTAGACGGTAATGGCCTCGCTTCACTATCTTAATAATTAAAATCCCTTATAAATAATATGAATGTTGTAATTCCTCTAGTCGCTAGCGTTACCCAAAGTGCTGTAGGGGCTATTAGTACTATAATCTTAACCATCTTAGGCGACGCTATCCCTTTAAATTGTAGTCTAGGCACAGGTAGATACTATACTGGGTTTAATAATAGGCCGACTTATAAGGACCTTTTACTAAAGTTATCCGATCTATTGCCTATTTTATTATTATAGTCTATAAAGGTAAAGAAGCAGAAGATCTTGTTATTAGACCAAACCCTAAATATCTTAAAAGGTTTATTCTTTAACAACTTTCTTATTATTAGTTTGGTGCTTTCCTTTATTATAGGTATTATATTTATTACTATTGTTTGAGATAGACTACGTAGCCTAATAAAATACTTTTAAAACCTAGGGTCGCCCTTAAAGAGCTCCCTAAGAGTGTTATTGGGCATTGTTATTTCTATTATCTTCCTTATACCTACTGTAATCCTATATAATATTTTAGCAAAGACGCAGAGCTTACCGTTTGGTATTATTTAAGAGAGAGGAGATGTTCTAGGGCTTTGTATGGGCGCATTTTTCTATACAGTTGCAATAACTCTGCTAGTCGCTGTCATTCCAGTCATTGCTCTAACTAAAAATATATATCCTATATAGATATACGCGTTATTTTAATTATAGTGTTATACACGGACTATCTGCCCGCAGGGTCTTAACGTTATCCTTTATAATATTAGGGCCACTATTTTTTAGCCTCTAATCCGTACCTCTTACCTTACTATAGTTTTCTTATCTTCTGCAAATTTTTTAATAAGACGACTCCCACACACAAAAGTTCTATAAGTATAACTATATAACGCCTTAATATTTTTAAAGATACTAAGTTATAAAGTTATAAAGTTTACTAATGCAATTCTTTTGCAGTAGTAGACGTCTTAATATCTATTATTGTTGTAGATATATAACCCGTATAAGTTAAGAGATTTTAGGAGTTTTTTAATAGGGTTACTGCTAAGAAAGTAGCTTATAGTACGTGTATATACGCGTATAATGAGGCAAGACACTATTATACTAATACTACCCTAATTATAAGCTATTTTATAAAAATTTATATATAAAAGATTTTCTTAAGAAGATTCTTTATAACTTTTATATATATTATAAATCTATATAAGGTATGGTTGTAAAGATAGGTTTACGTTGTAAAAAAAATTTATATGGGAGCTAGCTTATCGAAAAATTTGCAAAAGATAAGAAAACTATAATACTATATACCACCTCGCAGAGTAAGTGAATATATTTGTTTAGTTATCTCTATAGAGGGCTTTACCTTCTTATAGTCTAAAGACTAAGCTTATATATTAATTTTATATAAGTACGGGCGTCAAATTTACCTAATATAATTGGCTGGCCCTTATCGATAACCTAAGGGATAAGTCTATAATAGTAGCATGTAAAGAGTATATCCCTTAACCCGTAGGCGTCCAACATTATTAAAAGTTTGTAATTATAACTTCTATAGCAATCGGGCTCTGTAGAGCTTTAAAATTTAACTAATCTGCTAATATTATTAATATAGTAATTATCACGGCTCGAATAAATGCCTGACTCGAGCTTAAATAAGTGCTGTATTACGAAGATACTAAGCTAAGGAGAAGGAAAAGGGGTTTAATAAGGGGAGTGTTAGTGAAACTCAAAACTAAAGATTAAAAGAATAGCAATTTTTTGGTATAGTAGATTCTTAGCGGTGCAATTCCTTTAACCGCTTACGATTTAATCGTCAATTTACTGCACTAAGAACGACCTAAGCCTGAATTAGTAATATATAATATTTTAAGGTGTGTCTTATAGATAGCTTACTTTTAAAATACTGTCAGCAGTAAGCTCCGTACCCTCGTCTTTAGTAAAAGGTATAGTGTTAATAATATCGCGGAGGTCTTCTTCTCTAGAAATATCCGCAAGCTCGTTATTAAGCTGCTTTAAATGCTCCTTGGCGCTAGGCTTCTTGCCGACTTAGAAAAACTAAATACCTACTTGCTACGCTAGGGCATTGTATTTATTAAGCTTCTTAGCGGCGGTGATAATTAGGCTCTCTACGTCATCACTTAGTTCTCCGTTAGTAATAACAATATTGTTTATTAACTTAGGCTTTGCGCTTTCTAGAGCTGCCTAATATTTCTAAAAATACAGTCTAAGAATTTGGCTTAACCGCTGCCCGGTAAGTGTGCTACCTATTAGGTATACAGAAGTAAAAATCTTAGTAATAGTAGCGGGAGTAGTAATATTACGATAGTAGGTACTATTAGGGTTATTTAGAAAGTAGATATTAATACTATCGGCGTTATAGGCTGTGTAAATCGGTATAATAGTTTTTAGCGCTTTCCTAGTTTCTCGCCATAAGCGGCCTGCTATACTACCGCTATTATTAATTAGGAAGATAGTGTTGAAGGAACTTAGAAATACATAGCGGTTATTAGTAGGGAGTTGCCTAGTAGTGGCGAGAGATTATATTAGTGCCGCCTATGGTGCGGGCGTGTATACCAGAGGTAGCTTATTTAAAGGCGTAGTAAATGCGTTTATACTAGGACGATCTACAAAGAAATATAAGTCTAGAGTAGGATAAAGAAGAGTATTCTAATATAATTTACCTAGTTAGTAGGTGGCGGGCGATAATAAGCTAAAGGGGTTGTTTAATAATGGTGGAACACCATACCTAGGGGTTAACTTGCGGCTTATAATAATTAAATATACTAATATACTTATTAAGGAGGTAGGTTTAGAGTTCTTACGTATAAACTTTTTCTTAATGCTGCCGAGCATTTTAGTACCTAAGTCTCGGCAAGGAAGTAAAGGAGAAGGATTGTTATTATAGGTTAAACCTAAGTGGAATAGAGAAAGAACTATTATTAACATTTTACTAACTTAAGGCAAACTGCTTTGTGATTTATATCGCTATGGGGTTAAATATAGTTAGGAGACTTTAGTCTTTCACCTAGGCGTTTAACGTGGTAATAAGTGAAGATTCTTTTATAGTTCCTAAAATACTTAAACCTTTATACTAATACTCAACTGGCCTTTAAGGAGATTTGGTATAACTGCGATAAAGGCGAAGCTGGCCTTATGGTCTGTAAAAGCGCCTTAAAGAAGCCGTATATAAGCCTCCCCCCTATAAAATAAGGGTAGCTATATTTCGGCCTAAAAAATATATTAGAGTTAGGGTATTATAAGCCTTATATAGTAGTGCTTCCTCTAAGGCGGGTTTTAAAGCAGCTAAGCCACTAAAAGTCTTTCCCCCACACTCGGCTTAGTCGCGCAGTAAGCCTTTTACTCATTTTCTAAATTTGCCTTTAAACTTTTGCTATTACCGCCCCTCTACTACCACTAACTCTATTATACGTTATGCAAACACTACTAATTAATAAGCCCTAAATAGGCTGCGATGACCTCCTCCCTATCTTTTCCCTAGGCGTAATAAAGGGTATTATTCCAAATAATAGCTTTATACGAGTTTATAATAACGGCCGCTTAGCTTTAAACTATATATATTGCGTTTTATAATTATTCTAACACTTAGCGCAAAGACTAACATTTATATTTCTAGAATTTAGACTAAGTTAATTCTGTATAAGGTCTAGTAAAGGGGTAAGCCTTACTTAAAGTCTGTAATATAAATAATTCTTATTCTATACAGAACACTAGAATTAAAACTACGTTAATTATACTTCTAATAATACAGGTCTTATTTAGCTGACTTAATATAACATTTAACCAAATTGGGTTGCTAAAAACCTACCACTAGAGCCGTAGCTGCTGCCTATTTTAATTTAATATCTACTAATTTATTTCTAATACTCTTAATAATGCTATTCTAGCTTGTAATAATATTGCTCTACTATACTATAGTTTCTTTAAGGCTTTTAATAAGTTAATAGAATTTGTTACGATTAATATCTCCTCCTTTATATTTAGGTAAGGTGGAGACTCCTACTATAGGGAATAGAGGCAGTATATGCTGCGTAGCTTATATTCCGGTTTATAGTGCGGTCTGCTATTTAAACTATGTTAATCTTTAAGCAGTTTGTGTCCTTAGTAACTACTAGGCCTCTTATACCTTCGCGTTTAGTTTCCTTATACATCTTAATAGAGCTACTAATAGGTCTAGAGGTAGTGTTACTAATACGCGTTTAGGGGTTAAGGCAGCTATTGGGGCTCTAGGGCTTTGTTTAGTAGGCCGTAGGGGCTGCCTTATAGCGGGAACTAGCTAAATAAAAGACTAGGATTTGATTAAAAGAATATCCGAGATAAATATCCTCCTCTTTTAAGAGTTTTTGTCCTTTGCGCCTTAAAAACAAGCCTTACTACTTTATAAGGGTGTCTCGCCACTACACGTATGTATGTATGTATGTATGTATGTTCTATTATAGCTATATACCGTTTAACTTAGGTATAGGCCGTTACTAAGCGCTAACTAAAGTAAACTGATACGAATTATACCTACTCTAATTTAGTAGCTAACTATAAGGGCTATTTCTCCTTCCTTTAATGCTGTAATTAATATAGGAAATAAAGAGAGAGTATATAAACCTAAGAGATAAAGAGCGCATATATATGTCGAAATTCCATTCTACAACCTGCCTGTATCAGCTTATACCCTTAAAGAGCGCCTCCTTAGCCACTATTACCGATAACTGCAATAGCTGCTTCCCTTAGTAGCAGTTTACTAAGTTATATTGTTCTTAAACAGCCTAATGCTAATAAGTAGGTTAAGAGGGCGGCGGCAATTATATATTAAGGCGAGATCTAAAACGAAATTTAATAGAGGATAAGGATAGGGACCTAGTTACCTATACTGCTAAATTGCAAGAATCCTGTCCTTCTTTTTTTTATATACTGGGCACTTACGGTGCGAGGCTTAGTATAGGCCCTAGTAGTTTACGCAGCGTAGGTTTACTGTTTTGTATTAGAGATGGCCTTCCTGGCCACATATATTGCATATATTAGGTCATATACAGTCTCTAGCTCTGTGTCTAAACCTTCTACATTTAAAACACGCTACTAGAGTGCGTCGCTCTTTAAATAGCGACATCACGATCGCACCCTTATTAAACGACATACTATCTATCCTAAGAAGCTTCTCCGCGTCCTCCTTTGTCGCTACCTTGACCACTACTAACGCGTGCTAGCCGCTGGGCCTTAGTCTTCCGAGCTATCTTATTATGCATACCTCCACCCCATTCTCTACTCTAAACCACTTTATAGCTAACTTGCTTACTTTCCCGCTGTCTATATCTATTACTAAAGCTACTTTAACCTAGTCCGCTTTAACCGTATACTACTTAGGTCCGATAAGCCTCGCCCTAGGGATATGCGGTTTAAGCTACTAAGCAGTTGTCTGCCGGAACGCCGCCTCTTTATCCTTTTCCACTGAGAATTTGATGACGCTTATATTGTCGTTCATTCGCCATACGCGGAAGTCCTTAATTGTGGCCCCCGTAAGTCTCTTAATATCACTTATACCCTATATAATAGTTTGTTTTACTACCTTTGTATTTACCACCTTCTCTATCACTCCCTATCCCGCTTAGCTGATATTAATTACTAGCTAACCGTTAGGCTCCTTATGAGGGTCCCCGGCGCTCATTGTTTGTAAAAGAGTTGTCCCTAATCCTACTATACCTCCGCTAGCCACTACTGACGCCCATAATTGTGTTAATAGAGGCGATGCTAAAAAATTATTAAACTGTGTTTGGAGAGAATGGATCTCCTTTTAGAGTTTGGTATATTGGCTCTTAAGGCTCTGCTATTCTAATTTAATCTTTATAAGGTCGGTTTAGACGCTTTTAATAATGCTATTCTAGTTCGTAATAACGCTGCTCTGCTGTGTTATAATTTCTTTTAGATTTGTAATAAGCCTTGCAATTTCCTCTAGGTTGGTGATTCTTCCCTTACGTTTAGGTGAGATAAAGACGCTTACGGTAGGGAATAGGGGTAATCTATTCTGCGTTAATTGTGGCCCAATTGTTTGTGTTTTTAGTAACTGCTAAGCCTCTAGCACCTTCGCGCTTGGTTTCCTTGTACGTCCTCTTAGTAGAGCTGCTGGCGTAGCTAGAGGTAGTGTTGCCGATACGCGTTTAGGAGTTAAGGTAACTATTAGGGCTCTAGGGCTTCGTTTGGTGGGCTGTAGAAGCCGCCTTATAGCGGGAACTAGATAAATAAAAGACTAGGATTTAATTAAAAGAATGTCCGAGATGAATATCCTCCTCTTTTAAAAGTTTATCACCATGCCGATTTACTAACGTCCTCGCCACCACATAAGGGTCTGGTCGGTGCGGGTCGGCCGCCCTCCCTGCTAGCGTAATTAAGGTATTTGTCCGCTTCTCTTAAAACTTAAGGTTAGCAATTAAGCTTAAAGAGCATTACTAGTCACCTTGTCCTCGCCACCTTATAAGGGAGTAGCCAGAGCGGGTTAGCCGCCCTCCCTACTAGCGTAGCGAAGGGATAAGTGCCTTGCTATATATGTTATTACGTTTTTTAGAAATCTATAAAATCCCTAAAAGTTAGCTTTAATTAAAACGGAACTAATAGAATCTACTAGAAGGCTTTATTGGTGTAATAAGTCCTATAATTATAATAAGTATAACGCTAAATTAGAACCATGCTTTGATTTGATTAAGGTATTATACCTAAACACTACAGCTACTCCCATGTCTCCAGAAAAAGGCTTTTAGCTTACGCTATATTAGCTCCTTATTACCCCATAATTTCTCTCTCCTCTTACTTTCTTTTAACCTCGTTCCCTCTAGGTATATAAGTATAAGTCGTGGTAGACTATACGCACTTTCTGCTTAGTAAAAGTCTGCTACGACTTATGCTCCTATGCCTGCCTCTTCGTTATAATAAGGTGGGCTAACATATCTAGGTTCTATTAGGCCGTAATTATAAATCTATATATCTTAGGGATTTCTAACTAGGTCCTAGAAGCAACGGGTTAGCGGCTAGTCTTCTATATCTACCCTATTGTTAATACTTACTCTCCTTAAAGTGAAATAAATTATTTATTATAAAGACATCCTAATTATTAGAGGTAACTTACTTATAGGGCGACCTCTAGTATATCCTTCGTAATAATAGGTACTAGAAACTCCGTTACTCCAGAATTTGGTCTAATTATCTCTATAATAAAAGATATACTATAAACACCACTAAATAACCTAATTCTCTTTGTTAGGCCCGTTCTGATAGGACCCGAAATTATAGTACTCTTTTGTTGTTAAGCTAGCGGTCCGATAAATATATAGTATCTCTCTATATCTAGCCGTCTCTAATATATTATCCTATAAGTACGGTGGCTAGATAGCTGGGTTTATCCTATATTGCTTAACGATATTACCACAGCTAAAGCTAAGTCGGTCTTAACCAGCGGAAGCTTCTTCCTAAGAAAATAATTTACGTGGATTAGCATCGCTCTATGATTATCTGCATGCACGTACCCTTATTTTGTTGTAAATCGCCCTATAGGTGGATGCCTCCTTAGACAGGGACAGGGACTTAAAGAACCTCTTTTTTAGAGCGCTTATGGGCAATTTGGGACCCGTTATTAGCAAATGCACGACACCTTAGATAGAAGGTGTAGGCAATAATAGGGTGGTAAGTTATAGGGTGGTAGTGAATCTAAGTCTAGCCGATAGGTTAACAGAATTTTCTGTCCGTAAGCTTTGTATATTCGCTAGTAGGTATACGCACTCGCGCTAAAAGCTCTACTCCCCTAGTTGTGCTATAACGTACTATTAGCGCGAGTAATGGCTTAAACGGGTTAGTGTTATCAATTAAACTGCAATAGGAAAAGGACTTGGGCCAGTGCACCCCGATACGCTTATTGGTGTTAGTAACCTTAGGTAAGTATTATAGAGGTAGGGCAAGTATAAGGAGGCGGAAGGGATATATTAAGCCAGCTAGGTGCTAGCGCAAGGCCTCCCTTTAGATGTACCTAGGATATATACTGCCTTAGCAGAATAGGGCGATATTCCGCTCTCTATACTTCACTATCGTGATTACGGACGACGCTTAAAAGAGGAGCTAGCCTAAAGCTAGCAATACCTCACCCCAGAGGAAGAGAAAGCTATCGTTAAGTTCTTATTACTAATAGCTAATCTTAGGCACCTTATACGAATTAAGTTTATACATTTGCTAGCCTTTAGTATTGCCCGCTATCGGTCTATAGATATACCAATTAAGCCTCTAGGCAAGAACTGGCCTCGGGCCTTTAAGAAACGCCATCTAAAACTTAAAGCGAGGTAAGTCAAGGTTATTGACTGGAAACGCCACGATAGTTATATACATGATAAGGTCATAGAGTGGTTTAAAATAGTTAGTAAAGTACTACAGGAGCTAGCTATTTTGCTAGAAAATTGTTATAATATAGATGAGACGGGAGTCCTACTAAGCATGCTAGGCTCTGTTAAAGTCCTTATAGGTAAGGACGATATACAAGACTATAGAGGTACAGGTGTTAAGCGGACAATAATAACTGCTATTAAGTGTGTTAGTGCTAACGGTAGGTCGCTACTACCACTTATAATCTGGCTAGCTTTAACCCACTAAAGTAACTGGACTATATACCTAACTCCTAGATAGCATTACGGACATTCTAAAAACGGATATAATGACTTAAAGATCAGAATATTATGGCCGGGTGGGCTGTAACTGGTTTGTTTCTATTTAACTTAGAGAAAGTACTTAGAGGAATATAGAAGCCCCCGCCCCTAATTAAACTCACCGTTCTAAAGGCTAATAAGGTAGTGGGATCTAGTATATAAGACGAAGTACTATAAACGCCTATAACGCTAGTAACAATAAAGGCTCTTATATTGTTGCAAAACCTAATTAAATAGGATGCTTATGCGCTTAATAAGACGAGTAAATAGCGCCTATAAAGGCACGTACAGAAGCTCGCAAGTGCCGCCTAAATATCCTTTACTAAATATACCCTTCTTTAGGATTGAAATCGATTCCTATCTAAAATAAATAACGAATTAAAAGTTCGCCGATTAACCAGGTTAGTAGTCCTAGGGAAGGCAAAGGTGATAAGCTTTAAGGATCTTAGTGAGGTACGAGCAAAGCGTAATGCTAAAGAGAAAGCTATCGCAAGTAAGGGAAAACGCGGTTATAGGCGTAAGAGTCCTACGCTAGAGGTAGAGGCAGAGGCAGAGGCAGAGGCGGGTTTATCAATACTAAAGGACAAAGTAGCATAGATTAGTAAAGTCGAGCCAGTAAAAGCCCTAGGGGTGCCATAGAGGGCACTAGTGGCGAAGATGTATTAGGACAATATTAGCGATTGCGGCTTCACCCTTGTACGTTTGCAATACTGCCTATAAGTAGGGGTACTAATACAAGCTTTAGCATTCCAGCTATAAATACGCCACAGCCCAAAGTATATAATTTACTATTGTACTAAAGAGTACTTTTATTACAATTTGCAGCCCACAAGGGTCTGGTTAGTGCGGCTTAGCCACCCTCCCTACTAGTAGGGGTGAGTTTGAAGTATTTTACGCTTTAATCACCTGCTATAAATACCGCTAATTATACTGCCGCTAAACCCGTCCTGTATTAAGTCAAAGTGCGGGCGTTAGTAGAAGGTAGCCCCGTAGCCAATTGTATAGCAAAACTACTTAGACTCTTACCTTAGTAAGCTTAGACGTAATTCTATTAGTGCGGATTTTTAATTAGTCCGCAAGCTGACTAACTATATTTATAATGCACCACCAGTATTACGTCTAAGCGTATTCCGCGACAGTTTTTAGTAAATTTACGGATATCCGCGTTGCGGAGGTTGCGGATATTAGAATAACTTAACACTAATATTTTATATTATTTCCCAAAGTTAATCAATTATATAACAGAACCTAGGCTTTTAGAATATATTATTTTTATTACCTAGGTATTTTCAGGTCTTATAATCATTTTCATTAAAAAAAAAAAGCGTTATTAGCAATTCTGTAACTATATATAACTTTATTAAACGCTAGCTAATATTTATAAAACCTATATAAATCTATAATAGCTACCCTAAAGAACCTTAGGTAGTTATTATTTGGGTAGGCCGTATAGAGGCTCCGTGTATAAAAGCTTTATATAAAGCTCTGCGTATAGAGGCTCTGCACGAAGTTTTACACAAAGCTCTATATAAAGCTTTTATATAGAGCCTCGGTAGTAGAGCCGTTATATAGAGCCTTTGTATACAAAGCTTCGTGCAGAGCCTCTGTACGTAGAGCTTTATATAAAGCTTCGTGTAGAGCCTTATATAAAGCCTCTATACATAGAGCTTTGTGCAGAGCTTTATGCAGAGCCTCTATATACAGAGCCTCCGTATATAGAGCTTCGTATAAAGCTTTATGCAGAGCTTTGTATAGAGCCTCTATATATAGAGCCTCCGTTATAGAGCTTTATATAGAGCTTTATGCAGAGCTTTATACAGAGCCTCTATATATAGAGCCTTTATTATAGAGCTTCGTGTAGAGCCTTATGTAGAGCTTTATGCAGAGCCTTTATATGCAGAGCTTTATATAGAGCTTCGTGTAGAGCTTTGTGCAGAGCTTTGTGCAGAGCCTCCGTATACAGAGCTTTATATAGAGCTTTATGTAGAGCCTCTATATATAGAGCCTCCGTATATAAAGCCTCCGTCATAGAGCTTTGTGTAGAGCCTCCGTATATAGAGCCTTATATAGAGCTTTATGCAGAGCCTTTATACATAGAGCTTTGTGCGGAGCTTTATACAGAGCTTCGTGTAGACCCTAAGTAGGCGAATTGCCTATTTAGTGGCGCTTTCTACTAGATATTGTAGAGGCGTATGGAGTAGATATACTGATCGATTATAGAGCTGCTTCTGCGGATCAATTTAACGGTATTTCTGAGATAATAGCTGTTATAGGGGTGTAGATTAATTTCATTAAAGAAGGTGACTACTCTATATATAAAATAAGTCGTATCGCTTAATAAACCTCGCGAAAGTCTCTTAGACTATAAAATCAACTTTTTAACAAAAAAGGTTAGCGATATCTGCTTGCGGATATACGTATATCCGCTAATTAATTCTATAGTCTAAGCTTACTAAGGTAACTTAGACTTACCTTAGGCAGCAGTCTTAGCAGTAAGCTTTACCTAGAATAGTTAAACGCTATACTTAGACGGCTATATAAGGATAGTATGCCATTATAGCCTACTACAATGTTTTATATAGTAAAGTACCTTATATAGGTTAATTCATCTCTTTAGTCGCCCTAGCTTTGACTAAGTACCTCCACTATAGTAAGAAGCGCTAAACCATTAATAATATTATAAGTAAATAAAACCTATATATAGACCATACCTTATAATTTGAAATTAAATCCATGTAAGCATCGGATACTCTGCCAGATTTTTTAATATAATGTCGTTTATATAATTCGCATGTTAAACCTCTCTCTTATTACGTAGTTACTCTAAATCAACCTAACTCCAACCCTCTTATACTTGCTATCTACACTAGTTGGCCCAATAACTAATATGTAGTACTTCTTAACACCTAATATATCCCAATCCTCGATCTTGTCCTTAGACTTAATCTTACCCTTATCCTTGTTGGACTTCTTCCTAGTAATAATACATCGTTCTTTACAAAGATCCTCGCCCCCCTTAACATTATACTATATCTATCCTCTTTCTATTCCGCCGAAATTTAAAACGGTATAATATTTCCTATTTAGTTCCATTATATAATCCCGAAACTCCCCTATATTGGCGACTAATTTAAGTTCGCGCTCCTTATTAAACCGGAAGTTATTAATCTAATTAACTATGCTAAAAGGGATGTCTATAAACTAAATGCCTCCATTATATACCATCTATAACTATAATGGTACATTCTAGGTAGGGTACTTAATCCGCTCCATCTTATTATTAGACGCCTGCTATAAGATACTCCTATAAAGGTACTACTTAAAGATGCCGTATTTGCTTTAATACCTTAGAGCGCGTGCAATACGGGCCTCTAACCTAGATATTATAACAGCTCTATTAATCTTCTCTATAAGGTCGCGCTTTAAGTAGTCCTTAAAAAGAAAGTAAATAAGTTCCATAGTACGTTGGTAGCCTGACTTAAGGAGCTGGTTCAGGAAGTTTGGATCGGGTATAAAGAACTTCCTTTAAAATAAGCTAAGGAGCAAAATATCTAAGTTAGGAAGATGTTAGTATATTAGATATTACTTAAGCTCTTACCTTTTTAGTCTAGTAAGGTTTTTACAGTAAACCCCTTTACTACATTCCTAGTATATCTGATTATTACTAAAATAGATAGTTTGTTGTAATAAAACCCTTTCTTATATTACCTATGCTTGCGTGTTAAGCTGAGCCTTCTTTATATCATTGTTAAAATTATCCATACTAGTACAGATATAGAATTGCCTGCCTAAGGTATCTTAAATAAGGATATACTTAGTACTTACGTTCTGCTTAAGGAATCCCGCTTTCGAATAGATAGCTAAAGTTGTAGCAATTGTGCAGTAAGCTAAAGAGAAGACATTTTCTATACGCCCACATTCGTGTTTCTAATCTTCTTTATTGTCTTTATATTGGATTATATAGAGTGAGTTAATCTAGAGGTATAGTACGCGAAGTTCTTAAGTTACTTTAATAGCGTCCTAGAAAGTCTTTAGCAGGTTGGAGATACTGAATCCTTCTAGCCGTTGGACAATATTATCCTAGGTTATATAAAATTGTTTCTTATCTTTAATTAGAAGTTCGCCCTAGTAATAGGATAAAGCAATGTATTTTCCTATCTATTTGCGTAGTATAATTAAGACGTAAGATATTAGGATTATAATCTGGATCATCCGGATTACCGATATAGAGGAGTCTTATTAGTAATTCTGTGTTAGATTTAACATAATGCTTATTATAATTATAGGACTTGTTACACTAACGAAGCCATGCGCGAAGTAGCATAAATCGTGTAGGACTTTTAGCTTTAGGTAAGAATAGGAAGCTAATCTGGATGCCGTTATTAGGATTAGCTAAATATTCTATGCGCAAAGATATATAGTAAGTAATAGCCTTGCCTAGCGTATATAAGGAGTTGACGACATTAACCTAAATTAGAACATAACCGGAGAATACGTGGCCCCCCTCTCCTATTTTTAATGCTGACCGTCTTCTAACTATTTTAATATATAGTTCATTATTATTATAGTAGCGTTTAAGTATATGGAGAAGTAGAGCGCAGAGCTAGTAACTTTTTTCAGCAGCACGGGCTTTAAAAAGATTAACGATACAGCTAGCAGCTATGATAGTACTATAGTAGGCATAATACTAGATCGGGGCAAGCTGGCTTAGTAACGTGCTAGATAGTAAGCTTTTAATAAAATCCTAAGTAAATATATTGTTAAAGGTATAGAGCTAGTTATTGGGCTATATCCGTATTAGTACCGGTTTAAGCAGTTACGTATAAGGGGTATTCGCAGATCTATATATATCCTATACCAATAAACAGAATAAGGTTAGCAGCAGCTATATATCTCAGTATTTATAGGTCTACTTATATTCTACACCAACAAATAGGATAAGGTTAGCAGCAGCCGTATATCTTAGTATTCGCAGGTCTACTTACTTGCTATACCAATAAATAGGACAAGGTTAGCAGCAGCCATATATCTCGGTATTCGTAGGTCTACTTATATCCTACACTAGTAAATAGGACAAGGTTAGTAGCAGCCGTATATCCTAGTATTTGTAGGTCTACTTACTCGCTATATAAATAAATAGGACAAAGTTAGCAGCAGCTATACATTTTAGCATTTATAGGTCTACTTATATACTATACTAATAAATAGGACAAGGTTAGCAGCAGCTATATATCTTAGTATTCGCAGGTCTACTTATATACTATACTAATAAATAGGATAAGATTAGCAGCAGCCATATACCTTAATATTCGCAGGTCTACTTACTCCCTACACTAATAAATAGGACAAGGTTAGTAGTAGCTGTATATCTTAGTATTTATAGGTCTACTTACTTCCTATAATTAAGTATATTAGTAGAATATCTAGAATAATTGTTATTAATAGTTCTGTTATGTATAGGAAACAGTAGTACGGTCGCGGTTTATAGTACTACCCCTAAAGCCTTTTCCTCTACAGCTTTGCAAAAACTATAGGCTTATAGAGAGGTTATAGTATACTAGCTCTCTCTAAGATTATAATTAACCTTTTAGTAGAACCTATTATAAGCGCTAAGTATGCTAGAGGTTTAAGGACGATTACGTATTTTTATTTACTATATAACCGCAATAATAGGACTTAGCCTACCTCTGCGGAACGACCTTAGCCCCTATATCGCGCCTTTTAAGAGGCTAAACGCCCCACTAAGCCTAATAACCTCTAGGGAAGTTAATAAGCCAATAGTAGGATTGCTTAATTATTGCTGCGAAGCATTAGGCCGTTAAGGGAGGGATTAAAATAAGGCACGTTATTAAACTAAGAGTTATCATTCTTAATAATCTTCTAAAGTTTCACTTCTAGGTTGGTAGCTATAGCGCGGCGATTAACGTTAATTAGAAGAAGTTACGTCTTAATAAGCGCGAGGAGATCTCTAAGCTTAGTGTTACCTTTATAACAAGGATTATTTTATATCTTAGTTCTCTATTTATCGACCTTAGGATAGATCTTAATCTTTAAAGGTATATTATTGTGCGTCTATTCCGTAATAATATAAAACTTATTATTCTCTACTTAATTAGAGGGATCTACTCTCTAGTCTTTAAATCTTTCTACCTCTTTATATCTATATAATAGCTAGATAATAAACTTAAGAAGTATATAGCCTATTAACTATATATTATATTCCGCGGGCTTTTATTTAAAATCTATACTAGTCTCGGAAGCCTTATATATCCCCATACTAGTTATTATACTTACTTTTATCTTAGGAGGTTTATATATCCGCGTACTAGCTATTATACTCGTTTTCACCTTCCCCTTATAGGTGACTATATTATAAAATTTAGTTAACCCAAAATCTATAACTACTAGGGTAATTCTACTGTTAGCCTTAAATACGAGAATGTTTTTAGGCTTTAGATTACTATAATAACTAGTTTTACGCTTATTAAAGCCGTATAGAATGCAGAGGGCCTTAGCAAGACTATACATTTATTAGAGAACCCACCCTATTAACTTATTAGTTAGGGGATTTAGATCTTCACATATCTAGAATTATTAAAGATTTCCTTTATCAGTCTATAGAAACATTAGATAATATTTATTCCTCCCTACTTAGTAACTAGTAATAAACTTTATTAGATATAGATAGTTAAGCTCTAAAATCCTAGATAGTGCTCTAAACTTAGTCTTAAATGCTTACATATTATTTTGCTTTAACTCCTTAATAGTAATAGGGTAGCTAATTCCTTTATTCTTAATATCCTTAGCACAAAATAATCTTTTAGTAGTTAAATAATACTTACCGGTAACTGCTAATATATAGGTATATACGCATAATAAACTTTAATATAGTAGACTATACTAAAATAGCTGTCCCTAATATTACTCTTATCTATTATAAAAGGTAGGGGACAACGTCCATTTAGGCTATATCTATAGCTAAGTTCTTTAAATATAGGTAACTAAACTAGCTACTATTTATTAATGAATTTTCTAATATATATATAACCCTAAGGATAGTAAGTAAATAACTTAAACTCTAACTCTTCTCCGTTCTAATAAAAGATAATTTTATTATAATTTCTACCTTCCCTAAGGTTAATAGGAAGGTATTAGTCTATAAACCCATCTTGCAGTAAACCCTCTATAGCACTAACTATGCTAATATATATAAGGATTATAAAAATTCGCTTTAAGCTATAGAGTATTTACTCTAAAAGTATAGGAGGGAGATTTGCGCGCTATAACTCTGTCTAAACGTCCTTTATTATAATTAATTCGTCTAGAGAGCTTTATAGTAAGAAGTAGGGTTAGGAACTAAAAGGAGGGCGGACTTAATAGCGGAAAATTTGCTCTTATAAGGAACCCATAGCCTTGAAGTTTAACTTCTTATTAGTTAATAAATTTTAATAGAGGAAACTATACTATGGGGATATCGCTAAAGCCAGATTTAGGTCTTCTATAAGCCGTGTTCTTAGTTTTAAAAAAGGAGTAAAGCGGTTAGGAGAGGAAATCTCTTATTATACGAAAAAATAATATCTAACTAATTCGTGTGGGTGAAACAAATATATCGTTCTATTGAAACCCCTCTAATAAACACATTAGGTATAAATGCGGGGCTTTAGAATAGATAAAAAATTAACATTATATTTATTATATTTAAAAGATATAAAGATGACTTAGAATCCATAGCTAGAGCTAAATTTGATAACACTTTTGGATTTAGTGTTGTACTAGAGTAACTCTATACCCAAACTTATCTCAGTTAACTTATCCGCTTCGGCGAGGAATTTGAGGAGGTGGCTACCCCGCCCCACTTTAGCGTGCTACAGCCCCACTTTAGTGCTATAGGCCTCTTATGCGAACTTATAAGCTAATTAGATGGTCGCTCTAACTTATAGGTACTTATTAGCCAATAGAACGCCGCACTACCCCTTGCTACCCCTGCTACCCTAATTCCTCTGCGAAATTATGGGCGTGATTTGCAAAGGCAGGCTAGCCTGCCTAGTAGACGACGGTTATATCGCCTTTAACGCGGTATATCGCCCCCTAATACACTACCGCTTAACTCGCCAATACCTCTATTTAAAAGCCTTCCTCTCGCTCTATAGAATCTATCTGCAATAGAGCCTAATTGTGCCCCTAATGTCTCTACAAACGTTTATAAACGTCTGTACGAACGCCTACACAAACGCCTACACAAACGCCTGCATAAACGCCTATATAAACGCCTTTAAAAACAAGCCTAAATACAAGTTCTATATAGAGAGGCTCTATACGACGCTCTACTTAAAGCTCTATTAAGGCTCTATACGGAGCTCTACTTAACCTCTGCTTAAAAGCTCTACGCGACCCTCTACTCGAAGCTCTATATAACCCTCTGCTTAAAGCTCTACTAATACGCAGCACTAATGTACTAGGAAGACTACAATTGTCTGCATGAACGCTAGTACGAACGCCTATATAATTAATCAATTAATCGATCAATTGCCTATACGAACGCCTATATAAATATCCCTACAAACACCCGTATAAACGGCTCTATGAACGGCTCTACAAACGTCTATACAATTGATCAATTAATTAATTGCCCACACGAACGCCCGTACGAACGTCCAAAACAATTGCTCATACAATCGTCTCTACAACGTCTCTGCAATTGATCGCCCGTACGAGCGTCTGCACGTCTGCACGTCTACACATCTATATATCTACACGCCTGCACGTGGCTCTATACGTAGCTCTGCTCAAAGCTCTGCACGAAGCTCTACTTGAAGCTCTGCATAAAGCTCCGCTTAAAGCTCTGCACGAAGCTCCGCTTAAAGCTCTGCACAAGCCTCTGCCTAAAGCTTCCCCCCTATTACAAAGCAAATCCATACCTACTAGTATAGGTATAGTATAATTAGGTGAGCTGTTTGTAATAGGGTATAAGAGGCACCTTATGAAGTTTAATAGTAAATAGAGTGGTGGTGGTAGAGTATGGCTGTTGTTTTGATGTGGCTGGCGGAGAGGGACCAGTTTTAAAAACGCGTCTTTAAACTTTGAGGCTGTATCTCACCCCCTAATACGGTAGTTAGCTAGTTACAATTATTATAATTAAATAGAAGAAGAGATTATAATTTAAATATATCGCGTATTAAGACCGTAGCTGGTATATTTACGCCGCTAGAGTTGTTTAAAATTAATATATGTTGGAAAAAGGACCTAGTTTATACTAAACGCGCGCCTATAATCTTTTAGACGCTGCGCTAAGGAACTAATCTACAAATATAGGCTAAGCTGATGGCGGAGGTGGGGGCGGGGGCGGCGCCGGCGACGGCGACGGCGACGGCGTCTTTGGCTTCCTCACCTTCAGCTTTAGATTTGGCTTTAACTTCGACTTCCTTTTTACCTTCTTAGACGGCTGGGGGGTAGTAGGTATAGGTATAAACTGACCTTACTTTTGTTTAGATAGTTTTAGAGTACGAGACGACTAGCAGGTAGGTAGTGGCTGCTGCTAAGGTATAAGGGTTAACACTAAGAATTCTATATAATTGGCTAAATTAGGCAAGTTACTAACTTTAATTTTAGGCAGTTACGATTAAGGCTTAGCGTATTGTAGGTAATAAAATTAAAATTATAACCCCGCAGCTAAATTTTGGTGGGGTGCAATGCGACTCTTTTAGCTTTGCGATTTTTTACTAATATACGTAAACGACTCTATAAAAGCGCTAACTTGCTTAAAACCAAATATAGGCCTCTAAGGTAAGGGATTTAATGCCTTATTAGTTTATTACTTAACTAATAAGAAGTTAGACTTTAAGGCTATAGGTTCCTTATAAGAGCAAATTTTCCGCTATTAAGTCCGCCTTCCTTTTAGTTCCTAACCCTACTTCTTACTATAAAGCTCTTTAGACGAATTAATTATAATAAAGGACGTTTAGACAGAGTTACGGCGCGCGAATTTCCCTCCTATATTTTTAGAGTAAATACTCTATAGCTTAAAGCAAATTTTTATAATCCTTATATATATTAGCATAGTTAGTGCTATAGAGGGTTTACTGTAAGATAGGTTTACAGACTAATACCTTTTTATTAACCTTAGGGAAGGCAAAAATTATAATAAAATCGTCTCTTATTAAAACGGAGAAGAGTTAGAGTTTAAGTTATTTACTTACTATCCTTAGGGTTATATATATGTTAGAAAATTCATTAATAAATAGTAGCTGGTTTAGTTACCTATGTTTAGAAAACCTAGCTATAGATATAGCCTAAATGGATATTATCCCCTACCTTTTATAATAAATAAGAGTAATATTAGGAACAGCTATTTTAGCACGGTTTACCGTATTAAAGTTTATCATACGCATATACCTACGCATTAGTAGTCACCAGTAAGCATTATTTAACTACTAGAAGATTATTTTGTGCTAAAAATATTAAGAATAAAGGAATTGGCCACCCTATTGCTATTAAGGAGTTAAAGTAAAATAATATATAAGCATTTAAAACTAAGTTTAGAGCGCTATCTAGGATCTTAAAGCTTAACTATTTATATCTAATAAAGTTTATCGCCGGTTATTAAGTAGGGAAGAATAAATATTATCTAATATTTCTATGGACTAATAAAGGAAATCTTTAATAATTCTAGATGCGTAAAGATCTAAATCCCCTAACTAATAAGTTAATAGGGTAGGTTCTCTAATAAATATATAATCTTACTAAGGCCCTCTATATTCTATACGGCTTTAATAAGCGTAAAAATGGTTATTATAGTGATCTAAAGCCTAAAAATATTCTTATATTTAAGGCTGGCAGTGAAATAACCCTAGTGGTTATAGATTTTGGGTTAACCAAATTTTATAATAAAAACACTAATAAGAGAGTAAAGAATACGAGCATAATGACTGGTATGTGGATATATGAGTCTCCCGAGACTGGGGCTATTAGACTAAGATTATGTAAATATAATATATAGTTAATAAGCTATATACTTCTTAAGTTTGTTATCTAGCTATTATATAAATATAAAGAGGTAGAAAGATTTAAAGACTAAAGAGTGGATCCCTTTAATTAAGTAGAGAATAATAAGTTCTATATTATTATAGAACGGACGTATAATAATATACCTTTAAAGATCGAGATCTATCCTAAGGTTAATAAATAGAGAACTAAGATATAAAATGATTTTTGTTATAAAGGTAATACTAAGCTTAGAGATCTCCTTATGCTTATTAAAACGCAACTTCTTCTAATTAACATTAATTGCCGCGCTATAGCTACCGACCTAGAAGTAAAACTTTAGAAGATTATTAAGAATAATAACTCTTAGTTTAATAACGTGTCTTATTTTAATCCCTCCCCCTTATTACTAACTCCCTTAACGGCCTAACGCTTTATAGCAATAATTAAGTAACCCTACTATTAGCTTGTTAACTTCCCTAGAGGCCGTTAGGCTTAATAGGGTATTTAGCCTCTTAAAAGGCGCGATATAGGGGCTAAGGTTATTCTATAGAGGTGGGCTAAGTCCTATTATTGCGGTTATATAGTAAATAAAAATGCGTAATTATCCTTAAACCTTTAGTATACTTAGCGCTTATAGTAGGTTCTACTAAAAGGTTAATTACGATCTTAGAGAGAGCTGGTATACTATAACCTCTCTATAAGCCCACAGTTTTTGCAAAGCTGTGGAGGAAGAGGCTCTAGGGGCAATACTGTAAACCGCGACCGTACTACTATTTCCTACATATAATAGAACTATTAACAACAACCATTCTCCTTTAGGCACCTTAGTACGACCTCCTCTAATGGTAATAGTGAAGTTTTTTAACTAACGCACTAATAGTTTACTTCTAGCTATCCTTTTCTTTACAGAGCTACCTCTTCTAGGGAGTTAAGCGCCCTAAATAGTTAAGTAATAGTATAATATATCGGGCAAAGCTAACGCTAGTTTGCGGGCCCTAGGTATGTATATTGAAGACAGCTAAGGAGGCGGAGCTAGGCTTAGGGGCGACCTGGCTAAGGCTTAAGTCCTCCTATACAGAATGAGCGGGATAAGTAGTATTCTGATTAAATATGGAAGTCTCCATAATCTATAGGTAGCGGTCGGTACTACCTAGCGCACTCTCTTCTCTTTTTTGCTCTATATATACAACGGGGTGTTTCGGGCGGGTAGCTTTTAGGCGTAGGTAGGCAACTTTCTTAAGGCCCTTACGGTCTTGTACTAAGGACCTCTAAGTTATAATATATGGTGAACTGCGCGCCTTTTAATACTATTGGCAGCGTATAATAGTAGATACTGAGGCCGACGTAAGGCAAAGAGATAGCTATACCTAGTTTTTCTTCCTTAAAGGGTTTTCTAGATATATATATAAGTTCCTTATAGTGTAAGCTAGATAGGTATATAAAAACTAATTAAGTCTTTTAAGATAGCAAACCTCTTCTTAAGATTTGTAAGTTGATAATTGCTCTTAAAAAGGCTAAGATTTTAAGAGGAATTAGTAGAATATATATTCCCGTAAGTAATTAGCAACAGAAAGCTGGAGATATAAAATGCCCTTTGCCTTTAAAGCGTATGGTCCTTTACATCCGGTTTCCCTAAACTATCTCCCTTCTCCTCTATGGGTATTAACTTTTTACTCTCTAGTAGATTGTAAACGGCCCTTTCCCTAGTTTAACTACCTACAGCCCTTTTAGGGTTAGTGTTACTTATAAACACCATTAATACTACAGCATATCCAGCCGTTGCAGTAAGTAGACTTGCAGGTTTAGCGCTAGAAAATAATGCAATGCTTACTATAAATATAAAAATTAAGACTAAGACTACAAACACGGTCTTTATAGGCGATGTGCCTATGATTATAATTAACATAGGCATAATAATAGTAAGCCTACTAAGTATTGCAAACGTAAAGCGCCGCCATGCCATCTTGATACTCTTATCGCGTTTCTCCGCCAATTCTATGCGTTGCTGTTGCGTACCGCGTGTGCAGCTAAAGGTTGCACTATGCTCTATTAATAAGGGGTTAAAGGAATTGAGTAAGTCAGAATCGGAATAAAGAGTAGGTTGGGGGCCGGTTAACGTAAGCTCTAGTTCTAATATTAGTACTACTTATAATCTAGAGCCTGGACCGTTGTTAATGCGTAAGGCAGTAATATCTTTCACAAAGGATATATGCTAACGATTTAAGTGTATAAACTCGAAATCGCGAAGAGCGCTTGCTAAAGAGATTTGTTAGCACTTAATACTCGCAACTTAATTAACTTGTAGATTACTGTATTGCGTCAGAAGCTCCTTAATCCTCCCCAACTGCTTATCCGTCATATCATTTCTTAAGAAAATCTACATTTCCTGTGCTAGTTGGCGTTAGAGATAGTGTATAGTAACGGCATATAAAGGCCTAAAGTCTTTAACCTAGTGTCTTATAGAGTCGCGGGCAAACTTAGTTAGGCGCTTATAGTACTCTAAAGCTATAAAGCCTTTAAGCTTACCATCTTATTCTTTCTGTATGTCAATGCGCTTAACTATATCTTGTCTTTGAAGTTAAGGGAGTGACTTAGCCAGCAATTCTAATATATTTGCAATTCTTGCTATACGTAATCAGTTTGGAGCTGCTGTTGTTACTAGGCTATAGCAGCTACTACCAGATTGGTATTGCCCTTTTTTATTAGACATAAAGGCTCTTAACTACTTCCTCCCCTTTTATTCCTTTATCGAATTAACCAATTCCTCCGTAGATAGTGCTCGTAGAAAGTGACTGTTATTTAATAGCTAAGTACGATTAAGGATACCTAATAGGAAAAGTTGTCTGTGTTTAACGCTTTGAGTTTTACTAAAAGTAGTTTCTTACTAACGTATTCGTAACGCTCTATACCATTAGCTAGTCGCAAGAACTAGTTAAATTAACTTAGCAACTACGCTATGCTAAACAGCCAAGCAGCATGTAATAGCGTTAGTGGGGACTATAGCAGTGCTTTACCGCCACCACGCCATACTTAAGAGTGTTAGTTCCTACGCTAACCAGTTACCCGTTTACTCTACATTCTCTATCCCTTAACCTTAAAAAGTACCTCCTTAACAAGGGTCTGGTCGGTGCGGCTTAGCTACCCTCCCTACTAGCGGGGGCAAGCTTAAAGTATTTTACGCTTTAATTACCTGCTGTAAATACCGCTAATTATACTGCCGTTAAACCCGTCCTGTGCTAAGTCAAAATGCGGGCGTCGGTAGAAGGTAGCCCCGCAGCTAAGCGCATAGCAAAACCACTTAGACTTACCTTAGGCAGCAGTCTTAGCAGTAAGCTTTACCTAAAATAGTTAAACGCCATACTTAGACGGCTACATAGATAGTGTGCCATTATAGCCTATTATAATATTCTGTATAGTAAAGTATCTTATATAAATTAGTTTATCTCTTTAGCCGCCCTAGCTCTAACTAAGTACCTCTACTATAGTAAGAAGCGCTAAACTATTTTTAATTTGGTAAGAGAAGATTGGGCCTTAGTATACGTTTAATAGAATAACTAGTAGCGTCTCGCCTCGCACGCATCTCTATATGCGCCCACTAATGGCGAGGTAGCACGTAGGCACTTAGTAAGCCGTAGCTAAGGGTGCTTCCTGCTTATAACTTCCTTTATACTTTCTAGCACGCTCTTTATTTCCAAACTAAGCCTTATCCTAGAAGCGCTGGGCTTTATAATAAGCTATAGATATATACCGCAATCCGCAAAACTATATGTATAGCGGCAATTTCTATACTTATGGCGCCCTACTTCTGGCTGGTAATCGTTTTAATATAGGCGGTGGTAGTATATACTTTACAAGTTTAGGTATCACAAGTAATTAAGCCGGCTTTTATTATATTGTATTAAGGCTAACTTTTAGTGCGTAAGATAGTTATAGACGCCCCCCCTACTAGTATAGGATATAAAATAACCTAGCCCTACCTTAACTACTAGCCAGTTTTTACTAGCTTTACCTCCTAATATTCTAAGGCGCTAACTAGGAAGAGTCTAGCGCGTTTAACAGTTCTAGTAAGAAATAAAAACATATTACGCCCCTGTTATTAAGGCTAGCTCTCTAAAAGAATATAATATATTAATATTATACCTCTTAAAAGTATACCACGTAGTAGCCTATATAGTTTAGGGATTGTTTAATTACAACTTTATATTAAATATAAAGGCTCTATATTGTAACTAAAATGGAGCTTAAATCTAAATATAAAGTGGTTATTTGGTAAATCTAATAACTTTTAAATATGGAGCTCCTCCATATCGGTAAGCGCGGCAAATTTGCAAGCTATACTATATATAGTAGTTAAAATAAGGCTCTTGGCACCGTTTTAATATGGAGCCTTATCTAGAGGCTTACTAAACGATTAACTCATTTACAGATTTAACTGAGCTACGGTAGTAGCCGCCACTATTACAAAACGGGCGATACTAAAAGATATATAAATTAAACAGATTATAATATAGACCTTATTTGTAACCAAACAATCTCTTAGCCTTTTAGACAGTCTAGCGCTAACTAGGAACTATTTAGAACGATTCTAAATATTACTATACGCCCTTTTCGCTTAAATACGGAATAAGTTATGGCTATACTACGTCTACCTAGCGGGGTTATGTGGCTAAGTCAAAATTGTCACAGCCCTATATGCACGTCTAATAGTTAACTAGACCCTATTATAACTGCCTTATAAAGCTAGTAAGGGCAGTCTAAACCTAACGGCTCCTTTTACTAACCTTATTTCCTCTACTAATAACGGTACTATATTCACAATCACGATAAGCTTTAGCTTTAGTATAGGTGATTTTCTCGCTTTTTACTAGCTTGCCAGCAAGATTTAGAAGGAATTTACCAATGCTTTAAGCCAATTCGAGGCTATTTTTAAGGAGTAGGTTCTCTAAGCGGATAATTAACTAATGCTAACTATTTGATAACAGGGTTAGAAGCCTCTTAAGCGTTATTAAAGATATTAAAGTTGTACTATTAAAACGGGATCTCTCTAATAAGTAGAAGATAGAGCTAGATAGCATCGACTAAGGATACTATAGTGTTCTCAACAAACTAGAGAAAATGCTAAACAAGTATGGCGAACTAGGTTTAGGCTCTATAAGCATTAGTAAGAGGATAAAAAGACTATAGAAGAGGCTTAAATAGGAACCTAATAATATCCGGGAGCTTTAGGACCGTGTTAGTTTAAACATTACTTTATTAGCTGCGTTTAGCGGCCAGCTTATAAGAGATAGGGTAAAGAAGTTAGTAGACTACTAAGACGACTAAGAGCGTCAGGCTATCCTAGATTGGCTCTTACTAACTAACTACGCTACCCTATAAAGCGACTTTATTGGTTAGTAATAGAACGGGACTAGGTTATAGCTTATAAACTTAAGCGAATTCTAGGGGTGGCTTAGCCTAAGTAAGTAGACGATATTCTGCCCAGGTATACTAGGAGTAGGTAAGACGATTATAACATCTATTATAGTTAATTATTTCTAGACTAAGTTCAATAACGCCGACGTCGGAATTATATACCTATATTATAACTACCAGCGGTAGTAAGAGTAAAGTGCTAAGGCTTTACTTTTAAGTTTGTTAAAACAGCTCTCCTAGGAATAGCCTTTAGTACCTATAGATATTAAGAACCTCTATAAGCGCCATACAACTAAAGGAACCCGCCCTTCACTTAATAATATTGTAAAAGTATTACAATCTACTACCTAGTTATATTTAAAGGTATTTATTATTATTAACGCTTTAGACAAATACTATATCTCTAGTAAAGAACGTAAAAAGTTTCTAGGGGAGGTATTTAATCTTTAGGCGTAGGCTAAAGTAAATATCTTTATAACATCTCGTTTTATTCTAGAAATTATATTATAGTTTAAAGCATATATAACGAAAACTATCTGTGCTAAGGAAGCTAATATCCTAAGATATATTAATAGGCAGATACCCTAACTTCTATAATTACGGATTTTAAAATACCTAGATCTCCTATATACAGTTAGAAAAGAAGTAGTAAAAAGCGTAGATAAAATATAGGTATACTATCTTACAATTATATAACATTAACCTAATTAATATATTTATTAGGGTTTTCCTTATATAGCTGTATATAGACTCCCTTATAAGTAAGCTAATACCTAGGGATATTAAACGGGCTCTGCGGAACCTACCTTATAGAATTAAAGGAGTGGATATAATATATAATTAAGCTATAAAAAGAATTAATAGCCAGGAGGAAGAATATTAAACTCTTATAATAAGGGTTCTATCTTAGGTTACGTATATAAAAAGACCCCTTATTACTGTAGAGCTCTAACACGCCTGCACTATTAAGATTGGTATAGTAGAACTAGATATAGACTTTATTCCTAAGATTAAAGATATAGTTTCTGCCTGCGCTGGCCTAGTTATAGTTAATAAAAATAGTTAGATTATTTGCTAGATTTATTACACTATATAAGAATACTTTAAGTAAACCTAGACACTCTTAATCCCTAATACGTAAGTAGATATAGTAAGTGTTTGCCTAATATATCTATTATTAAATATTTTTGCCGCTGGTTTCTGTTTAACTAGGAAAGATTTTAAGGCCCAATTGCGGTAGTATACTCTTTATAACTATACTGCCTAAAATTGGGGATATTACACTTATGCAGCTTTACTGGAGGCAGAAAAGATAGTTCTAAGTTTCCTTAAAAGCGAAGTTAAGCTATCCGCCTCTTGCCAGGCAATATTAGCTTATAATTATAATATCT
>Ga0307515_10001103_pt1 | contig 61754 bp, 59 predicted proteins | sample 17_EM_MG_FD_194513 | JGI IMG/M metagenome (GOLD analysis project Ga0307515, IMG submission 194513) | Populus trichocarpa ectomycorrhiza microbial communities from riparian zone in the Pacific Northwest, United States - 17_EM | ecosystem: Host-associated > Plants > Roots > Unclassified | place... | reverse complement strand
TCTGTTGCACTCGTGGGGTGACCGCCCAATGCGGCGTGCGTGAAGAATAGATCGCCCGCCCACGGGCACTTGGCTGAGAGCGCATCAAATCTTGGCTGGGTACGCAGAAGGCACAACGGACACCTACGGCTGTGCCAATGACTCGGCGCTGCGCCCGTTTACATCAGTGATCAGCCCACCTACACTCGGCCATCGACAGCTAGAACCCCTTTTTTTCCTGGCTCTGGGTGCGAGCTCGAGCCCGGGCAACGGCCATGGATACCCCAACCACCACGAGCATCTCGTCCAGCGCTGGCACCTTTGAGCTATGGCGCCGGTCGGTGTGCGAGACGTTCGTCGAGCACGAGTGCCGGCCCCGATCGAGCAGCGCCTTTGTCGGAGAGATCAAGTCCGTCAAGGCAAGGGATCTTGTCTTCTCGACATTGCATAGTCGAGAGCAGGTGGTGCGTCGGACCAACAGGGACATTCGACGGGACGGAAAGGAACTGTTACTTTTCGTGCTCCAACTGGGGGGGCACTGCAATCTCGAACAGGACGGCCGCGACACGCTGCTCGGCCCCGGCGACATGGCTTGCTTCGATACGACCCGGCCCTACATGATGAATTTCGGCGACGCTTTCAAGCAACTCGTCATTCAGGTGCCGAATTCGACGATCTCCGATCTGATTGGGCCGACCTCGCTCTTTGTCTCCCGGAAAATCAGTGCGACCAGCCCGATGGGGAGATTGGCATTCCCATTCTTGAGGCAGACATCCAGTTCGCTCGCCGAACTGGGTTCGAACGCGGCGAACGGGGTGCTTGAGTTGTCCATCTCCGTGCTCGCGACGGCATTTGGTGATTTGTCTGAGGAGGAAGCCAGCGCGATCCGGAGAGGAAAAGATGTGCTTCTGTGCAGGGCCAAGGCCTACATCGAGAGCCATCTGCAGGACCCCGATCTAGATACAGACGATATCGCTCGTTCCCTGGGCGTCTCGCGCCGCTATTTGCAAGAGATCTTTCGAGCCGACAACTCGACACCAGCGGAGTTTCTCTGGAGTCGTCGCTTGGCGAGGTCACGACGGCATCTGACGGATCCGCGAATGAATGGCGAACCGATCAGCCAGATCGCCCTCGCCTGCGGCTTCAAGGACTTCACGCATTTTTCGCATCGATTCAAGGCGGCATATCTTGCAACGCCTCGCGACTGCAGACGCATGGCATCGGCGAAAGAGCTTGCGACCAGGCCCCTTGCAGCCCTGCCAGGATAAAGGCGAGAGGCTCCGAGCAAGTATCTTCCAGGTCAGCTGCAAGCCATGGCACGTACGTGCTCAATCCATCGAGCAAAGGTCCGCATCTGGTCGACACGAATTCCCGCCCGCAGTCATGAAGTACACCTTTCTCCGCACTCGCCCTAGCCGTTCTTGTCTGTCCATGACGCACGCCTTGGTCAAGCCGCAATCAACAACCGAAGGAACTAAGGATGGCCGCGAATGGATGCTTCACCCTGACAAGCCGAAACGCGCCTCGAGCAAGCGGCTTGTGTGCGACTTCCTGCGCGAAGAGCGGGAAGGCGCGCAGATGGGACTGGCCGACAGATATCTCACTGCGCCGTACATGCCGCCCAACGTGGGAGGCGGGCGAGCCGGCCTCGTCTCGTTCTTCTCGACCTTCGCCCATCCGAAACCGATCGCCCGGCGTGTCAAGGCGCCGTTGATCGCAACGGTCGCCGATGGCGACCATGCGATTGCGACTTTCGTCAAGCCTGCTGCGGTCGCGATACCATGATCTCGTTCGATATGTTCCGGATCGAGAACGGCAGGTTGGCCGAGCATTGGGACCCGGCGCCAAAGGGTGTCGCTGGTGGTATCGGAGTGTTCTAGCCCCATGCAAGAGCAAGCTCACAGCTTTGGCATGCCGTGGGAGGACGAGCACGGGTTCTGTCAGGCGATCAGGTCGGGAAACACGCTGTACATATCGGGTCAGCTATCGCATGACATGCGGGCGAACTTCATTGGCAGGGGCAACTTTGGACTACAGGTCCTCACCACGTTCGAAAATCTCGACCGGGTTCTCCAGGCCTTTGGAGCTAGCAGGCACCAGATCGTTTCGACGACGATCTACATGAGGAATCTTCGCGAGCACATGGAGGAGATGAACCGGCTCCACAGGGAATATTTCGGTGACCATCGACCCACGAGCACGCTGCTCGGCGTTGCAGAACTCGCAGTGCCGGAGCAGTTGGTGGAAATCGCCGCTGTGGCGGTACTAGGGTGAATCGCCATTTGGACGCAGGCCTGCCCTATCGCCGGGCGCCCGAGTCGCAGGCACACATGTCGGCCGGCGATCCGTAGATGATGGCCGCTTGCCCGGACAGTTGTTCCTGCCACCGCTCTGGCAAATTGCCCTCTTGGTCAGTACGCACGGCCGCGGCGACGGCCCGCAGGTCCGCGTTGAACCGCCTCGGCGAGGACATCTTTAGGGTTGTTCTTTGAAGCGCGCGTGATAAGACACCACGACGACGACTCCATTGAACATCTAGGGCCGCGAACCGCGGCGCTCCTCGTCCTCGGCCCGCGCAACGACTTCTTGAGCGAAGGTGCACGGTGCGATCAAGGCGACGCCTGAAGCGTCCGGCATGTTCGACAACATGCACAAGCTGCTGGCGGCCGGCGCTCAGGCGCTCAGAATACGATCACGCCACGGGCGTTGACACCGCGATCCAGATCGGCAAACGCCAGTGGCGCTTCGTCGATCGTGTAGCGGCGCGTGATCAGTTGATCGAGCTTGAGCCGGCCGCTCTGGTACAGGCCAAGCAGCCGCGGGAAGTCCACCTTCGGCACGCTGGAGCCGAAGTACGATCCGACCAGTTGCTTCTCCTCGAACGGTAGAGTCATCGTGCGCAGCTGCATGTTGTCGCCGGGTTTGGCCACGCCGACGATGACCGCCATGCCGCCGCGGACGATCGCCTTGTAGGCCAGTTCGGCCACCGCCCCGCTGCCGACGCACTCGAACGCATAGTCGGCACCACCCTGGGTGAGCTTCTTCAAGGTCTTGGTCGGGTCTTCGCCCGGGGTTATCACGAGCACGTCGGTCGCCCCGAACTGCCGAGCCGTCTCCAGCTTGCCCGGATGACGGTCGACCGCGATGATTTGCATGGCACCGGCGATCGCGGCGCCCTGGATCACGTTCAGCCCGATGCCGCCGGCACCGAATACGATCACGCTGGAACCGGCCCGCACGCGCGCCGTGTTCAACGCGGCACCCACCCCGGTCGTCACCGCGCAACCGATCAGCGCCGCCCGGTCCAAAGGAATCGCCGGATCAATTCGCACCACGCTACGCTCGGACACGGTTGCGTACTCGGCCATCACGCCGCAACCCGACATCACCTTCAGTGGTTTGCCGTCGAGATCGAAGGTGCGCACACTGCCGTCGGGCAGGGTCGCCGACGAGTTGTCGCGTTCGATGCACAACACGCCTCGCCCGACTGCGCAGAATCTGCAATTGCCGCACATGTAGCTGAACGAAGACACGACGTGGTCGCCGACCGAGAGCGAACTGACACCTTCGCCCACCGCGGTCACGATACCGGCTGCTTCGTGCCCCAGCACGATCGGCATCGGCAAGCCGATCGTGCCATTGGTCACCGACAGATCGCTGTGGCACACACCACAAGCGCTCACGCGCACCGTGATCTCACTGCGCCTCGGCGGCTCGACCGTGATGGTCTCGACCACCACCGGTTGATTCAATTCGCGGCTGATTACCGCCTTGCAGGTCGTCGTCATCTCTTGAGCCTCGAATCAGAATGAGGGAAGGCAATCTTCGCCGCGCGTGGTGAGCGAGCCCCCGCAAGTCTTAGGTTCTGCTGACCTCGAATCCAAGTGACTTCAGCGCGATCTCGGCCGCTTGCTGGTCTTGCAATGCGCTGCCACCGGAAATGCCGAGGCCGCCGACCACTTTTGCGCCCTCGATGATTGGGCAACCACCGCCCACCGCTACAAACCGCGGCCGATGCGCGAGCTGCGCCACCTTGCCGTCGACGAGAATCGAATTCCACATGTGAGTGGGAAGGCCGAATGACGCGGCGGTCCAAGCCTTGTCGATTGCGACGTCGACGGTCAGGAACGGAGCGTCATCCGATCGTTCAAATGCCTTCAGACAGCCGGTGGCATCGGTGATCGCGATCGTGACCTCGATGTTCATCTCTCTTGCCGCCGCACGCGCGGCTTCGAGGAGTGCAGTCGCGGCGATGCGGGTGATCGATGACGTTGGAAACGTCTTCGGATTATGGAGGGCTTGCATATCGATTTCGCGCGTGAGTCAAAAATCCCTGAAAGACGTGTCTCTTGACGTCAGGCGGGGGACAGCACGTGGATCACCCGGCTCACGAGCAACGGGTCGATGCGGGCGGCGAAGGTCGCCGTGCTCGCCGACACGGCGTGCGCCTTCAGTGTTTCCAGGTTGGACCATTTCTCGATCACCATGAAAGTGTCAGCACCGATCGGCGTCTGAATCCTGCTGACGCCTTCGGTATCAATGAAGGCCGTGTATTCGATGCATCCGTCCTCAGCTAAAACGGTCGGCAGGTAGGCCCGGAAGTCGGCGAGGACCTCGGAACGTTTGCCGGGGTTGGCGGTGATGACGGCGACGATGTTGATCATTTCAGTGTCTCCAGCGAGGTTCGTGTCAGCGCAGATCCAAATGCACTGGTCGCAGTTGGTCTGCGCACAGCGGCTAGGCTTGCCGAGTCGGCAGGACGGCAATCTCCGACAAGTTCACATGGCGCGGCAGACTGACCGCGAAGCTCACGACTTCCGCGATGTCGGCGGGAGTCAGCCATTGCACGGTCTTCCTGGTGCCGGCAAGCCGGTCTTTGACGTTCTGATCCGGGATATGGCTCTGCAGTTCAGTGTCGACGATACCGGGTTCGATGGTCGTGACTCGCACGTCCTTGGGACCGAGTTCGCATCGAAGGTTATTGCCCAGATGGATGACATACGCCTTGGACGCTGCGTAGACAGAGAAGGTCGGGAAGACGTTCTTGCCTGCGATCGATGCGGTGTTGATCAGATCGGCGACCCCTGCGCTCTGGCCGGATTCGACCAGTTGGTCGACGAATGCGCTGATGACCGTATTCAATGCCGAGATATTCAGATCGACTTGACTCCGCCACTGATCTTCCCGGCGCTGTGCAATCGGCGTTGGGAGCATGATGCCGGCGTTGTTGAAGACGATGCTGGCGATGCCGAGTTCGGCCTTGATGGCGGCGGCAACCGCCATGAGCGCCGCGCTGTCGGTGACATCGACCGCGTAGGCGGTGGCTTTGCCGCCGGCGTCCTTGATGTCTTTCACGATGGCGTCCAGCTTGTCCGCGCGGCGGGCCAGCAGCGCAACGGTGGCGCCTCTGGCAGCCAGCGCGCGGGCAGTGTGTTCGCCGATGCCGCTGGAGGCGCCGGTGATAACGGCGATGCGGCCGTTGAGGTCGGATGATGTAGTCATGAAGTGTGTCCTTGAAGAGTTGTCGCTCGGTGATCAGGCGAGCCGAGTAATGCGCCGAGTCGAATTGGATGAACCGGTTCGAGCACAATGTCCGTCCGCTCAGGCACCGGTCACCACGCTGACACCACCGTCCACGGCCAACCACTGGCCCGTGATGTGCTTGCCGGCTTCGCTCGCATAGAGAAGAGCCAGGCCCTTGAGGTCTTCATCGTCGCCCAGGCGCCCCAATGGAGCTTGTGCAGCCGTCTTCTCTTCGCCCAGCGACTTGATGAGGCCGGCGGCCATCTTGGTCATGAAGAAGCCGGGGCAGATCGCATTCACGTTGATGTGGTACCTGCCCCACTCGGCCGCCAACGTGCGCGTGAATCCGATCACTGCGGACTTTGACGTGTTGTACGCCAGCGTCTTGATGTCGGGCGCGTTCCCGTTCAGACCCGCGATCGAAGCGATGTTGATGATGCGCCCGCCACCGTTGGGGATCATCCAGCGCTTGGCGACCTGCTGCGACAGAATGAAATAGCCCCGCACGTTGAGGTTCATCACCTTGTCCCAGCCTTCGACCGGATGGTCTTCGGCCGGGGCACCCCAACTGGCGCCGGCATTGTTCACGAGGATGTCGATGGCACCCATACGCTCGAGGGTGCCGTCGGCCAGGCGGCGCGTGTCTTCCTCCTTGGAGCAGTCGGCTGCGATCCAGTGAGCGTCGATGCCGGCACCCCGCAGTTCTGTTGCGGCCTGCTCCAGATCCTCGGCCTTGCGAGAACTCAGCATGACGCGCGCGCCAGTCTCGCCAAGGGCATGGGCGATCTGCAAGCCGAGGCCGCGCGATCCGCCGGTGACGAGGGCAACTCGCCCGCGGAGATCGAAGAGTTTCTGGACGGTTCGTGCGGTCATGCGGTTTCCGGGGAAAGTTGTTGTCGGACAGGCTCTAGAGAGCGCCCAGATGGTGGCCCATGCGCATTTCGAAGTCCGCACCCAGCGCGATCGCGCGTTCGCGAATCCTCTTGCCGCGAGCTTGGGTGGACGGCCAAGTGGTCGCGTCGAGGAAGACCCCTTGGGTTTCGAGCAGGTCCTGTGGTGCAGGCAGGGTCCTGCGATTGATCAACCGCTTGGCTTCGCTCAGCGCCTGGCCGTCGAACGATGCGATTCGTCGTGCCAGTTCGTCGACGAAGCCGTCGAGTTGCGCATCGGGCAGCGCACGATTGATCCAACCGTATCGCTCCGCCGTCACGGCATCGAAATCGTCGCCGCCAAGAATGATCTCGATCGCCCTCGCACGTCCGGTCAACCCAGGCAGACGCTCGATCGCCCCGCCGCCAGGGAGCACGCCAGCGGGTACTTCAGGCTGCCCGAGAATGGCCTTCTCGATGCTGGCGAATCGCATGTCGCAGGCGAGCGAGAATTCGCTTCCGCCCCCGCGATTGCGTCCACGAATGAGGGCGATGCTGACAGCCGAGGCGAGAGAAAGCCGCGTTGTCAGGTCGATCCACGTCGGCAGCCCAGTGGGTCCGGGCGCAACAGGGGTGTCGGCGGCGCGCGAGAGGTCGTAGCGTCCGAAGAAGAAGTCCGGATGTGCGCTGTCGAAGACGATGACCCGCAAGTCCCTGTCGGATTCGATCAGTCCGACGAGCATCTGCAACTCCAGGATCGTCTCCGGATTGACGAGATTGATCGGCGGGTTGCTGAAGGTGGCGCGCCAGTAGCCGGCGCTGAGCTTGGTGACGGTGAATTGAGTCAGCGAGTTGGCCATGGCATTCGTTCCTGAGGATAGGCTGGCGACACAAGGGAGCGAGCGTCGCAATCGGATTTCCTTCGCCTGGCGACAGCATGCTGGCTGACGAGCATCATCCACAATGTCAGGATGACTTACGCAATCCTGCCTGTCAAGCACGTCCCCGACAGCTGACCATGATTCGAGCGCTCTCCAGGGAACCAGATTGCCAATCGCGTCCGACAAGGCCGGGCTCGATGCGAAGCTCATGATCAACAGGCGAGCTGATTCGCGGCGACGCTGCAGCGAGTGGCACGCCGATCGATGCGCCCTGTCGCCCCGCCGCACGCCCGGCGCATGCAGCGTGCCGGCCAGCCGCTCGACCCGGTCGGCGAGGTTGTGCCACAGCGCGGTGGCGGGAACGGTGTTCGGACGCAGCACGCGGGCCGGCCAGAAGCGGTGATGCGGGCGATCCATGGCGGCGTTGTCAGCGGAAATTCAGCGGAAGTGGCAAGCTACCCGGTGCCCGCCGGCAGCGGCGGACGGCCGCTCTGCGAGCGCGGGGTCGGCCTGCCGGCACAGCGACTGTGCGATCGGGCAGCGGGTGTGGAAGCGGCAGCCCGCCGGGGGATGGGCGGCGCTCGGCGGCTCGCCCTGCAGCAAGACGCGTTGGGCGGGCTGGCGCGGATTCGGTAGCGGCGCGGAGGACAGCAGGATCTGCGTGTACGGGTGGCGCGGCGCGGAGAACAACGTGTCACGATCGGCGATCTCGACGATGCGCCCGAGGTACATCACGGCCACGCGGTGGCTGATGTGGCGCACCACCGCGAGGTCGTGCGCCACGAACAGATAGGCGATGCCGAATTCGACCTGCAGGTCCATCAGCAGGTTCACCACCTGGGCCTGTACCGACACGTCGAGCGCCGAGACCGGCTCGTCGCAGACGATCAGCTTGGGGTTCAGCGCCAGCGCGCGTGCGATGCCCAGGCGTTGGCGTTGCCCGCCCGAGAACTCGTGGGGAAACCGATTGATGGCCTCGGGCCGCAGGCCCACCTTGCCGAGCAGCCACTCGACACGCTCGCGGCGCTCTGCGCGCGAAGTGCGGCCAAAGTTGCGCAGCGGCTCGCCCACGATCTCGCCGGCCGGCAGGCGTGGGCTCAGCGAGGCATACGGGTCCTGGAAGACGATCTGCAGGTCGCGCCGGCGCAGGCGCATGGGCTCGGGCTTCAGCGTCAGCAGTTCCTCGCCGTCGAGCTGCACGGAGCCTGAGGTCGGCTCGACCAGCCGCATCACCGACTTGGCGGTGGTGGTCTTGCCGCAACCCGATTCGCCGACCAACGACAGCGTTTCGCCGCGCGCCACGCTGAACGAAACGCCGTCCACCGCTTGGATCGGCGGAACGCGCCTTGCCAGCCAGCGCTTCGGCGCGAGGTAGTGCTTCTTCAGGTTCTCGACCTTCAGCAGGCTCATGCGATGGCTCCTTCTTGGCATCCGATGCGCCCTTCTTCGACGGCAAAACAGGCCACCGTGTGGCTGCCGCCCTGGTCCGTGAGGCCGGGCGTGTCGACGCTGCAGCGTGCATCGGCGTAAGGGCAGCGCGGCGCGAAGGCACAGCCGCGCCGCGGGGCCTGCGGCGACGGCACCAGGCCGGGAATTTCAGCGAGCCGCCGTCGGCTGGTGTTCATCGAGGGCATCGAAGCCATCAGCGCGCGGGTGTAGGGATGCAGTGGCCTCTCGAACAGCTCGACGGCGTCGGCCTCCTCAACCTTGCGCCCGGCATACATCACGGCCACGCGGTCGCAGCTCTCGGCCACCACGCCGAGGTCGTGCGTGATCATCACCACGCCCATGCCGAGCTCTTGTTGCAGGCGTCGGATCAGTGCGAGGATCTGCGCCTGTATGGTGACGTCGAGCGCGGTGGTCGGTTCATCCGCGATCAGCACCTCGGGCTTACAGGCCAGCGCCATCGCGATCATCACCCGCTGCCGCATGCCGCCCGAGAGCTGGTGCGGGTATTCGTTGACACGCCGCTCGGGCTCCGGGATCTGCACCACGCGCAGCATCTCGACCGCCCGCTTCCAAGCCTCGGCACGGCTTGCTTGCTGGTGCAGTTGCACGGTCTCGGCGATCTGGCGGCCGATCGTCAGCACCGGGTTCAGCGAAGTCATCGGCTCCTGGAAGATCATCGAGATGCGGTTACCGCGCAGCTTGCGCATCTCGGGCTCGCTCAGCTTCAGCAGGTCGATGCCGCGAAGCCGCACCGCGCCGCGGATGCGCGCGGGCGGGGTCGGCAGCAGCCGCATGATCGACAGCGCGGTGACACTTTTGCCGCAGCCCGATTCGCCCACCACGCCGAGCGTCCGGCCGGCGCAAACGGTGTAGGAGACACCATCGACCGAACGCGCCGGGCCGCTCAGCGTGTCGAACTGTGTGTACAGGGCGTCCACCTCGAGCAGCGGTTCGCCGGGGGCCAGCCGGGGCGCTGCCATGGACGTCACAGCTGCCGCGCCAGGCGCGGATCGAGCGCGTCGCGCAAGCCGTCGCCGAGCAGGTTGATCGCCAGCACCGTGGCAGCCAGCAGGATGCCGGGATACAGGATGATGTGAAACGCCACCGCGACAAAGTGGCGACCTTCGGCCATCATGTTGCCCCAGCTCGGCGTCTGCGCGGGGATGCCCACGCCCAGGAAGGACAGCGCTGCCTCGGTCAGGACCGCCGCGGCGGCCACGAAGGTGGCCTGCACGATCAGCGGCGCCACCATGTTGGGCAGCGCATGGCGCGCCAGGATCACCGGCAGCCGCGTGCCCACGGCATGTGCGGCCTCGATGTACAACTGCTCGCGCAGGGTGAGCGACAACGAGCGCACCAGCCGCACCACCCGCGGCACTTCAGGGATGGTGATGGCCACGATCACCGTCGCCAGGCTGGCACGCGTGACGGCCATCAGCGCGATGGCCAGCAGGATGCCGGGGATTGCCATCAGGCCGTCCATCACGCGCATCACGAAGGCATCGGCCCGCGGCACGAAACCGGCGACGAGGCCGATCAGCACGCCCAGGCCGGTGGCGAAAACGCCGACCGACAGGCCCACGATCAGCGAGATGCGCCCGCCCCACACGGCGCGGCTGAACACGTCGCGGCCCAGTGCATCAGTGCCGAACCAGTGTTCGGCCGCGGGCGGCTGCATGCGCGCCAGCGGGTCGATGTCCTGCGGATCAAAAGGGGCGATCCAGGGGGCGGCGGCCGACAGCGCCCCGATCGCGACCAGCAGCAGCGCACCGACGATCAGCGTTGGATGTTTGCGCGCCCAGTGCAGACGGGGCAGCATGAACGGCGCGTCGTCAGGGATCGAGGGCAACACGGTGGACATGGCGGGCACTCGCTCGGCTCAGTATTGGATGCGCGGGTCGAACAAGCGGTAGCTCAGATCGATCAGCAAGTTGATCAGCACGTACACCCCGGCCGACAGCAGCAGCACGCTCTGGATCACCGGGTAGTCGTGGCGCTGCACCGAGTCGATCACGAGGCGGCCGATGCCGGGGATCGCGAACACGGTTTCGGTCACCACCACGCCGCCGATCAGCAGCGCGATGCCGACGCCAACGGTGGTGGCGATCGGGATCGCCGCATTGCGCAGCGCGTGGCCAAGCACCGCCAGCACGCCCAGTCCCTTGGCGCGCGCAGTGCGGATGTAGTCTTCGTGCAGCACGTCCAGCAGGGTGGCGCGGGTCATGCGCGTCACCAGCGCGATGTAGACCAGCGCCAAGTTGACGCAGGGCAGCACCAGCGTGCGCAGCCACTCGCCCGTGCCGTCGGCCAGGCGTGCGTAACCTTGCACCGGCAGCCACGGCAGCTGGATCGCGAAGGCGTAGACCAGCAAATAGCCGATCAGGAACACCGGCACCGAAAACGCCAGCACCGCGAACAGCATCACCGCGCGATCGATCCAACGGCCCGCGTGCTGCGCCGCCAGCGTGCCGAGCGGCACCGCCACCAGCAAGGTAAGCAGCATCGTGAAGCAGGCGATCGACAGCGTTGGCTCCAGCCGCTGCGCCAGCAGCTGCGCCACCGGCACTTGCGTGAAGATGGAGGTGCCGAGATCGCCGGTCGAAAGGCGCGCCAGCCACAACACGAACTGGCGCCACAGCGGCTGGTCGAGGCCGAGCGCGGTGCGCAACTTGTCGATGTCTTCGCCGCTCGCCAAGTCGCCGGCGATCAGCGCGGCCGGGTCGCCGGGCGACAGGTGGATCATCAGGAAAACGACCACGGCGACCACGGCCATCACGGGTAGCGTGGCCAGCAGCCGGCGCAGGATGTAGGCCATCGTGAACGCTCCGCGCGCGGTTAACGGTCGAGCGCCCACACCGTGGGCAGGCCGGCCCACAGCTTGTCCAGGCCCTTCAGGTCGGCCCGGGCCGCAAACGCCACCGAGTATTGCCCCGCGTTGACGTAGGGCACCACCTCGTAGGCGCGCTTCTGGAACGCATCGAGCAGCTCCTTGCGCTTTGCCGGCACGCTCTCCTTGATCCAGGCGGCGCGCAACTCGTCGAGCGGCTTGTCGCACGGCCACCCCGGCAGCGAGTTGCCGCAGGCGGCGCCTAGGTAGGCGTTGCTGATGGGGGAGTTGACGTCGAACTCGCCGGCCGCGGTCACGTAGAGGCTCCAGCCGCCGGCCGCGGGCGCATCGCGCTTGAGCCGCCGCGCACCGATCGACGCCCAGTCCATGCTCTGCATGTCGACCGTGATGCCGATGCTGCGCAGCGCCTGCGCGGCCATCAGCGCCTCGGCGTTCAGCGAAGCCCAGTCGGACGGCACCAGCAGCACCACCTTCTCGCCTTTGTAGCCGGCCTCGGCCAGCAAAGCCTTGGCCTTGGCGAGATCGGTCTTGCGGAAGGGCTCGGCACCAGCCGCAGTTTCATGCGGGCCGCCGCAGATGAAGTAGGTGGGGCAGTAGGTCACGCGCATGTCGAGCGGGTAGCCCATGGCCGCGATGAAACGTTCCTGGTTCACCGCATGCGCCAGCGCCTGGCGCGCCTTCGGGTTGTCGAAGGGCGGAAACAAGTGGTTGAACACCAGGAAACCCTGGTAGGTGCCGGCGGGGCCGAGCTTGATGTTGGCATCCGCGCGCAGCGGCGCGATGTAGTCCGGCGGCACCCCTTCGATCAGATCAACCTCGCCGCGCTTGAGCGCGGCGATGGCGCTGTTTGCATCCGGCAGGTAGAGCCACTCGACCCGCTCGAAGCGGCTCTGCTTGCTGCCGGCCAGGCCGCTGGGCACCTCGGTGCGCGCCGCGTAGTTCGGGTTGCGCACGAACACCACCTTGTGGCCCGGCACCCATTCGTCGCGCTTGAAGACAAAGGGGCCGGAGCCCAGCACCTCGGGCAAGGGCGCGCTTGCAGGCATCTTGGCCAGCCGCTCCGGCAAGATCACCGGCGGGTAGCTGGAAGGTTTGGACAGCGCATCGAGCACCATGCCAAAAGGCTCATTCAGGCTCAGCGTGAAGTTGCTCGCGTCAGCCACCTTCCACTGCCCGCCGACCGCGGCCAGCGCGCTGCCGAGGCTGTCGCGCGCTGTCCAGCGCTGCAAGGAGGCAACGGCATCGGCCGCCGTGACCGGCGTACCGTCGGAAAACTTCAGCCCCGGTCGCAGCGTGAAGCGCCACTGCCTGCCGTCCTTCGACGTGGTGTAGTTGTCGACCATCTGCGGCTGCGGCCTGCCCGACGCGTCCTGGGCGAACAGCGTGTCGTAGACCATATGGCCGAAGTTGCGCGAGATGTAGGCGGTGGTGAAGGTCGGATCGAGGATCTTCAGGTCCGCCTGCACGACGACCTTCAAGGTCTTGGTCTGCGCTTGCGCGGGCGAGCCGGCGGCGGCGAGGGCAACGAGGCCCCATGCGGCAAGGGTGGCAAACCTGCGTCCGTACGTGGTCGGAAATTGTGCGAGGCGCCGGGACAGCAGCTCGCGCCAAGCTTGCCTTGGGTGGGCCGAGAAAGCCAATGCAGGGCCTGAATCGCGACCCGTCGCCGCGGAGCGTGACGTGGGCGGCCCACCTAGCGCTTGCACGATGCCGGCACAGGTCTGACGGTGTCGAGTCAGCGTGCCGGAAAACACCGCATCGAAGCGCGCACGCCGTTCTCTCCGGTACGCCCCGAGCCGAATGCTCTGCCAATGCCCCGACTCGCCGAGGCCTTCGCAATTGGCCGGCCCGAAGCTCGCCTGACCGCGGCGGACCAAGTACAGCGTTGTCATCTGGCATCCCCTCGACATCGCCCACACGGGCGCTTGTATGATGCAAACATTCTACATATGTGAGCATCTCGTTTACCCTTATGTATTGTTATGCGAAGCCGAGCGAAGATATGGATCACGATGACTGCATCAACGACTGACTTGGCAACGCACTTTGAGCGACACGTCGCCGTCGTCGAGTTGCGCCGTCCACCTAGCAACTTCTTCGACCTGGAATTGCTCACCAAGCTCGCGGACACCTTCGATGAGCTGCAACAGACGAGCGAATGCCGAGCCGTTGTCCTGGCGGCGCAAGGGCGTGTGTTTTGCGCTGGCGCAGACTTCTCGGAAGGCTCGCCCGATATGGACTATCCGGCGCAGCTCTACGCCCAAGCTGAACGTCTGTTTGCCATTGGCAAACCCGTGGTGGCTGCGGTCCAGGGCGCCGCGGTTGGCGGGGGGCTGGGACTCGCGCTCGCGGCGGACTTCCGGATTGGTTGCCCAGAGGCGCGCTTCACGGCCAACTTCGCGAAGCTGGGCTTCCACCCAGGGTTCGGCCTCAGCTTCACGCTGCCCCGGTTGATTGGCGTCCAGAAAGCGGCACTCCTCATGTACACCGGACGCAACGTGCGCGGACAGGAAGCGCTGGACCTTGGCCTGGTTGACGAGCTTGTTCCTCAGGCCGAGGTCTTGGAACGCTCGATCGCACTGGCGACCGAGATTGCAGCCAATGCGCCGCTCGCCGTGGAGGCGACACGCCAAAGCATTCGCGGTGATTTCGCAGCTCATCTGCATGCGGCGGTGACACGCGAAGCGATGGAACAGCGCAAGCAGTTCCAGTCCGCGGACTTTCGAGAGGGCATTGCGGCTGCTGCAGCCAGACGCGCGCCCGTTTTTTTCCGGCGATGAACACATCCCGACCCAACCCGATCGGATAGAGGCTGACCATGTCCTTCGACCCCAACCCCAAGACAGTCGAACTTCAAGCGCGGCTGCGGAACTTCTTCGCCGAGCATATTCAACCCAACGATGACACGTACCTAGAGCAGGTCGAAGCCGGCAGACGTCGAGGCGATCCGTTTGCGCCCACGCCCATCATCGAGGAGCTCAAGCCAAAGGCACGCGCTGCCGGGCTCTGGAACCTGTTTCTGCCGAAGTCGGACCGCGCGCCGCAGGGCTTGTCCAACCTTGAATACGCCCGACTGTGCGAGACCATGGGAAGTATTCCGTGGTCCGCGGAAGTCTTCAACTGCTCCGCGCCCGACACGGGGAACATGGAAACGCTCGAGCGCTACGCAACCGAGGCTCAGAAGGATCGCTGGCTCGAACCGCTGCTCGCGGGCGACATTCGCTCTGCGTTCCTGATGACCGAGCCACTCGTCGCGTCTTCTGATGCGACCAACATCGAGTGCAGCATCCGTCGCGACGGCGACCACTACGTCATCAACGGGCGCAAGTGGTGGTCATCGGGCGCAAATGACACCCGCTGCAAGCTCTTCGTGGTCATGGGGAAGACGGACCCCGACGCCGCTCGCCATTCACAGCAGTCGATGATCCTTGTTCCGTCGGACACGCCCGGCGTCAAGGTCCTGCGTCACCTCACCGTGTTCGGCTACGACGACGCCCCGCATGGGCACGCCGAGGTCGAACTGGTCAACGTTCGCGTCCCCGCAAGCAACCTGCTGCTTGGCGAGGGCCGCGGGTTCGAGATCGCGCAAGGGCGATTGGGGCCGGGCCGCATCCACCACTGCATGCGTTCCATCGGTGTCGCTGAACGGGCCCTCTCCATGATGTGCGGGCGCCTGAGCAAGCGCGTCGCGTTCGGCAAGGCGATCGCGATGGACGGCGTGTGGCATGAGCGGATCGCCGAGTCGCGCTGCCTGATCGACCAGGCTCGACTGATGGTTCTCCAGGCCGCTCACATGATGGACACGGTCGGGAACAAGGTCGCGCGCAAGGAGATCGCGATGATCAAGGTGATCGTTCCGAACACAACCGGCCGGGTACTCGACTGGGCCATTCAGGCTCACGGCGCGGCAGGTGTTTCTGGGGACTTCGCGCTCGCGAAGCTCTGGGCGGCGCAGCGTACCTTGAGGTTGGCGGACGGGCCGGACGAAGTGCACCGGCACAGCATCGCCAAGCTCGAACTCGCACACCAGGCCGGCACTTCTGACAGTGCAGTCGAGATGCCGATCACGCGCGGCTGACATGGAACTCAAAGGTCGAATAGCCGTCGTCACTGGCGCAGCCTCCGGCATAGGGGCCGCGTTGTGTCACCGTTTCGCCGAGGAAGGCGCGGCGGGGGTCGTAGTTGCCGATCTTGATTTGGAACTCGCAACGCGAGTGGCCGCTCAGATCGGGGGCGTCGCAAGGCAAGTCGATGTATCCAACGAGGAGCAGGTACAGGAGTTGGTGGCCTTCACCAATCGGACGTTTGGCCGACTGGAAGTCTTCTGCTCCAACGCCGGCATCGGCATTTCCGACAGCGGACTGAGCGCGACGGACGCTGACTGGCAGCGCGTCTGGCAGGTGAACACGATGGCCCACGTGTACGCAGCGCGGGCAGTCCTGCCGCAGATGCTGGAGGCCGGCGAGGGCTACCTGGTTCAGACAGCATCCGCAGCCGGGCTTCTCACCCATGTCGACTCGGCGACCTATGCGGTCACCAAGCACGCTGCCGTTGCGTTTGCGGAATGGCTTGCGGTCAGCTACGGCGACCGGGGGATTCGCGTGAGCTGCCTGTGCCCTCAAGGAGTGAAGACGCCCATGCTCCTGGGCAAGGACGGGCAACGCAAGACATTCTTGGCGTCGGACGCGCTGGAGGCATCGGACGTCGCAGCCCAGGTGGTCGAGTGCATGCGTGCCGAACGGTTCCTTGTCTTGCCCCACCCCGAGGTCCTGACGTACTTGCAACGCAAGGCTGGCGACGTCGATCGTTGGATACGGGGCATGCGCAAAGTCAAGGCGGCGGCCCTAGCGGCCCGGTAGTTCGAGTCGCCGCGCGGCCATTGACCTTGCTTGCGAACGCGAACGAATCGATCCCGATTACCGGCGGTCAATCCTGTACGAACAACGGAGACAAGTCATGAGAGCTATCAAAGCCGTCATAGCCGGCTTCTTCCTGACGATGGCAATGAACGTCAGCGCCGACGCGTTCCCGTCCAAGGCTATCCGATTGATCGTGCCGTATGCGCCTGGTGGCACATCGGACATCGTCGCTAGGTCGCTCGCCCAAGGGTTGTCAAGTCGCTTCGGCCAACCCGTTGTCGTCGAAAACAAGAGCGGTGCCGGGGGGACGATCGCCGCAGACATGGTTGCCAAGTCGCCGGCGGACGGCTACACGGTTCTGGTCTCCAACAGTGCGCTACTCGGGCTTTCTCCGCTCCTCTACTCGAAGCTCAGGTACGACACCAACAAGGACCTTGCTCCGGTGTCGGTATTGGTGTCCGGTGGCAATGTCCTCGTAGTGGAAGCTGCCTTGCCAGTGAACTCGCTGAAAGAACTCATCAGCTATGCGAAGGCCAATCCAGGCCGGCTCAACTTCGCATCCGGTGGCAGTGGAACGGGACCGCATCTGAACGGTGAACTCCTCAAGCAGATGGCTGGCGTGGACATCAAGCACGTGCCATACAAGGGCTCCGCTCCCGGCATCGCCGCGGTGGTTGCTGGGGAGGTTCAGATCATGTTCGACAACGTTCCGACTGCGTGGCCGTTTGTCAAAGCCGGTCGACTGCGTGCGTTGGCAGTGACCGAGACGACGCGCAACCCCCTCATGCCGGACGTGCCCACGATGGCGGAGGCAGGGCTTCCGGGTTTCGAGCACAGCGGCTGGTTCAGCTTGTCGGTACCCGCAGGCACGCCGCATGACGTCCTGATGAAACTCAACACGACCGTGGATCAGGTCATCAAGACGCCGGAGTTCGCCAGCAGCATCGCCGCCATCGGTTTTCGTCCGGTGGGTGGAAGCCCCGAGAAGATGGCGGCTCTGACCGCGGCAGAGGCTGCCAAGTGGGGGCCCCTGGTCAAAGCCTTGGACGTGAAGCTCGACTGACCGATTTCACTCTTACCTCATCACCGATCAAACTCCATGAACGAAGCTACTCTCTTTGACATGACCGACAAGGTCGCCGTGGTCACCGGCGGCTCACGCGGCATCGGCAGGGCCGTCTGCGAAAGGATGGCACAGCACGGTGCCAAGGTGGTAGTCTCTTCGCGCAAGGTCGAAGACTGTCAGGTTGTCGTGGACCAGATCGTCGAACGCGGTGGCGAGGCGATGGCCATCGCCTGCAACATTGGAAGGAAGCAAGATCTTCAATCGCTCGTGGACCGGACGATCGAGCGATGGAATCGGGTCGACATCCTGGTCTGCAACGCTGCCATCAATCCCTACTTCGGTCCGTCGGCCGACATGCCCGACGAGCTGTTCGCGAAGGTCATGGCGTCCAACGTGCAGAGCAACCTGTGGCTGAGCAACATGGTACTTCCCGGCATGGCCCAGCGCGGTCACGGCGCGATCGTGATCGTGTCGTCGATCGGCGGGCTGCGCGGTAGCCCGGTTCTTGGGGCCTATGCAATCTCCAAGGCGGCGGATATGCAACTGGCTCGGAACCTGGCCGTCGAATGGGGTCCAAGCAATATCCGTGTGAACTGCATCGCGCCAGGCCTTGTGCGCACGGACTTTGCGCGCGCGCTCTGGGAGAACCCGGACATCTACAAGAAGCGGACCAAGGACACGCCGCTGCAACGCATCGGCGAGCCAGATGAGATCGCCGGTGCCGCCGTGTTCCTAGCGAGCTCGGCGGGTTCGTTCATGACCGGGCAGACGATGGTCATCGACGGCGGGCTGCTTGCAGGATCTCCGTCCGTGGCCGACTAGAGGTTCGACGACTGGGTTGGCGTCCATGAATAGACCTCACGAAGCCCATTGGCCGGAGCGCGTGCCTCGCAGAATTCCTGTTCCGACCACGTCGCTGTTCCACAACCTTGCGACAACGGCCTCGCGGTATCCGAACGAGACTGCTCTCGTCATGTTCGGGACGGAGCTCTCCTACTCGCAGCTCGTCGATCAGGTGGAGAGGCTTGCGGGTGCGTTGGTGTCTTTGGGGGTGCGTCGCGAAGACAGGGTCCTGCTGTGCATGCAGAACTGCACGCAAGTGGTCGTCGCTCACTTCGCCATCCTGCGCGCAGACGCCGTCGTCGTACCGGTAAACCCGATGAGCAAGTCCGAGGAGCTGCGTCACTACATCGGTGACTCGGGCGCCAAGGTCGGGATCGTGACTGCGGATCTTGCAACGGGTCTGGCTTCGGCGAGCGACTTGCTGGACGCTACTGAACGGCTCCAATGCCTTGTCGTCACGCAGTACACCGACGGATTTGACGCGGAACGTCACGACGAGGAGGCGCCGATTCCGACCTGGCGCGACTGGCTGTGCAAGGCACACGAGCTTCCGACGTCAGGCTGCACGGTCGTGACGTGGGCCGACGCGCTGCAGTCGAATCGCCCGCCTCAGGTTCACGCGGCACGCGGTGACGACATGGCGATGCTTCCCTATACGAGCGGAACGACGGGTCATCCGAAGGGGTGCATCCACCACCACTCGAGCGTCAACCACAACGCGTTCGCTTCGCAGCACTGGGCGCTGCTTTCTCCCGAGACAGTCATGCTTGCGGCGGTGCCGCTGTTTCACATCACCGGCATCGTCATGATGCACGCGGCTGTCGTCGCTGCAGGCACTCTGGTCATCATGCCTCGTTGGAATCGCGAGCTGGCAGGACGCTTGATTTCGCGCCGCAAGGTTAGCTATTGGTCCTGCATCCCAACGATGGTTGTTGACCTTCTGGCCAGTCCCGACTTCGCGAGCTTCGACCTTTCGAGTCTCGTGCACATCGGCGGTGGCGGCACCGCCATGCCCCAGGCCGTCGCGCAGCGGCTGCTGGACACCTACGGCCTGCGCTTCGTGGAGGGCTACGGTCTCACCGAGACCGCTGCGCCATCACATGCCAACCCGTGGAGGCGGCCGAAACAGCAGTGCCTCGGTATGCCATTCATCAGCACCGACTCGCGCGTCATTGATCCCGAAACCAAGAAGGAACTGCCGCATGGCGAGGCCGGTGAGATCGTGACCCACGGTCCTCAGTTGTTCAAAGGCTATTGGCGACAACCGGAAGCAACCGCCGCAGCGTTCGTCGAGATCGAGGGAAAGAAGTTCTTTCGGACAGGAGACCTGGGGCGCATCGACGAAGACGGCTACTTCTTCATGACTGATCGGCTCAAGCGCATGATCAACGCCAGCGGGTTCAAGGTCTGGCCGGCAGAAGTGGAAACCCTCTTGTTCCGTCATCCGGCCGTCCAAGAGGCGTGCATCATCTCGACGAGAGACGACTACAGAGGCGAATCGGTCAAGGCGATCGTCGTCTTGAGGTCAACACACGCGCACACGACGGCGGATCAGGTCGTTGAGTGGTGCCGGCAGAACATGGCTGCCTACAAGGTCCCACGCCAAGTGCAGTTTGTCGAGGCACTGCCGAAGTCTGGGAGCGGCAAGGTCTTGTGGCGCGCCCTACAGGAGCACGAGGACGGCGGTTGACCTCGGGTCCACACGGTGGCCGACAAGGAAGTGCGTTCAGGTGCGTACGCTTGGCGACGCGGCACAATCGGACCTTCCACACCTTTCCGCGCGCCGCTGAGGCGCGCTTTCCCGATCCATGTCCGACAACGTCATCAAGACCGCAGGGCGAGTCTTTGAAATCCTGGAGTATTTTCGCGAACTGCGCACGCCGCTCGCAGTCCGAGACGTCGCCGAACACTTCGGATACCCGACATCGAGCACGGCGGTCCTGCTGAAGAGCGTCGCGACCCTGGGATACCTGGCCTACGACAATGAACTCAAGGCTTATTTCCCAACGGTTCGCGTGGCCTTGCTTGGGGACTGGGTCTGGGATGCGAAGTTCCGGCATCGAGCCTTGCAGACCATCGTCGAAGATCTTGCCAAGCTCATCGGTGACACGGTCATCCTGGCGCTGCACAACGACGTGTACGCGGAGTACCTGTACATCGCGCAGGGCACGCGGACCATTCAGTTCTATGCGCCTCTTGGTGCGAGGCGACCGCTTTGCATGTCCGGCTCGGGATGGGCGCTCCTTTCGCAGATGAGCGACGAACTGATCGCTCATCAAGTGCGCCGGGCAAACGGCCGGTCTGACCCCGCGCATCAGGCCAAGCTGGAGTATGTGATGGAGCAGGTGAACCGCGCGCGGCGCAACGGATACGCGTTCTCGCGGGACGTCGTGACGCCGGGCGCCGGTGTCATCGCGATGCCCATCAAGCTTGCCGAGGCACCAGGCCGATACGCCATTGCGGTGGCGGGCGTAGTCGCGCAACTGGAAGAGCGCGAGGCGTTCATCGCCGAGACGCTCAGTCGGGCGATCGCCTCCTATGACGCAACGGTCTTGCAGGCATCTGTGCCCGCTGGAACATAGGCGCGGGCAACCCCGCTGTCCAAGAGCGACCGGATTGCTGGTTCGTCGAGGCCCGCTTCTTCGACCTTGCGATCAGGTCGTGCCCTTGATTGGATTGATCAGGAACTTGGTCCCTGTGGCCCGCTGGCCATAGGCCGCGATCCATTCCAACTGCAGCGCCTCGACCAGCGACAGCTCGCCGGCGTAGTGGCTCGCGAAGGTTGTCTTCAGTTCCGCCACCACGCGCTGCTTCAGTTTGACTACCGCCTCAGCGCCGATCTTCTGGAGGAACGCAGACAGCACCCAGCCGCCCATCCCCCAGGCCATGCCGAAGTTGCGAACGAACTCAGTCGGGCGCGCGTCGAGTCCGCCGTAGAGGTAAACCTGCTTGTGCTTCGTCGACCCGTACCGGCTGTACTCATTGGCGGTCTTATTCAGCGCAGCTTCCATGCAGCCCAGGATCTGGCCCGCGAGCGTGCCGCCGCCGGTCGCATCGAACGCGATCGTCGCGCCGGATGCCGAGAGCGCATCGATGAGGTCTGGAAGGAACGTGGCCGAGCTGGCATCGCACACGTACGCAGCGCCCAGCGACTTGAGCAGGTCCGCCTGCTCCTGTTTGCGCACGACATTCACAAGTCCAATCCCGTCCTGCTGGCAGATCCTGTTCAGCATCTGACCGAGGTTGGATGCCGCGGCGGTGTGCACGAGAGCGGTGTGACCTTCGCGCCGCATCGTCTCGACCATGCCCAGCGCCGTGAGCGGGTTGACAAAGCAGGACGCACCTTCGGCCGGCGTCGCCCCTTCCGGTAGCAAGAGGCATTGGTCCGCGGGGAGGCGTCGGTACTGCGCGTACATCGCGCCGCCGAGAACGGCTACGGTCTTTCCGAGGAGCGCCTGCGCATCGGCAGACGAGCCAGCGGCGACAACCACCCCTGCGCCCTCGTTGCCGACGGGCAGCGAAGCATCAAGCCGTCCGGCCATGCTCTTCATCGCTGCATCGGGGATTCGGGCGGTGACGATGGGGCGGTCAAGCGTGCCGGATGTCTTGGCCGTGCTCATGTCGGCGGCACCGAACAGCAAGCCGATGTCGGACGGATTGATCGGTGCCGCTTCGATGCGCACCAGCACTTCGTGGGGTGCGGGCTGCGTAATTGCGACGCTCTCGAGCGACAGCTCCAGTTCGCCGCTGGGTTTGACGAGCGAGCGAAGCTGGAGGCCGGTCGTTGGTTTGCTGGTGGTCATTCACTGTCCTTGGTTGACTAGACATGCTGGGAACGCAACAGGCCAGGAAGCCTCTGTGCCCGCTGGAACATAGGCGCGGGCAACTCCGCTGTCCAAGAGCGACTGGATAGCCGGTTCGTCGAGGCCCGCTTCGCGCAGAATCTCCATGGTGTGTTCACCCAGTGCGGGGGCGTGCCGGCGGACAGTGGCCGGCGTGGCGGAAAAAAGCGTTGGCGGCTCAACATACCGAATCGGCCCGACAACGGGGTGCACGGCCGACTTGAACAATCCAACGGCGACCAAGTGAGGGTGCTCTGGCAGCTTGTCGATCGAATAGATCGGCGTCGCCGGGATGTCGCGCTCGTCACAGAAGCGCATCCATTCCTCGGTCGTGCGGGTTGGAGTGATCGCAACCAGCTCAGCGTACATCCCGGGTAGGTTTCCGTTGAGTTCGTCCCGGTCATCAACGCGGAATCGCTTGGCGAGATCCTCGCGACCGCTGCCCACGAAGAACCCGGTCCACTGCGCAGGTGTGTAGGGAAGTATGGACACAAAGCCATCCGCTGTCGGCGATGGGCGTCGCCCGCCAGCGAGGATGCGCTGATAGCCTGCGTTGCCCACCGGCGGATCGAAGGTCAGACCACCCAGGTGCTCCGCCAGCATGAAGGAGACCATGGTCTCGAGCATGGGGACTTCGACGTACTGACCTTCACCCGTTCGGGCCCGATGCAACAGCGCAGCCAACACGGCGTTGACCAGTGCCAGGCCAACCGTCTTGTCGGCAATGAGGGTCGGCGTGTACGCCGGCTGTCCGCCTCCTTCGCTGTTCAACGCGACAAGTCCCGAAGCGGCCTGGATGATGTCGTCGAACGCGGGTCGATCTCGGTGCGGCCCGCCCTGGCCGAAGCCAGTCGCGGCGCAGTAGACAATTGACGGATTCAGCTCGCTCACACGCTCGTAGCCGAAGCCCAGCTTTTCGATCGCGGGGACCCGCATGTTGTGGATGAAGACGTCCACCTTGGGGACCAGGCCCAGCACGGCGGCAGACCCCTCGGGCGTCTTCAGATTGATCGCGAGCGAGCGCTTGTTTCGGTTGACCGAGAGAAACGTGGCTCCGAGGCCGGGCGTGAGGTAGGGTCTTGCCGGGCGCATCAGGTCGCCTTCCAGGCCTTCTACCTTGATGACCTCGGCGCCGTAGTCTCCCAGGATCTGGGTGGCAAGGGGACCGAGAACGACCGCGGTCAGGTCGAGGATGCGAATGCCCGCGAGGGGCCCGCTGCTGTTTTCTTGGCTCTTCATGAAGACCTTCACGCTCGCGCTGTTTGGGAGGCTGTCAGGTCTGCCCAGAATTGGTGGCCCCCTCGCGCAATGGCTTCGCGCCCGATGCACTCGGCCCAGTACGACTCGGCGCCTGCCTCGGCGCGCCATGACCACAGACGCCGGGTGTGCAGGTGCAGCGGGTGCTCTCGAGCAAAGCCGATGGCGCCGTGGACCTGGTGCGCAATCGATGCGGCTGCCTCTGCCACTCGGCCGGCTCGCACCTTCGCCACGGCCACGTCAAAGGCTTGCGGCTCTCGTTGCGCACTGGCGAAAGCCGCGCGCGTGATCGTTTTCGCCGCCGTCACTTCGCCGGCGAGCATCGCCAGCATCTGCTGGATTGCCTGGAACTGCGAAAGCGCGCGGCCAAACTGGCGGCGTTCTCCCGAATACCTGACGGCAAGCTCCAGAGCAGCCTCTGCGGCGCCCACCATCATTGCAGACCTGACCAGCGCCAGATGACGAAGCAGGGCGCCCGTGGCGAAGCCGGATCCTGCGATCCACTCGACTGCCTTGGCTGACCGAAGCGTGACGTCATCGCGAGGCTCCCCGGCGATATTCGCCCCTTGTGCCAGCTGGACGTGGTCGCCTCTCAGGCCAACGAGCGCGAGTACGTCTTGGTCCGCGACTCGCCCGGCGACCAGTAGGTGGTCCGCGCAGCGCGCCCAGGGAACCTCGGGCAACCGTCCATCGACGGTGAGGCGCCCATTCGGTGATAGCTCCAACTGGAGTTCTCGATCTTGAACTGCCAGCGTCACCAATCCATCGGCGCCGGCGAGACCGGCTGTGGCAGCGATGCCCCTGCACAAGAGCGCTTCTGCAAGCGGGAACGGAAGACTTTTCAGCCCGATGGCGTGGAGCACCGGGTAAGTCCTCGACCAATGGTCACCCGCAGCCTCGCCCGCCTCCTCGACCAAGACGTCCACGAAGCCGCTGGCCGTGATGGTCGACCAGGACTCGGGGTCCCACCCGCCGCCTTCCATCCGGGCGATCGCCTCGCGGGTCGAGAGCTCGCCCAACAGCCGACGAGCGCTGTCCGTGATCAGTTCCTGCATATCGCTCATCTCAGCCCCAACTCCTTAGCAACGATACCGCGCAGAATTTCGCGGGTGCCTCCGCGCAGAGAGAAGGACGGAGCCGCTTGAACGGTGTATCGCATGACCGCATCCAGCGATGGTGTGGTGTGCATGGCGCCGCCAAAGAGCTCGTGTGCAACTTGTGGCGTCCTCTGCTCGAGCAAGGCGCCTTGGTCCTTGACGAGCGGCGACAGTCTTCCCGCGTCCTGTCCACGGGTAAGCATGCCGGCAATACCGAGCGACATGCGCCGAAGCGTGGCGAAGTCCGCGACGAGATTGCCGAGCGCGATGGCGTCGCGGCGCTCGTCTACTCGCGCAGCCCCCAGCATTTCGATCATCAGCTGCACGCTGCTCAGATAGCGTTCCGGTCCGCTGCGCTCCAGCGCGAGTTCCGCCGTGACCTGGGCCCAGCCAGCGCCTTCCGTGCCAAGCAGCGAGTCGGCCGGCAACTTCGCATCATCGAACACGACCTCGCTGAAGTCGGCTTCCCCCAACAGGTTGAGAACCGGGCGGATCGTCACTCCTGGCGTCTTCAGATCGACCAAGAACTGAGACAGGCCCGCGTGCTTCGCATCTTTGACCTGCGTGGTCCGCGCGAGGGCAATCATGTAGTCTGCCCGGCCAGCATGGGAGGTCCACAGCTTCGTCCCATTGAGCTGCCAGGCGTCCCCGATGCGTTCGGCGCGAGTGCGAATTGACGCCAAATCCGACCCGGAGTCAGGCTCGCTCATGCCGATGCAAAAGACGAGCTCGCCCCGCGCCATCCTGGGCAGAAGACGTTGGCGGGTTTGCTCATCCGCGTGAGACAGAAGGAGCGGGCCGCTTTGGCGGTCGGCAACCCAATGGGCCGCAACCGGTGCTCCCGCGGCCAATACCTCCTCCAGCACAACATAGCGCTCAAGCGCCGTTCGCTCGTGGCCGCCGTATCGCTTTGGCCAAGTCATCCCCAACCAGCCGCGTGCTCCCAACGCACGGCTGAACTCGCGATCAAAGCCGGACCAACTCTCCGCGCGCTGCGCCGGAGATCGGTCAGCCAAGGCCTCGGCGAGAAATTGCCGCACTTCCATGCGCAGCTCTTCGCATTGGGCATCTAGAGAGCACTCGGGAATAGAGAAGGCTTCCATGGTGGTAATTCGTCGCCGTTGTCCGTCCGCCAGGCAGTTCAAGCTGCAGCGGGCTGCGTGGAGGTTTCCAGGTACTTGCCCAACTCCAGCTTCGCAATCTGGTTGCGATGCACCTCGTCCGGGCCGTCGGAGATCCGAGTGGTTCTCGCCCGTGCGTACGAGTAGGCGAGCATGAAGTCGTCAGACACCCCGCCCGCGCCATGCGCCTGAAGCGCCCAGTCAATCACCTGACAGGCCATGTTGGGTGCAGCAACCTTGATCATCGCGATGTCCTGGCGGGCCACCTTGTTGCCGACCGTATCCATGCGATGTGCCGCGTGCAGCGTTAGAAGACGAGCCTGGTCGATGAGGATGCGTGCATTGGCAATCCGCTCTCGCGTGACCCCCTGGTCTGCGACTGCGCGACCGAACGCAATGCGTTTGAGGCTACGCCGACACATCGCCTCCAGAGCTCGCTCGGCCATGCCGATGAGGCGCATGCAGTGATGGATACGCCCAGGCCCCAACCTCCCCTGGGCAATCTCGAAGCCCCGTCCCTCGCCCAAGAGGAGGTTCGCAGCGGGAACTCTGACGTTGTCGAAGCGCATCTCCGCGTGCCCGTGATGCAAGGCGTCGTCGTAGCCAAAGACAGGAAGAAATCGGACCACTTGCACGCCGGGCGTGTCCATGGGTACCAGGATCATCGACTGCTGCGCATGCCGATTGGGATTGGCCGGGTCGCTCTTGCCCATGAAGATGAGGAACTTGCAGCGCGGGTCGAGTGCGGCCGACGTCCACCACTTGCGTCCGTTGATGACGTAGTGATCGCCGTCACGTTCGATGCTGGACTGGATGTTGGTTGCGTCGGAGGAGGCGACGTCCGGCTCGGTCATTGCGAATGCCGATCGGATCTCGCCGTTCAGAAGAGGCTTGAGCCAGCGCTCCTTCTGCTCCTCGGTGCCGTAGCGCTCGATGGTCTCCATGTTGCCGGTGTCCGGGGCGGAGCAGTTGAAGGCTTCGGACGCGAAGTGCGAACGCCCCATCACCTCGCACAGTGGCGCGTACTCGACGTTCGTCAGTCCGGCGCCATGTCCGGACTCCGGAAGAAACAGATTCCAGAGCCCTTGGGCTTGCGCCAGAACCTTCAGTTCTTCGATGAGCTTCGTCGGACGAAACCGATCTCCCTCGCGTTTCGCCGCGTCCAGCTCATCCTGGAAGCGCCTTTCATTGGGGTAGACATGAGCATCCATGAAGGCGCTCACCCGCTGGTGGAGGTCCTCGGCCCTCTTGCTGGTTGGGAACAGGCTCATTGCATCTCCTTGTCAGTCATGTGATTTCATTCAGCTCGCGCGCCGGACGCCTTGACGACCGGCGCCCAGCGCGCGATCTCGGCGCGCGTCATCTCCGTCATGCGTTCGGGACTCCCGCCGACCGGGCGGTAGCCAAGCTCGGCCATTCGCTTGCGGAAGTCGGGCGAACCAACAACCTTCTGCGCTGCGGTGTTCAGGCGCATCACGACCTCTCGCGGCGTGCCTGCCGGAGCCGAGAGCGAGAACCACCCCGTCACCTCAAAGCCAGGCACACCGGCCTCGACCATGGTCGGAAGCTCGGGAAGGACTTCCTCGCGCGTCGAACCCGTCACGGCAAGTGCTCGTACCTTGCCGCTTCGCACGAGTTGCAGCGCAGACGGGACGTTGTCGAACATGATCTGAACGTCGCCGCCCATCAGCGCCGTGAGGGCGGGGCCAGCCCCCCTGAAGGGCAAATGCTGCATTTGGAAGCCAGCGAGTTGCTTGAACATCTCGCCCGCGAGGTGCGTCGTCGTCCCGGCGCCGCTGGAAGCAAAGTTGAGCGAGTCTGGCTTCGCGGCGGCGAGCGTGATGAGATCCTTGACCGACCTTGCCGGCACCGAGTTGTTGACGAGCAGGACGTTCGCGCCCTGTGCCAGTACCGTGATCGGGGCGAGGTCCTTCTGGCCGTCGTAGCGCAAGTTTGAATAGACCAGCGGCGAGATGGCGAGCAGGCTCGAGTTCGATACAAGGATCGTGTATCCATCGGGCTTCGAGCGGGCCACGAATTCGGCGCCCAGGTTGCCGCCGGCGCCCGCACGGTTTTCCACATACACCGCCTGACCGAGCTCGGCGCTGAGGCCCTGGGCGACAGCTCGAGCGACCAAGTCTGAGGTACCCCCTGCGGCGAAAGGGCTGACCAACTGCACCGTGCGCGACGGATACGCCTCCGCAGCATGGATGGACGTCACCGTTGCCACGGCTGTGCAGGCGATCAGCAGGGTTTGAACGACAAACGCAATCTTCATAGGTCTCCTCGTCTTTCGATTCGATGCCTGGGCTCGCGTCCCAGTGCGTCCGGTGGTAGTCAAACGGGGGTAGCTCCAGTGGCGATGTCCCAGCCAGTGCCTGCAAACGTGCGAACGCGCTCGCCTGCCTCCAGGGCTCGAGCGTTGGACGCGTTGCCCTCGAGGCCGCGTCGGTAAACGCCTTGCGAGATCGCCGCGACCCTGAAGAGGTTGAAAGCGATGTGGAAATCCCAGTCCAGCACGTCGCTGCGGCGGCGTTCGCCTCTGTATGTGCGCAGGTGCTGGGCCTCGGTGGGAATGCCTTGGGCCGTGAGGTCCAGTCCGGCGAGCCCACGCGTGGAGCCTGGGGGCAGGTGCCACTTCAGGCAGTGATAGGCGAAGTCGCTGGTCGGGTGGCCGAGCGTCGACAGCTCCCAGTCCAGCACCGCGATGACCCGCGGCTCCGTGGGATGGAACACGAGGTTGTCAAACCGGAAGTCGCCGTGCACCACGCTCACCTCGTCGTTTGGCGGCAGATGGCGGGGGAGCCAGTCGATGAGCCGTTCCATGGCTTCCAGCGAGTCTGTCTGCGAGGCGCGGTACTGTTCGGTCCATCGCTTGATCTGACGTCCCAGATAGCCGCCCTGCTTACCAAAGCCTTCAAGCCCGACAGCCCGAAAGTCGATGTCATGCAGGCGCGCGATGACACGTGCAGCTTCTGCGTAGATGGCTTGCCGACTCTGTGGTGATTCCTGCGGCAGCGCCGGATCCCAATACACCCTGCCATCGGCGAACGACATCACGTAGAACTCGCTGCCAATGATGGACGCGTCGTCGCAGTAGGCATGGGGCGTCGGAACCGGGAACCCTGCCTCAGAGAGCGCCTTGAGTACCCGGTACTCCCTGTCGATCGCATGCGCCGAGCGAAGCAGCTGCCCAGCCGGCTTCCTGCGCACCACGCAACGTTGATCGTTGCTTCGCACGAGGAAAGTAGGGTTCGACTGCCCGCCACGAAATTGCTCGACGACAAAGTCCTTGTCGAAACCGGCAACGTGGGAGCGCAGCAAGGCACCCAACTTGTCCAGGTCGAACTGATAGCGCTGATCGATGGGCATTGAGCCAGTAAAGGCCGCCTGGGCATCTGCGGCGCTTGCAAGGGTCTTCACCAGATCCACTGGACTGCCATCGCCCCGGGGTAAACGCACTGACATGAATGTCTCCGCCTCGGTTTTCGCTCGTTGAAGGCGACTGCATCACAACAGTCGATGCAGAATCATAACACATATGTGAGTAAACTCAACTTATATGTAGAATACTCCTGAAGCGATCGCGCCGAGAAGCGTGTTCGGGCCGTTAGCCAGGGTGGTGAGCGGCCGCAACCACTTACTAAAGGGTCACCACATGACGACTGATTCGCAGGACCGACGACCAGCGGTGCAGGCGACCATTCAAGGAGCAGTGCTGGTCGTCTCGATAGACAACCCGCCGGTAAACGCGTTGTCCCAGGCCGTGCGGGAAGGCCTGCTAGGTGGGGTTCAGGCCGGTGTATCGGATCCCAATGTCCAGGCGGTGCTCATCGTCGGAAGCGGTGCGAATTTCCTGGGCGGAGCTGACATACGGGAGTTCGGAAGGCCAAGAGCGGCGCCCCTGCTGCCGGACCTGTGCAATCAGATCGAGGCGTCACCCAAGCTGATCGTCGCCGCCATCCAGGGCGTCGCACTTGGCGGGGGTCTTGAAGTCGCCATGTCAGCTCACTACAGGGTGGCAAGCGCTTCTGCCAAGCTGGGACTGCCCGAGGTGCTGCTCGGACTGCTCCCCGGCGCAGGTGGAACGCAGCGGGCTCCTCGTCTCGTCGGTCTTGAAGCGGCGCTCGACCTGATCCTTTCCGGAAGGCAGGTTGGCGGCAGGCAAGCCCTGGAACTGGGATTGATAGACCGCATCTCCGACTTGGACGCCACACAGGCGGGTTTGGCCTTCGCGAACGAGTTGATCGCATCTGGAGCACCCGTCCGTCGGACCCGGGAATTCGCGATTGCCGACCACGAGCGAGCGAATGACCTGCTCCAGGCCGCGCGCGAGAACATCGCGCGCAAGAAGCGCGGCCTCATCTCTCCGCCAGCGATCGTCGAGGCGCTGCAGGCCGCTACGACCCAGCCCTTCGAGGCGGGTCTGGGTATGGAGCGCGAGCTGTTTGCCCGATGCCAGGGCAGCGAGCAGCACGCCGGGCTGGTTCACGCGTTCTTCGCAGAACGAGAGGCCCAGAAAGCTCCCGAGACGCGCTCGGCGCGCGCGCGCGTAGTGGCATCAGTCGGCATCGTCGGCGGAGGAACGATGGGGGCGGGAATCGCCGTGGCCGTTCTCGACGCGGGCCTTTCCGTCACGCTCATTGAACGCGACCCGGCATCCCTGGAACGCGGCATATGGAGAGTCAGGCAGATCTACGATGGGCTCGTCAGTCGCGGTCGCCTCGGTGCGGATGCCAGATCGGAACTGCTGGATCGCCTGTCCGGCGGCGTCGACTACGCCTTGCTCGCGAACGCAGACGTGGTCATCGAGGCGGCGTTCGAAGACATGTCGGTCAAGTCCAGCGTCTTCTCAGAACTCGATCGCGTCTGCAAGCCGGGTGCGATCTTGGCAACCAATACCTCCTACTTGGACGTCAACGCGATCGCTGCCTCCACACGGCGCCCGCAGGACGTCATCGGGCTGCACTTCTTCTCTCCGGCGAACGTGATGAAGCTCTTGGAGGTTGTCGTCCCATCAACGACCAGCCCGGACGTCGTTGCAACGTCCTTCGCATTCGCCAAGAGACTTGGCAAGGTACCCGTCAGGGCTGGTGTTTGCGACGGCTTCATCGGCAATCGAATTCAGTTCGTCTATCGGCAGGCGGTGGACCACATGCTCGAGGACGGCGCCTCGCCCTACCTGATTGACGAGGCCATGCGCGGATTTGGCTACCCGATGGGTCCATTTCAGGTTTCGGACCTCGCAGGGGGTGACATCGGCTGGGCGACTCGCAAGCGTCGCGCGGTCACTCGTGACGCGCGCAGCCGCTATGTCCAGATCGCCGACCGGCTGTGTGAACGCGGCTGGTTCGGACAGAAGACCGGACGCGGGTGGTATCTGTATCCGCAAGGGTCGCGGACGGGTGTCGAGGACCCTGAGATCCTCGACATTGTTGCCAAGGAGCGTGAGAGGGGTGGGATCAAGCCTCGCACATTCGACCAGTTGGAGATCGTGCGCCGCTGCCTGGCAGCGGTCATCAACGAGGGGGCGAACGTCGTGGCGGATCAGATTGCTCTGAGGCCGCTCGATGTCGATGTCGCCTACGTCCATGGCTACGGGTTTCCTCGCTACCGAGGAGGCCCCATGAAGTACGCCGATACGGTAGGCGTGGACACCATCCTCAAAGACATCGTCGAGTTCTCCAAGGAAGACGCGTTCTTCTGGCGACCCTCGCCGTTGCTTGGCGAACTCGTCCAGCGCGGCAACAACTTCGAGAGCCTGAACCGGCGTTGATCGCCACTCCCCTTAACCTCAGAAAAGGAAAACCCAATGCGTGAAGCAGTGATCGTCTCGACCGCTCGCACTCCCTTGACCAAGGCACATCGTGGCGAGTTCAACGTCACTCCGGGCCCATCGCTGGCCGCCTTCGCCGTGCGCGCGGCCGTCGCGCGATCCGGCGTCGATCCCGCCCTGATCGAGGACATGATTCTCGGATGCGGCTATCCGGAAGGAACGACCGGGTTGAACATCGCGCGACAAACGGTGTTTCGCGCCGGATTGCCGGAGACCATGGCAGGCACCACGGTCAATCGCTTTTGCTCTTCGGGGCTGCAGGCGATCGCGATGGCGGCAGGTCGCATCGTCGCGGAAGGAGTACCTGCGATGATCGCGGGCGGCGTCGAGAGCATCTCTCAGATCCGCACGCGAGAGGATGGCAACAGCGGCAGAGATCCTTGGCTCGTCGAGAACAAGCCGTCCCTCTTTCTGACGATGATAGACACTGCCGACATCGTGGCGGCGCGTTACGGCGTGTCGCGCGATGCTCAGGATGAGTTTTCGGCCGCCAGCCAGCGCAAGACCGATGAGGCACAGCGCGCCGGTCGCTACCGCGATGAGATCGTGCCATGCTCAACGACGATGGCGGTCCAGGACAAGACGACCAACGAGACACACTATCGCGAGGTCATCGCACAGGCGGACAACTGCAATCGCCCCGGAACGACGAAGGAAGCCCTGACCAAGCTGGAGCCGGTCCGCGGCGCCGGCAAGTTCATCACGGCAGGAAACGCATCGCAGCTATCGGATGGCGCCTCGGCGTGCGTTCTGGTCGAAGCAAAGGAAGCCGAACGACTCGGATTGTCGCCACTGGGCGCGTTCCGCGGCCTCGCCGTGGCTGGCTGCGAGCCGGATGAGATGGGCATCGGACCCGCGCTGGCCGTGCCCAAGCTCCTGGCCCGACATGGGCTGCGGGTTGACGACATCGACCTATGGGAGCTGAACGAAGCCTTTGCATCCCAGGCCATTTATTGTCAGCTGCGCCTCGGAATTCCCGACGAGCGACTCAACGTCAATGGCGGGGCCATCGCGATCGGCCATCCCTTCGGGATGACCGGCGCCAGGCTCGTCGGCCACGTGCTTCTAGAGGGCCGGCGGCGCCCGGGTGCACGGTACGCCGTCGTCACCATGTGTATCGCCGGCGGTATGGGCGCCGCAGGACTCTTCGAGATCTACCACTAGTGAGTTGCCACTGGATCAATGAACTCACGCGGCATACCGAACGGGGGGCATGCTCGAAGTAGCGCTTGATCCGCTCGGGCCGACCCCGCGCGCTGCGCCGGTGCTTCGATGTGGCCCTTGGCCAGCTGCAGCTTGGCGCGCGCCGGCGCAAGCTTGGTGACGGCCTGCTTCAGGTCGGCATTGGCAACAGGTGAATGGCCCCGACCTCGCTCCGATCGATATGAGGGAAGTTGTGTAGACGAAGTTTAGGAGTTCAACCACAATCCTCATGCTCGACGATAGTCATGCGTCATGACTCTTCACATGCGAGTGCAGATAAAAGGAAACGCGGCGGCATGGGTCACTCACGCGCGGAAAAAGCTGAAAGCCACGAGCGAATCGTTCAAGTAGCGTCGTCGCTTTTCCGTGAATGGGGGGTCGACGGCATCGGCGTAGCTGACCTCATGAAGGAAGCAGGGCTGACTCATGGCGGGTTCTACCGGCACTTCGAGTCAAGGGATGAACTCGTTGCTGAAGCAGTTGAGCGGGCCCTAGCAGACGGCGGAAGAGTTGTCGTGGCAATCGGAGCAAGTCCCCTGAGCAGGAAGGCGATCGTTGAGGCTCTTGTGGACGGGTATCTCAGCTTGGCTCATCGCGACAACGTAGCGACCAGTTGCGCGGTGACGACGATGGCAGGAGACGTCTCGCGAAGCAACGAACGCGCCCGGTTCGCGTATACCGCCCAAGTCGAGAAGTATCTCCAACTGCTCGCTGGGCTGGTCGCTTCCGATGGACGGACGACCCGCAGAACCAAGGCGATGGCTGCGCTCTCGACGTTGGTGGGCGCTGTGTCGATGTCTCGGGCTGTTAACGACGAGAAGCTCTCGCGCGAGATATTGAAGTCTGCTGCGCGCGAAGTCAAAGCACTTTTTGCATAGACCTTCGTTGATGTCGCACGCGGCGCCAAGTGCGTGATGACATGGTTGCGGACCTGTCCTCGCTCGGGTGTTGATTTCCATCCAAAACGGCCCCATGTAAGAACCCTAACCTGCTGCTTAAAGCGGCAGAAGCATGCGAATGATTGACGTGGCGACACTGAATGTCATCAGGCGTTGGTCATTGCGAGAGCAACTGTCCATTGGGGAGATGGCCCGGCGCACCGGCCTGTCTCGCAACACCATCAAGAAGTACCTTCGTGCTGCTGCGCTACGTCGCCGAAACGCTCGGGGCATCGCCGCTGACGATCGCGAGCCTCGCGGCCTCTACGAGCGCCGCCCAACACTGTGCGAGCACCAGTCGGCCAGGGACGACCTTCGCCTGAAGGACCTCGATCTGGACGCGGAAGCTGCCCTCGTGGCCATGCTGGCGCTTCACGCCGCGAGGCTGCGCACTCCGACGATCTGGTCACGTCGGCGTTCCATTGGCCCTATGACCACCGCATCCTGATCCCCGGCCAACGACGTGTCCATGACTGGGCTCGAGACGCATTATCCAGAGGGACCTTTTCGCCGATTCAATTCCTATCGCGCTCGTGCGCGTGTCGTCGCAGCATCGCGAAAGGTCTGAGGTAGCTGTCTCGTGCTGCTGTGCTGTTGAGATAATCGACCCGAGCTGTTGGCCAAAACGGTAGCCTTGCCGGTCGCGTAGGGAGTGGGCGTTAGAGGACCGCCTTCGAGCGTTCGCACGATGCGCGCCCCCTCCCCTATCTGCTCGCCGCCCCCGGCTCCCCTCCGACGCGTGTCATTCAAGGCCTCACGTGTGGCCAAGGGCTGCCTCCAGCCTTGGCTATCCCGGATCGCGCTGTACACCACCCGATCCGCGCCATCGACGACGGAGGCGCGCTCTAGGGAGCGCGTGCGAACAGCATCACGGGTTTCAAACATGTTGCCTGATGCTGAACCGACTAGAGGTTGGGCCCTCTCCCCCAGCCCTGCAAGCTCCGACCTGGCTGGAAGCAAATCCGTTGGCGATGCCGCCGAAGCCAGATCTACACCGCCCACTCGATTCCCTTCATGACCGACGTCACTGGTCGGCCGAACTTGCGCAACAGCCGATGTTTCAAGCTGTAGCGGATTATGGAGCGGGCGTTTCACGGCCATTTTGCTCACCCACATGCTCATCGTCGCAAATCATGGTACTACGCACGGTGTTCAGCATCGCCGCCATATCCGCCAGCGATACATCTGTTCGAAGCCCGACAGCTACGTCCCTGAGCAACTGTTCGATCGAAGCGATGCCTTTGGCAGCCGACACGATCGGATCGGCTCCTGGCGCCCTTCTGAGCATCTTCAGCTCGTCGACACGGATCGCACAGCCGCGCTGCTCCTTGCCTTCGCCATCGATCCAACGTGTCGTACGCTGCCGACCTTCGACGTAGACCTCGCTGCCCTTGGTCAGGAACTCGAACGCGATCTCGGCAAGCCGGTCGTAGCAGACGAGCTGGTGCCACTCGGTGTGTTCGACCAACTCGCCCGAGGTGCGATCAGTCCAATATTCGTTGGTCGCCAAGCTGATGTTGGCATAGACGCCCTTCCCGCTCTGGCCGCTCACCGGATCACGGCCGAGCCGTCCGATCAGTTGCGTTCGATTCATCGTCTTCTCCTTCGTCGAATGAGTACCAAATCGTCCAGCCCTCGCGGCTGCTCTGACCGCCACCGCTCATTTCATCTGGCGACCGACAGCGCGTGCATCGGGTCGTAGTAGATTGCCGGCACATGCCGGCCACGCTCTCTGTCGAACACCAGCTGCACGACGACGTGCACCAGCGTGTGCAACAGCCGCAAGATTTCGTCAAACGCTAGGCTCCGGCCCTCGTCAGACGCCTTGATGAGAAGTGCAATTCGAACGAGCGCTTCCTGCGGTGAGTTCGCATGGACCGTCGTGATCCCGCCCGGATGCCCCGAATTGAGGACGTTCTGCACGTAGTAGAAGGTCTCGTCACCCCGCAGCTCGGCCAACAGCACGCGATTCGGCGTCTTGCGCATCACAGCCTGCAGGACCTGCTTCGCTGTCGCGCCGACCACGCGCTCGCCGGCATGGCCGTCGCGGCGATAGAAAAGCGCTTGCGAGTTCGGGTGCTTGCGCAGTGGCATCTCCGGCGTGTCCTCGACGGTGATCAAGCGCTCCCACGCCGGGATGAGCTCTATGAGTGCGCGGATAAAAGACGTCTTGCCGCTGCCGGTGGCGCCTGACACGATCATGTTCTGGTGGCTGCGCACCGCGTGCGCAAGGAACGCCGGCCAGTCGCCAGCATGCGCCAGATCCCACAGCTCAACTTGCGCCGGCTCGAGCTGAGCGAGCAACCGGGCTCGATCGTGGTCGGACAGCGCCGCCGAGTGCACGTGCCGGGTGTGCTGGAAGTACTGCTGCTCGACGAACTGACTCAGCTCGAAGGACTGGCTCGTGTGCTTGCGCAAGTTAAGATAGATCATCCCGCGCGCCGCGGTCGGCGGCATCGTCATCTCAATGCGCTCGCCACCAGGAAGGTAAGCGGAGAGGATCGGATCCCCCTCGTCGAAAGGCTTCTGCGAGATGTTCGCCAGGAAGTTGCCCAACGCCTGCAGGTAGTCAAAGGAGATCGCCGGTGCATCCAGCTGCTCCCACACTCCCCTCTTCCACAGCTGAACGACCCCGGGCGCATTCACCGCGACTTCGTTCACATCAGGATCGTCCAGCCATCCTTCGAGGGCTCGAAGGTGGGCAAGGATCGAAACGTACTTGTCCGGCGCACCCATTCTCAATTCACCTGCGCTGCCGGGCGCAGCTCGTAGACCGTCGAAAAGTCGACATCCCGCGCTACGAAGATCTTGATAATCTCGCCTTGGTTCTTGTTGAGGCTTGGCCGCAGCAGGCTGCCTTGCTTCAGCATTTCCTCGACGATCGACTTCGTCGTGCTCCCCGTGTTGCTGAATTGCGAGAGCGTGCCCTGCGTGCCGATGTTGTAGGTGTCACCGTAGGTATTGCCGTTCGCGCGCTGGGCTGCGCGCGCGTCGTCGCGAGCGATGTAGATCTGCTTCGCGTCTTCGAACAGGGAGAAGAACACAGCACCAGCGAAGCGCTCAAACCACTTGCTGTCGACATAGCCCGAGGTGCCCGCACGGCCGAGGGAGTCGGTGCCGGGTGAGTTCAGCTGCACCGACACGAAGTTCGGGGTCACGGCGCGCGACCACAGCGTGAAGATCGTCTTCTGGCCGGCCTGCAGGCCTTGGGTGTACTCGCCCTCCATGGTGGTGCCGGCCTCCATCAGCACGACCTTGCCGTCCATCGACATGACGGGCGCGCTCAGGATGCACTTGAGGAAGCCGGGCTGGTCGGTAAGGATCGCCGTCAACAACGTGCAATCCGGCAGCGTGCCCTTGGCCAGCGTCATGGATGGGTTGCGGTTGATCGTCGCGCTGGTGCCGGGAGTAAGCGTCGCTGACAACGCGCTGGCCAACGGGTTCGTGCCGCCCTGCGGCGTCAAGGCCCCCGGCAGTCCGACGTTCGTGACGGCTGCGCCCAGTTGGCTGGCTACAGCAGCGGCGGCGCTCGGCTGCGACGTGGCGAGGCTGATCGCGCTTTTGCGACGGCGCTCGCGAATGCGATCCTCCTCGGACATGCCGTTGTTCTGCGCAGCCGGCTGGCCGGCTTCTGCCTTTCTCTCGGCCTCCGGGCAGTTCAAGCCGATCGGTAGCCGCAGACCACCGGGGCATTCGACGTACGACGCCGGCGCCGCGGCGGGCTGCCCCAGCGCCAACGGCACCTTCACCTCTGGCGCCGTCAGCGGCCGCGCATCCGCCTGCGCCTCGCTCTTTGCTGGCACAGGCGCACCGAACACGCCGAAGTAATTGTTCTTGCTGGCGATCCCGAAAAGGATCAGCAGCGCCGCCGCGCCGGAGGTCGCAATGAGGATCAGCTTCTGGCCCGGTGCGACCGCACGCTTGCGCTCGATCAGCCCCTCCCGCTCTTCCTCGGCCACGGGCTCTTCACGCTTCTGTTCGAACATTGGCTCAACCTCCTGGCTCTTTGATCGCGCGTTGCACCTTGCCACTGGCCGTGCCGGTCGGCACAGACTGGATGGGAAGGCTTGGCGAACGGTTCGTGATACCGGCGACGAGATTGCCCCGGCGGAGGACGACCCGGTGAACTACTCGGTGCAGCACCATGGTGTCCTCCTCGACGTGGTAGTCGACCAGGCTCTCGGTGCCATCGGGCTCGATCACGAACGCCGCCGGCAAAGCGTTGGCCGCGGAGAACAGCATGAAAGTCTGGCGCCCGTTGTCGTGCATGGAGAGCGGCTGCAGCTCCGTCGGGCCGACGATCCAGTAGTCGTAGTTCAGGGTGCCCTCGAACCGCGACGACTTCAGGTCTGCCTTCATCTGCTTGCGATCGGCCACCTGCTGGGCCAGTGCGAGGGCCTCCGGTGACAGCGCCTCCTGCTCCGGATACTGCAGCCGTACCCAGTAAGCGACGTTCCTCGCGTTGCGGCTGGTGGTCTTTAGCTGGAACAGGTAGGAGCGCCGGTTCGTGAAGATCGTGAGGTTGGTGTCGGCCTTGACGTCCTTCGGCTTGATCACGAACAGGTTGCCATTGATCGCCGCGTGCCAGGCATCGCGGTCGCCCATGGCGAAGTCCCTGATCTCTTCCTTCTTGCTGAGCTCGATGGTCGTGACGATACCTTCCGCTGCCGCGATGCGGATGATGTTGTCACCTGTGAAGCGAACCGTCTGGATGCGCGCGTCGCTCGACGACGGGATCGTTCCGACCTCGGCCGACGCGACTACCGCGTGCATGGCCATGGCTGCCATCAACACAGAACGGGCCGCAAGGATCATCGGGCGGCGGCCTGGGGCAGGCCGACATTGGCGGGCGTGACGATGGCGGGAGTCGGCTGCGCCGGTGCGCCTGCTGCGGTGGCACCCGGTACCCCGCCTGGTGAACCAAGCACCTGCGGCATGCCCTCCTGGTCCCGCCGGTAGTTCACCGCGCAGAAACCGAAGGCGTTCACGTGCAGATCCTTGATCTGGCCTGGAATGTTGGACCGGTCGTAGCGCACAGTCAGTGTCGAGATATAGCGGGTGCGTACCGGCGGCGCCACCCCGCGCGTCACGGTCTTGTCGAAGCGCACCTGTGCCACGCGAAGATCATCCTGGTCTGTGGGCAGAAAGGTGACGTTCTGGATCTCGGCGCGCTCGGAGTCGGTCGGGCTCATCGTCCTCACGGGCGACTGCGCGTTGATCTCCGGGTTGAAGTAGTTTTCCCAGTCAGCACGAACGGGGCCACAGGACATCAAGTAGGCGGTCTTGTAGTTTGCCTCGGCCTCGCCTCGCGTGAAGCCCTCGCGAGCGAGGACGTACCGGGCGACATCGGAGAGAACAATCTTCTGGTCGCGATCTCGACCCACATTGGCCAACTCGCCGGGTGCCTGCACGTCGTAAGCGCCCGTGGCGTTGTCGACGCGGATGATCGCCGGGACGAACTGCTTCAAAGGGAGCAGCACGCTGATGCTCAAGACACTCAGACCGCAAAGGATTCCGCATGCCCACGCGATCTTCCCGTTGCGGGAAGCGCGCCTTTCGAGGTCGAGACGCTGCTGTGTGTCCCAGTCGAGCGCCTGAGCGAAGTAGGTCTGCTTGTCGATCACTTCGCGGCCTTCGCCGGTTGCGGGACGTTGATGGGACGAGGTTCGCCCGACGGCCAGCCCGGCGGCGGCTTAGGTGTCGAACAGCCCGCGATCGCGATAGCAAGGCATCCCGCCAGTAAACGATTAGCTGTGCTCATTGATCGATTGCTCGCACTAGGACTTGCTGCTGGACCTGCCGAAGAAGCTCTTCGCATGAACAAGGTTTGTCAGGCCCGCACCGAACGAGCCGCCGCTTCCACTCGTCAGCGACGCACACATGGTTGGGATCTGAAGGAACATGAAGAACATGGTCATCGAGATCAGCAGGATGGGAATAATGATCGCCGCTACGTTGAGACCAGACCCTCGTACGCCAAGAAGATTGGCGACCATTGAAAGCACACCTCCTCCTCCGCCAGAACCTCCTAGCGTGCTGTTCAGGGTTCCCATATAGCTGTTGACGATGCCGATAAACATGAAAATGAAGAGCGCGGTGAACACGTGATAGAAGACGAAGTACAGCGCCGTGTTGAGCCACGAGAAGAAATAGTTGCGTGTCTGCGGCAGCACCAACGCAAGCACGAAGAACGGTCCCACTGCCAGCACAAGGCTTAGCCCAAGCTTCGAGAAGATGATGGCGAATAGCGCGACAGCGAGGAGCAGGTATGTCGCGATGATCACCAACACGCCCATAAGGAACAGCGCGATCGCCGGCCCGATTGCGAGTTCTTTCACGAGATTGCTTCCTGCAGTGAACATGGCCGACACCAGATCCACTACCTTCTCGTTCACCTGACCGAGTAGATCCGGCGCGTTTGTCGCGGACTTGCTCATCGCCGAGACGAGTTCGGAGGGTAGATCAAAGACGGGTCTGGCAACCCAGCCCAGGTACCCATTGCCCATGACGTAAAGCACGATCATGAAGCCGACGAACTTCAAGAGCCAGTCGGTGATCGGCATGGCGACTTTCCCTTCGATGATCAGGTAGCACCAGATCAACATGCAGATGCCCATCAGCACCCAGGCGATCGGGATGACATAGCCCGATATGCCTGCGGCGGCCCCTTCATAGAAGCCTCTCAGCGCGCTGTCGAACTTCGAATAGATGTCGCCAATGATGTTGTCGGCCACCGCGAGTTCTCCATCACTAGAACTGCAGCCTCAACGGCTTTCGCAACGCGCCGACCTCGTCTTGCGTCGTGCAAGCAGCGCCCCGCTTCCCGCTCTTCTCGACTTCGGTGGTGCATGCGGCGTTGAGGTCCTTGAGAGGGCCAAGGTTGCCGCTGTCCGCCTCGGCCGCGATGACCTTGGCATCAAACTTCGGCGACTCTACCTCCTCCTTGCTGCAGCCTGCAATCAGCGCGGCGACCAGCGCAAGGATGGGAATTGAACGTGTGTTGATCATGGTGTTAGAACCGAATGCCCCCGGCCGACCCGCGAGCCATGCCGGAGTTGAAGTTATCGATCGCGGATTGCTGCTGCAGACGCCGGTCCGCTTCCTCCATCGCCTGGATGGTCGAGAGTTTGATCTGCTCGTTCTGCATACGAACCGTTTCCACCTGGATGCGCGCCTGCACCTCGGAGATCGCCTTTTGGTCGGTCGTGGCGTTGATCGAACGCACAAACGTCTGCAGGTTGCGGATGTTGTCGGATGCCTTCCGATAGCCCATGTCACCGATCTGCTTCTGCAGAGCAAGCTGCTGCCACTGCTGGTTGCATTGCGCACGCATGCTCGCATCGCCGTTCAGTTCCGCACAGGAGCGCAGCTGGTTCGAGCGCACGATGTCGCTCACCGACCCTGAGATACCGGCAAAAGACCCGCCCCCGCTCCTCATCGCCCGCACTGCGCTGACGTAGTCCTCGGGCAGGTACTGTGTGAGCAGATCGTTGTTCATCAGGTTGCCCAGGTTGCGCATGCCCTGCAGCGTGCCGTAGACCTGCTTCATCTGATCCAGTTGCTTGCCCATTGAACTCAGCTGCTCGCCCCACTTCGCTATGGTTTCGATCTGGTTCATCGTGGCGGGGATGTCGCTCGTCACCGTCACAGGAATCTGTGCATGCGCAGCGCCGGTGAGGCCAGCGCATGTAGCGAGGGCGAGCAAGAAGCGCTTCGTCTTCATCAACTGCTTCATCACACTCTCCTTTTCAGAAAGACTGGCAACCAATGGGCTGGATCGGGACCGAACTCGTCGATGACCGAATGCATCACTTCGACGTTGTCGAGGCTGGCAGAGAGCACGGAGAGCATGTCGTCCATGCCGCTCAGATCCATTTTGACAACCACCGACTCTGCACCCTTCTTGAGAAGGAACTGACCCGAGTTCTCTTCGGTGTGCTTGATCAGCTGAAACTCGCGCGGCGTGAGCTTCAGTCCGTCGATGTAGTCGGCCTGCTCAGCCTCGCCATTGGGGAGCAGCAGCTGGGTCGGGAACTGAGATAACAAGGTGCTCCCGAGCGGCGAGCGGCTGATGTCGCTCGGCTCCTGCGTGTCGAGCCCGATGACGCCATCCTCCTTGCGGATGGTTTTGCCCTTGTTCTCTATGAACGTCTGCATCAGCGGATCCTTCAGCGCGCGCCAGGCTTCGGCGATGTCGATGATGTGCGGCGCGCCAGACGCGTTCTGCGCGATCTTGTGGGTCAAATAGCGAAGAATCGGCGTACGGGCTTCCTCGATGTCGAGGAAGTTGGTCATGTCGAAGCCGAAGGTGTCTGCTCCAGTCAGATCGAACCGATCCTCGGCGTTGTCGAGTACCCAGGCGAACGCGCCGCTGTCGCACCAACGCCCGAGCGCCTGATAGAGGCTGTTCTCGCGGTGAGTAGGCAGGGCGTCGCGCACGCGGGCATATCGGCGGTGCTTCGGTTCGAGCTCGTAGACCTGCCTGATGCTGCGCAGCAGGTCTTCCTCGTCCTTGTGCGTCATGACGTACTTGCCGTCGAACTGCGCGTTCCAGGACATGATGCCGAGGATCACCGAGATGTTCTCGGCGGTCGGCGCCATGGAAAACGGATTCATGGCCGTCGGCTCGCCGCCGGCGATCCGAAAGTACTGCCCGCCCATCGCGCGGATGCAGATCTCCTCGCCGTAATCCTTGTCGAAGCTGAAGATCTTGAGCGGCTTGCCGCTCGCCATGGCTTGTTTGCGTGCGAGCAGGCGCAACGCGAGCTTGAGCACCGTCTTGCCGCCACCCGACCGCCCGATGATTTTGTAGTTGCCGAGTTCTTTGCGGTGCGCCTTCGGTGCGGCATCCGCACTCTGCTCGTTTACCGCTTCCTCGCCCTCTTGGACACCCGCCCGCGGCGAGGGCTCGTCGTCGTAGTCGAGTCGGATGCCCTGCTCCAGCAAACGGTTGCGGCTTACGTGGAAATTGAAGAAGTACGGCCCGCCGGCCGCCGTCTTCATGATGGCGATTGGCGCACCCCATTGGCTGCCCTGCGCGTTGCCCTTCGGGTGGTTATGCATCGGAAAGAACTTGGAGAAGTTCTTGCTGCTGATCGGCATCGCCCGGATGCGCCCGTACTTGAAGTTGCCCGGCAGCGTGCTGAAGTAGGTGCAGATGAGCGCCCCGCCCCGCTCGCGCGACGTGTTCATGCTCTTCTGATCGAGCAAGGTCACGGCCGCGTTGACGTTCTGGTTGAGCTCCTTGATGGAATCGCCATAGACGACCAGGATCAGCTCGTGCTCAAACATCGAGAACTTTCCGGCCTGCAGCTGCGTGCGCGCCGCTGCCACCTCCTTCATCTGTTCTTCGTTGTCGCTGGTGCTCTTGATCTTGTTGTACTGGGTCTTGAGCAGCGCGTCGGCCTTGTCGAAGGCCAGCACCGTCACTGACTGGCTAAGAACGAATTCGAAGGACGACGCCAGCAGGCCCTCGAACACCTTCGAATCGAACTGCTCGGCCCGGTAAGGCGCCACCAACGTCAGCACGGCGGCGAAGCGTGAACTGGCGGCCCCTTCGATCTCCACGGTCTCGGCGCCGAAGTTCAGCGCCGCCGTCTGCAGGTTCTGGCTGAGCTCGTGCGCATCAAGCCGAACGTGCCGGTCGGTATTGTTGAGCAGACGGCAGTAGAACTCGCCGGTGCGAGTGCACAGCCGCCCTTGCGACGCGTACGTGCCCAACAGGCGCGGGTGGTAGCGCTTCAGGCTCGCCATCAGCTGCGACGACAGCTTGGCCAGCTCATCGCGCGACCGAAGGCGCAATTCTGTCATGCCGTCGCTCGAGCGCTTGGAAAGGCGGATGCTCGCGCGGTCGGCCCGATTGCCGGCCAGGCGGTACACCGGAGAGACGAAGAGCTGGTTGGTGAAGTGCTGTTCACCGTCGAATTTCTGCGAGTACTGCCGCGCAAACTCGGTCGACAGGTCGTTGTCGTACCGGACCCTGGAGAGGTCGTACTGGACGCGGCGCCGCTCCAGATGCGTCCATAGCGCCACGTTCGGGCTGCGCGCGACGTTGTTGGTCGCGGAGAACCATTGCTGGTTCAGGTTGTCCAGTTCCTTGTGCCCGATCGTCTCGAAAGAGATGCCCTGCACCGAGATCGTTTGGGTGAGGTCGCCCTCGTAGGTGATGACGGTGTGGTCATCGATCTGCTGAGAGTAAGGGAGGCAGCTGGCGACGCTGCGCTCGGAGCGGGTGCTTGTCACGGCCGACATCACTGCACCTCGCGACGATTCAGGTGTGGCGTGAAGCTGATCACGCCGTCACCGTGCACATTCTTGTTCTCAACGAACCACCGATGCCGGTAGCTTGCGACCAGGTCGCGCACCCAGAACGGGTTTTCGTTGGTCTTGAGGACGAGGACGAGGTGCAATGGGAGCAGCAGCAAGGTCCAGAAGCCGAAGACACGCATGCACAACAGCAGAAGCATGCATTCGCCACCGAACACCGGCAGTGGCACGTAAGCCTGCAGTACCGGCGCCTGCGGGCCGCGGTAGATCACCGCGCGCTCGAGCGCGGGTTCCTCATGTCGGCCCACATCATGCGTATTGAGATCGCTCATGGCGCTCAGAGGTTCGAGATGCCCGAAGACGAGCCGCCGACCAAGTCCTTGACGAACTGGATGATCGCTACGACACCGAATGCCAGCGCCGTACCAAGCAAGGCCTGGAAGAAGATTTTCTTGGGGTCGTCGCGACCGAGCCAGTTGCCCGTGATCCAGTTGAGCAACGTCACGAGGCAAGCGATGGCACCGATCACGCCGACCACCCCGTAGATCGCGGTGAAGATGCTGACGCCGGCCTGCTTGAGGCTCTGCGCCATGACGGGGTTGACGGCCAGCACCATTGCGCCGGCGGCGCTCGCCAGGCGGAAGACAGTCACTGCGCGCCGAACCCGACCAGAATCGACGTTGGACAAAGCTGCGACGACCTGCTGTTTCATGAATCCTCCCGACGGGCTGCGATGGTTGATGTGGATGGGTGCGAGGAAACCTTAGAAACCGGCAGCGCGAATCTTCTCGAAGATGTCGAGCGACTCGCCAGGGCGGCTTGTTCTTGCAGCTTCAGACGGCGAGGCAGCGACCGCGAAAGGAGGAGCCGCCGCCTGCGTCGCCTTCGAAGCAGGGACACCGCGGCCGATCTGCACTTGCGGCGGTGCGCTGCTCATGTAGGCAAAGATGCGATTGGCGTAGTCGTCGCTGATGGCGCGATCCACGACGCCCGAGTTGTACCCACGCAGTGCGGCCCAGATCGCTGCGACGCCCGAGTACCCAGAAGCAGACGCGCGGTGATAGAAATTCCAGAGGATCTTCTGACCGACAGCCAGGTTCTGGCAGGCGTCGAACGCCTGCTCCCAGCTCATGCCGTAGAGCGTCACGTTGCTCACGTGGATCTGCGCGAGGCCGACTGAAAACTTCCGCCCGGCTGCGACCAAGGACTTGGCGGTAGCGACGGCTTCTTCGAGGCTTGCCGGCTGCCTGACCGTGCCTTGGGCCTTGTCCATGCCGATTGCCAACGGTTGCCAGGCGGACTCGGTGCGAACAAGGGCCTGCATCAATACCGGCGACACCTGCGGCGCGCATTGATCCAGCAAGTCGGCCGTCGTCAGCATCTGGCGACTTCCGAATGGCTGGCGCCTGCGACGTGAACCTGACGGCCCGCGGATTGATTGAGAATATCGGGAAACATCACCTGAAACACCCCACACAAGCAAAATGAATACTTTCCCATGATCTTAAAAAGATGCATTTGGCGGTCTCTGCGGGCCAATGCATCAATTATGTGGCGTCAAGAGAGACAAAAAGCCATTTTGTTGTATCGCGTAACGATAATTTACACCTGATAGCACGCGAAGATGAATCCAGCCCCATCGCCCGAAGAAGACGACTCGCCAAACCAAGCCGCACAAGCGGTGCGCGCCCTGCTCGATCGCCATGGCATCGCAAAACACCGGCAGTCCGCCTTCGTGGGCGAGTTCTTCAACCTCTCGCGCGCGGCCGCCCACCGCCGCGTCCACAGCACCGCGGCGTGGACGCTGGAGGAACTTCAGGCCATCGCGGAAAAGTTCGGTGAGTCGCTTCCAGAGATGCTCGGCGGCGGCCGATCTCAAGGGGGCACGCGAGCCACGCTGCACGTCGGCGACGTCCAGTCGCCATGCCGTGTTTGGCTTCAACCCGAGGGGGGCGAACCGGGAAGTGGGACGTTCGTCGCCATGGAAAGCGGCGGCACCTACACCGTGGTGCCGGCCGGAAGCGTCGCAGGGTCGTCGCCCATGCGGCGCGTGCTGCGTATCGAAATCGACCAGGGGGCCGACGAAACTCCCCGCATCGCCGTGCTGGACGACGATCGCGAGGTCACCAAGGCGATCTGCGCCGCCCTGCGTGAGAAGGGCTACCAGGCCATTCCCTACAACGGCATCGATGCGCTGATGGCGGAGATCAAGCGCTCCCCGTTTGACGCTTACATCCTTGACTGGAAGCTGCGCGGCGGAACCGTCATGCCGCTGGTCGCCATGATTCGGGAAGAGACCCAACATGGCGCCATCGCGCTTCTGAGCGGGCGCATGCGGGACAGCACGGTCAATACTCAAGAAATCGCCGCGGCCTCGGCCGACTACAACTTCCGGGTGTTCGAGAAGCCGGCGCAGATCGACTTCATCGTGGCTGCGCTCGAGCGCGATGGTTTAGCACCCGTTCGAGGCGGGACGTCTCGATAGGCTTCTCCATCACCTGGTCGAAGGGCCACGGCGCGAGCGGCTTGTCGGGCGCCGCAGCGCTCATCGCAACCAGGTAGGCGTGCTGGTTGGGCCCCTCCAGGCGCCGCGTTTCCGCAGCAAGCTCAGCGCCACCTTTGCCGGGCATGTCCAGGTCAATGAGCACTGTGTGATACGGCGTGGCCGCGAGATAGTTCGCCGCCGCTGCGGCCGAGTCTGCGACATCCATCGGGTATCCCTTCCCCACCGCCAGCGAGTGAATGGATGTGCGGATATCACCGCGGTCTTCAACGATGAGGACCCTGTTCGACGCACCGGCCTCGCCATGCACCGCCTCAGGGTCTTCGATCAGGGCCGGCACGCAAACGGTGACGCACGTGCCCTTGCCCTCCTGGCTGTCGATCGCGACCGTCCCGCCCAGATGCTTCACAACGGTCCGCACAATCGTGAGGCCGATGCCTGAACTTTCATCCGCCGCGCCAGGCGCGCCGACCCGCTCGAACGGCTCGAACACCGAACTCAGGCGCGCCGCCGGGATGCCGGGCCCGGTGTCAGTCACATGAAAAACCAACTTGCCCGATCCCAACGGCGCAGGTTCGAGTTCGAGCGTGACCAGCCCTTTCTCCGTGTACTTGATGGCGTTGCTGACCAGGTTGGCCAGCACTTGGCTGATCCGGAGCACGTCCGCCATGGCGAAGATTGGCCCCTTCGGAATGGTCATCCTAAAGTCGAGTCCCTTGTGGCGGGCGCGCTCGCCGGCGACGTCCGCCACGTCTTCCATCAGCGCGCGCGCCTCGAAGGATTCCGGACGGATCTCGAGCTTTCCGGCTTCGCCCCTGGCCAACGTCAGGAGGTCGCGCAGCTGAACTCCGAGCACCATGGACGAACGTCGAATACGGCGGATCGCCTGATCGCGCTCGGCCGGGGGAATCGCCAATCCCAGCACGTCAACCGAGGACAGGATCGCCTGCAGCGGTGAGCGCAGTTCATGACTCACCATGCTCAGGAACTGCGTCTTGGCATGCACCGCCGACTCCATCTGCGCCTTCGCGAGCTTTTCGGCGTCCAGCGCCTCCAACCGCTCTCGCGCCACCCGACGGTAGTTCTGTCTGGAGAAGATGATGGTGAGTAGCCAAAATACACCGACCACGCACAGCAGCGCCGCTGCAACAACCGCGACGGTTCGACGGTGCGCGAGGGTACGCAACGCATCTTCTCTCCCCGCCATTTCCTTCGACCTGGCCGCAGCGACCCAATCCAGCAGCGCCGGCTCCATTGCCGCGAATTTTGTTAACAGCAGCCGGGCTTCGGAAGGATCGAACGTCGGGTCGTGCATCCGGGCGACCACGTCGTTGTCGAAGCGCGCGATCTGCGTGGCCATCTCGTTGAATCCTGGAATGGATCGCAGGCCATCGTTCACGCTCGAAGGAGCGATCAGCCGATCCGCCTTGGAAGCCAGTACCGAGGCGCTGTCATCGAGCAGCCCGGGGTCGACCGACTCGCCCGCGGCAACGAGGCGCAACTCCTCGCGGGCCCTGCTGAATGCAATCTGATACTGCACCGCAGTCCAGTAGTAGCCTTCCTTCGGCTCGTTGCTGGGCCAGGTGCTCGCGTCCGGCCAGAAAGACAGAACCGCGGAGACGCTGAGAGCGGCCGGCAGAACGCCGATCGCGGCGTAGAACGGCCAGCGCTTGGGCCAGTGCTTGAACCAATCATTCAACATCGATGCGACAGACTTGCCATATGAATTTTTCGACACCCGTGGGTGTATCCAACGCGGATCGGAACTGATCACGTGGATAGATCAGAAAGAGCGGACCGAACTTGCGTTTCGACAGCCGCTCACCGTTTTGCGAATGAGCCAGGATGATCCCGTAGCGCTCCATGTCGCTCCACGGGATGGTGATCGAGTAGTCGTCCAGTGCAAACAGACGAATGGATCTGCCACGCACACCGGCGAGCGCAAGTACAGCGCTCAGGGGCGGCCCCTCAAAACGGCTGGTCGGCGTCCATTCGGTCGATGTCTTGATGACCGTGGAAGGGATGGCCATGACCTGCGCTTCGGAAAGGACCACACCGCCTGCAGACTTGTCCACCGAACCGGCTGGGCCCGGCGGGTCACCGTCGATCGACAGGAAGACCCCTGGAGGACATCGCGCCGCTACGGCCGGCGCGGGCGCCACCAAGCCGAGCACAAAACAAGCCGAAGTAGCCACGATCACGTCACGCGCATTCATGATTCATCCCCATCACCCGATGCCGAGCGGTTCGATTGTGTCAAGGTGCGAGCCCGCAGAGCGCATGGCTAACGCACGACCCTGAGCATGTCCACATCGCGCCGCGTGAGCGGCGGGCGCATCCGGAACTGCGCTGCCAGTTTGGCCTTCGCCGCTCGGTCGATCTTTGCCTTCAGCACCGCTGATTCGTTGTGCCCATCGCGCAGTTCCAGCGCCGCAAATTTCTTCGGCTCGCGGCTCATGGCCGCAGCAAGCTTCGACGCATCATCGGTGAAGAGCGTGATGTCGTTGCGCGGCCGCGAGATGGCAACGTAAAAGACCGCGCGGTTGCTGGTAAGGCTCTTGGTATTCGCATCGACCAGTACGCGGTTCTTGGTGAGGCCTTGGGCCGAGTGAATCGTGCTCGCGTAGCCGTGCTGCAGATGCATTGGACGACCCCGGTCAATCTTGATGCTGTGCTCTCGACCTTTAAGCGTGACGTATCGCGAATCGACGGCCAAGACCTGGTAGCGCTCTCCGTTGCAGACACCGAGCGCCTTGTCATTCGCGCTGACGCGCACCCAGTCGCCCGGCGCGAGGTCAACGGTCTCCCGTTCGTACAGGCGCAGCATCGAATGGCGAGCGGGATCGAAGGTGATGCAGTGGCCGGCTTCCGACCGCACCGTCAATTCGTTGCACCGCACGTCGTGGCTCACCACCTGCAGCTGTTCACCTTTGACGACACCCGCGCCATAGGTGCGCTGAGGCACCACGATCTGACCGGCTTCGTAGCTTTGCGCCGACTTCAGCTCGGCACGGGTCATGTCGACATTGTTCAAGATCTCGACCTTCTCGCCATTGAATAGCGACAGCCCTTCCCGCACCAACGCATTGATCGCGCGTCGAGCGTCGTTGGTTCCGGCCACGATCAGCGTTTCCGCTCGCTCCGCCTCCGGCAGCTGGACGTAGGCCTGCGCGACGCGGCCGTAGCGCTTGACGTCCTGGCGTACTTCGACGACCGTGTTCTTGAGCGCTGCAACGGCCGCCGGCACTTCGTTGTTCGCCGCGTGCACGACCGCTGCGCGGATCGTTTCGTTCTTCTGTCGCTTGATCTCCGTGAGGAACGCCTTCGTCATCCCCCCATCCTGAAGTTGCTCGAAGGGCTTGCCGGCCTCGACCGCATGGGTCTGCTTGCGATCGCCCGTCAGAATCAGGCGGGCGTCCTGCTTTTCCACGATCGCCATGAGCTTTTCGAGCTGGTGTGCGGGCACGACGCCCGCCTCGTCGAGAAACACGATGCTGTGTCGATCCAGCATTCGGTGTTGACTGGTACGAGCGAGGAAGGAGGCCAGAGTCTGAGACTTCATCCCGAGCGAAGCCAGGGCCTGGTTCTGCGAGGCGTAGGGAGCCAGGCCGATGACCTGGTAGCCGTGCCGACCCGACAGCTTGCTGGTCTCGGCCTTGATGCCTTCGACCGCCTTCATCAACATGTGGCTCTTGCCGGTGCCGGCAAGGCCCTGAATGCCGACGAAGCGATCCCGCGCAGTGAGAACCATCGAGACCGCGTCACGCTGTCCGGCGTTGAGATCACCGGTGGCCAGCATGCTGGCCACGCTCTCGGCCGATGCGACCGCTGGCACCGCGCCGCGGCCTGCCTTTTCGATGCCGAGGATGCGCACCTCGCTGCGCCGTGCCTCGGGCGTCGCGAAGCGCGCCTCGGAGGGAACCAGCGCGCCGCGTTGGATCGCCGCGTCGACCGAAGCTTCAGCCTGCGCTTGCGTCTGCCCGCGCGCGGTCATCGTCAGCGCGACCCATGAGGAGCGTGTGAGCTTCTCGAAGTCGTCATGCCCCTTGAATCGGCTGGCGCGCGGATCCTTCGCGAGTTCGGACGCGCTGATGTTGAGGGACCGCGCTGTCTGGTACAGCGGCAACTCCCGGAGAAGGCGTCCATCCGCTTGAGCTGCTTGGAGGGCTTCTTCGACCGCTGTGGTCGTGGTCCGCGTCGCCGCACGGCCATATGCGACCTCCAGTAGCTCCCCGCGCGAGAAGATGCCCTGACGCTCCGCCAGGTGGGCGATCGCGAAGTTGATGGCATCGTCGGCGGCCTTCCGCCTCTGGCTTTTGCCGGTCAGCGTCTCGGTGATCGCTTCGCCGAGACGGCCCGCCTTCCTGCTGATCGTTGGACCCAGCCCGCTCTGCGCGTCGAGATCGACGCCTGCCTCGCGCGCGGTCTGCAGCCAGTGTGCGCGCAGCCACGCGCGGTCGCTCTCGGTCTTTTTCTGGCGAGTGGCCAGCGTGATGATCTGCTTTTGCGCGGTCGTCGCGCTCTCACGGTCCTGCCCACGTGTCGCCAGCAGCCTCTCGATCTCCCGACTGCGTTGACTGAAATGCTGGATCGCCACATCGGGGATATGCGCGAGTTCCCAACCGCCCTTGCGCGTCTCGCGCAGATCGAAACCCAACGCTTTCAGCTCGGCAGCCAGCGTCGCCCGATAGAACGCACCGACCACCTTCACGTTCTTCAACATGTCCTCGTTCGACAGGGCTCGCCATTCGCCATCCGCGCGCCGCGTCATGTTCATGACAATGGCGTGCGTGTGGAGCTGCGGATCCTGAGCCCGCGAGAGTTCGTGGCGAAACGTCGCGGCCACCAGCTTGCCGGTGCGCTCGCGGAAGGACAGACCGGACTGCTTCTTTCTTGTCGCGGCGAATTCCTGCAGCAGCTCGAGGCTTTTCTTAACGGCGGCATCGTGTGCCGCGACGATGCGCCGGTCACCCTTCACCAGCGCCTGGATACTGACCGACTTGGGCGCACTGAACGTAAAGTCGATGCCCTTGCGATCCTTGCTGCCCTTGGTCTGGCTGAGACGGATGCGCTTGCCGTTGGGCAACTGGCCGTCGAGAAGGTTCTGGAAGGTCTCGCGGTCGACCGCCTGTGCACCTTCCAGCCCGAGATCAAGCACGCCATGACCGACCCACTCGCCGCGATGACCCTCATTGCCGTAGTAGTCGTCGGAGGTCTCGAAGTAATGCGCCGCTCCAGAGGCGCTCGTGACGAACTTGAACGAGAGCATGGTGTTCCTGGATGGTGTCAGGCCGCTGCCGCCGCGGTCGGCGCAGAGAACAGCAAGTTGGCTTCTTGCGGGCGATCATGGAAGCCATCCGCCATGATCATCGGCGTCACCACCAGCGAACGCGCCTTGTACTTCATGGTGACGCGCGCGATCGGGTAGTTGCCTGCTAACTTCACATACCCGGTGAGGTTGGGCAGCAGATGAAACTCCGCAGGCGACACCAGCCGCTCGGTGTCCTGGCGATGCGAAAGCGTGCCCTTTCCTCCTGCGCTCCCTACCGAGACGCTCGGCGCGCGGCGCAGAACGGTGTGCTCGCCCAGCCCGCGAGAGAACTCCTCGGCCGTGTAGGTGTCGAGTTCGCCGATGCCGCATAGGAAGGCGCTGCGGAAGCAATTGCGCAAGGTCAGCGCATCGTCCTTGCCGTAGGTATCGTTCAGCTGCGCGAGCGACTGCACGCCGGGCATGATGCGCAAGCCCTTTTTCCGGCCCTTGGTCGCCGCGTCGATGATGTAGTTCAGTTTCTCAAGCGAGTCCAGCTCGTCGCACACGAGGTGCATGCGGCGACCGGGATCCTCGGGCATTGACAGCACGCTCGCGCAGGTGACGTCCACCCAGCACGAGATCAACGGCTTGAGCGCCTGCAACATGTCCTCGCGCCAGGTGATCCACAGGTTCCCCTTGCCGGCATCAAGCCAGTCTCGGAAAGAGAAATTGCCGGACGGCAGGTACTTGTGCGGGGTGATGTATTGCGTCAGTACGGTGCGGATGCTGGCCAACGTGTCCGGTGCGCCGTGGAAGCAACCCGCGGCAGGCGTTCCGGCGAGCAGCGCCTTGAGGTCGTCATTGCTCGCGGTCGTGAGCCAGTACACGAGGCGTTCGGTCGTACCGGCACCTTGCCGCAGCAGCACCGTCAGCGTCTCGCTGACGATCGTGCGACCCATGCTGTTCCAGGTTTCCTGTTCAGTCGACGGACTGCGCGGGATCAAACTGATCGCGTACTGCTCGCAGTCGAAGCTCGTGCGGATCTCGTTGAAGATGCTCCATCCCTGGCTGCGCTTGTCGAACGGATTGAGGATGACGTCGCCGGATTGATAGAAGTAGCGCAACGATGCCCCGTCGGGATCCACGCAGATGATGCGATCGCCGCGCGCAGCGGCGCTCTCGATGTAGTCGCTGATGCAGACGCTCTTTCCCGTGCCGGTCGAGCCGCCGACGAAGAATTGTGTGTTCTCGACCTCCTTCGGGATTGGAACGCCGGCAAAGCGCAGTTGCCTCCTGCCCTTCCGGGTTTGAGACGCCAACAAGGTCTGGCTCACCATCCGCGGGCCGCGAAGGCGCGTGACGAAGGCGGCGCCGCCGAAGTGATTGGCATAGCGCTTCACAGAGAATGCGAACACCAGCACGCCGAGAAGCAATCCGACTGTGGGCCCGATCCAGAGCGCGGGGATGATCGGCGTCTCCTTGGCGGCGTACCACAAGCCTCGCGCGAACAGCGAGGCCGGCAAACGGTAGTAGAGCGCCACGCCGGCAATCCAACCGGCAAGGATGGCGAGGCACACGCCCAAGGCCAGCCACGAGCGCATCGCGTTGTCGGGGGTGCGCTGACTGACGAGCATCACTTTCCCTTGAGATAGGACTCGAGAGCCGTCACGTCGATGACCTGGTCGGCCTGGGACCGAATGCTGTCGCCGACCGATTTCCGGACCATGACATACAGGCCACACATCACGCTCAAGAGCATGTCGTCATCCCTCGATGCCGAATCGCCCTGACGGATCCGTTCGAGGCCGGAGCCGATCCGGCCGAGGTCGTCGCGGATCTCCTGCAGCACGCCGACATTGAGCTTGAGGGCGTCGAAGTACACCTGCTTGATGTGCGAGCTCAGGCCGGACGTCCCCGAGGCCGCGTGCGCGCGCTGAAGGACCTCGGCCTCTTCGTCGTTGAACTTGATCGACACGATGCTGGGCATGGTCCTACCCCCTCAGGCCCTGTTCATGCGGGTTTCGGCCACCTGGGTCATACCTCGACGAACACCAGGGCATACCGAACTTTCCAGTATCCATGCGGGTTCTCCGGCACCTGGTAGGTGCGTATGGTGTATCGCCTTTAGGCGAGTCGGCGGACCCATTGCCGTCCCCCAAAAAGCGACCTTCAATGAGAAAGACAGGTCGGTCGAGCCGAAGGGTCGACGGAGAGCGTGACAACAGGCCGAAGGCTGAATGCATCCGAACCGCGCTCGATCTGCACTCCTTTTGCATCCTTACTGCATCACAGACGCATGATCGATGCGTCCTGACATTTCGCGTCTTCGGTAGAGACATATGAACTTCCTTGGTTCACAATGTAGCGCCGAATGCAACTTTTCTCCAAGTCGATGCCGGATTCAGAGGTTTTGAATCGCGTACTGCAACGCACCCGCCGGCTTGTCGCTGAGAACCTCCGCAGCACGTCGCTGGTGATCTCGCGCATGCGCGAATTGATCGTTGAAGCCCATCAACTGGGCCACAGCCACAAGGACATCCACGCGTGCATGGAAGCTGGCGGTCTTCGGACCAGTTGGAACAACTACAAGTCCTGCCTGATGCGAATGAAGAAAGCGTCCAGTGCGCCGCCAGACAGAACGCGTCCACCCGACACGATCTTGGCGCGCACACCAAACGCCTTCCCACCTGCCGTGAGCGTTGGCGTTGACGTTGCGTCGCGCGACCTTCGCTCCGCGACCCATGTCCTTGATGCGTTGTTGGAAGCGAAGCAATCGGCTTTACGCGATTACGCACAGATCGCCAGAGACCTCCACCGAAAGACCCGCAAATGAAAACGTGTGTCCTCAATCTCTCGGGCAATGTCGGCAAGAGCACGCTCGCGGTGCACTTGTTAGCTGCCTTCGCGCCCGGTTCCAAGATCATCAGCGTCGAGTCCATCAACGCCAGCAACGCCAACGACGTGGAGGCATTGAATGTCGAGGAACTGAGTGCCAGTCGGTTCAAGGAGATCTTCCGCGAAATCATGCTCAACGACGAAGTGATCGTCGATGTGGGCGCGTCGAACGTTGCGGCCTTCATGACCGAGATGACGCGCTTCAAGAGCGCGGTCGGCGAGTTCGACCTGGTGCTCGTGCCGACCGTGCCGGCCGACAAACAGCAGCGCGACACCATCGCGACCGTCGACTGGCTCCACAAGCTCGGCATCGACGGGAAGAAGGTGCGCGTGCTCTTCAACCAGTATGCGACCGAAGGCCTGGAGCCGATCGAGCTTGTCTACGCGCAGGTCGCCGGCTACGGCGCCACGGATGGCAAGGGCAAGGCCGTCCTCGAGCCGCATGCGGTCGTCGCCCTGAATGAAGTCTACGAACTGTCAAAGGCCAGCAAGAAGACCGTCATGGAACTGGCGCAAGACAACACCGACTGGAAAGCGGCGCGCAGCGCGGCGAAGCGAGCCGGCGATCTGGTGGCGTTGGAGCGCGCGATGGCCGGACAAATGACACACGACCTGGCCGTGACCGCACACGAGAATCTTTCCCAGGTCCACCGCACGCTGTTTCCGGGAGCAACGATGGCGGTGAAGGCCCGAACGGCATGAATCCGACCAGCGCCCAGCATGCGGCGCTACGGATCTTGCTGGAGGATGTGGAACCTCTGCTGAAGCAGGCCGACGAGGTCACGACAGCATTGAAGGCCGTACGCGACGAACTCAACGCTGACCTGGAGACGCTCGGTGCGCTGGTTCAGCGGACTGCGGACGCGCAACCGGCGTTGCTAGAAGCGGGCCGAAAGCTGAACGGCTCGGCCGCCCGGATCGAAGCGTCGATGGGAGGAAACGGTGCCTTGTCGCCAGCGAAGCCAGGGAAACCAAGCGCCTGGCCGGCGTTGCTCGTCACGTCGGTCGGAAGCGCCTTGCTGTCCGCCGCGCTCGTGACGGCCGTTCTGTGTTTCGTCGGTCGCGACCTTCTCGAGCAAGCGCGCATCGGACGTGCGCTGCAGTTGGCGTGGTCGTCGCTCGATGTAGGCACCCGCACCAAGGTGCATGAAGTCATTGGCAGATGAAAGCCGGCGAGGCTTGCCTCGCCGGCGCGCGAATTCGCGCTGGCTTCAATCCTCGGACGCGTCGCCTTGCGGCTCTGCCTCATCTGCGACGTTGGCCGTGGCGGCGCGGAGTGGCGAAGGCAGCCAGCGCGTGCCTTCGAGCCTGCTCGCACAATAGGCCACCACTTCGCTCTTTTTCATGCCAGTGGTCGCCTGGGTGGGATCGAAATCGGTCGCCTCTCGGACGGCCTCCAGCGCCTTGGCCTTGCTCACGCTGTTCAGGTAACGGCGTTCGGTCGGCAGCCACCAGTCGGCCATGTCGACACCCAAGGCTTCGGTCAGCGCATCGCTGTGGTTGTAGGAACGCGGTCGGGCAGCGACGGCGTTGACGCTTCGCGCCGTGCAGTAGGCGAGCAATTCGAGCAACGTGTCTTGCGGCTGCGCCAGCAACCACCGGAACAACGCGTCAGGGCTGCCCGGTAGGCGGTCACCCCACTCGGTCTCCGCGGCGCCGAGCACGGTCGCCGCCGGGCTCTCCGCGTATTCGCTCGCCTCCTGCGCCAGCGCGCTGTCACCCATCACGCGAACCGACACCTTCACGATGTCGTCGCCTGAGCCGTAGAGACCGAACACCGTCTCTGCCATCCGGTGCACCAGCGTCACCAATGCAATGCGCGAGTTCTGCACCAAAGCTGCCTGGATCGCCGCCGTCCGGTGCGAGCTCAGGTCGCGCATGAGCTTCTCGCTGAACTCGGGACGCGCTGCCGCCCTCTGGTCGCGCGGCGCCGATTCGTCGGCAGTCGCATTTCCAGCGTCGGACCCCTTGCGATCGCCGGGGCGCACCAGACCCTGATCGACCACCACTTCGCCGCGACTGTCGAGGCGGACGAGCGCGCCGGCGCGGGCCAACTGCGCGGGCAGCCATTGCCGCAAGGCCGCGCGCGCAGCAGCCAGCTTTTCCTCTGCAGTGTCCAGCGCCTCGCAAAGCTGCTGTTCGATCAGATCGAAATCGTCTGCGTCGGGGTCCCCCGCGTCCTGATGCTTGTCGTATGCATCGGCACGCGTGCGCTGCTCGGCTTCGAGCAGTTCGATCGCTTCGGCTTCCTCCGGTGTCGGCTCGCGTTCACCTTGCCGGTCGCGCCCGTGTCCACGCCAAGCCGACGTGTCGGTGTCGAGCGAACTTTCGACCCAGGCCCACCCTTCTTCCCTGACCATCGCCGCGTAGCCGCGCAGCTTGTCCATCGCCAGCGTCTGTAGCAGCTCCGGGTTATCCAGATAGATGCCACCGAGGTCGTCCATCGAGGCAAACAGGTCGCGTCGTACCGTACCGCCTTCAGCCTCGTAGGCGTCGAGTCCGACGAATTGCGCCAGACGGCTGTCCGCTTTGCAGGCCTCGGCAGTCACCGCATTGCGGATACGCCACGCGCTGCGGTCGAAAGGGCTCAGGCCGTCCCACACCGCCTCCTGCGCCGCGTGGCTCTCGATCATGGCCAGTGCCTGCAGTTGATCGTTGCCAATCTGGTCGGCGCGGTACATGTCGAGGAAGCGAGGCGACAGACGCGCAAGCTTGAGACGCCGCTCGACCGTCAGCGGCGAGACGCCGAAGCGGCTGGCTACTTGCGCGATGGCCAGGCTCTCGCCATCGATCAACCGCTTGAAAGCCTCCATCTGGTCGGCCGGGTGCATGCCTTCACGGCCCGAGTTCTCGGCCAGTGAAACCTGTACCGCCTGGGCTTCCTCGTACAGCTTGCACTCCACCGGCTGCGAAGCCGACCACCGCCCGCTTTCGGCGAGCAGCTGCATGGCGCGCAGGCGCCGGCCGCCCGCCACGACCGCGAATCGACCATCCCGGTGAGCGACCACGCTCAAGCGCTGCAGCAGCCCCTGCGCCTCGATCAGCGCGGCAAGCTCGACGAGTCCTTCCTCGTGATGCACCTTGCGCACGTTCGCTTCGCTGATGAAAAGCCGGTCCAGCGGCACCAGCACGTCGCGGCCGACAGGTTCAACAATCGCAGGCGATGCGACCTTCGCGGCCGCTGCCTTGTTCCCCGGCTTGTGGGCACGCGACGCAGTAATCTTCTTTGGCTTGGCAATGACAGTCATTTCAGTTTCCTTTGCAGTTGAAGTTGAAGAGATGCCGGGTTCCTAGATTCAGAGCCCTTCGATGAAGGGTTCCTCTACGCATCGGCCTCCTACCCGGAGCTGGCCGCCGTTTTCCTGAGTTCTTCGCCCGGTGAACGACAGCGACCGCGATGACGGGGGAGCAAGGGGGAAGCATTCGTAACGCGCCAGCGTTATGAACACCCCCTTGCAGGCGAGAGCCGGTCCCCCGGCAGCGCGGGCGCAGAGTCACCGGACAAAGCGAAGGACTCAGGACAACGGCAGCACGGAAAACGCAACGGGCCGACGCGTATCGGAAGCGCCGCGCGGCGAGCGCCTCCACGCGCCGCAGGCGCGTCTGATCGGATGGAATTCCACTTCCGATGCCGATCCCACCCACGCCCGACGCAGGCCGCGCAGCGATGTGCGCGATGGAGGGAATGCAGGCGGCTAAGAGGGGGCGCGCCCGCGGGAGGTCGTGCTGCCCCTAGAGGAGCGGGTCGCGCTGAGCCAGCCGCGCAGCGGTGCGCATCCCTGCTCCCGCGCCAGGGATGCGCAAGGCTGACGCAGCCAGTCCCCGAAGGGGATGAGCGCGCGTGCGCGAACCTGGAACAGCCCGACAGCGGCGCAGCCGCTGGGCGCCCGCATCAAGCACCGCTGTGCGCGTCTGCCGCGGCCCTTGTGTTCCTCCGCATCGGCCCTCACGTTCTCGGCGTCGGGCCGCCCGGCGCACAGGTAGCCGGCTGGCCGACAACGCGAATCAGGAATCACCGACAGCGCTGGTGTCCGGACGCAGCAAAGCTGGAACGGCGCTTGCAGGAGTCAGCCATGCTCACCACCGATCAGAAAGAGGCCATCCTTCGCCGCGCCGGCGTCGCCGTTCCAGCCCTTCCCTCCCACCGCTCTTCCGACCAGCAGCAGCAGGCGGACGCCGAGCCGATCCTCAAGGGCGACGTGCAGGCGGACGGCCGACACAACGCCGCCGAGCGCTGGGCTCGCACCATCGACGCCCTCTTCGTCGAGTATTCGGCCGCCCGCGCTGCCAGGAGCCTGCGCGAGGCCGAGGCAGCCCGGCAGCTGGGCGCGCTGCGCCAGGCGTCGGACGGCTCGTCCGCATGACACAGCCACGGCAGTCAAGCGGCCAACCCGCGCTGGCGGAGCAATGCCCTCTCACGCCCGACGGGCGCTACATCGTCGTGCGCGGGCGCCTGTGGCGCGCCGCCAACCCAGGCCTGACCCGCGAGGAGCGCCAGCACCTGGTCGACCGGCTGATGGACGCCCGCCGCGCGGTGGCTGCAGCCCGGCGCAACGGCGAAGCCGCTGCGGGGCGCCAGGCCCGAGCCCAGGTGAACGCCGCCAAGCTCGCCCTGGGCGAGCGCGGCCCGGTCCGGTGGACCGACGGCACGCCGGACCTCAACCGCCGCCTGGTGCGCAACACCCCGTACGCCACCTGGTTCGCAGAGCGCACCGGCAAGTCGAGGCCAGACGACCTTCCGCTAAGCTGAGGGTGCACGCAAGGAGCAACCGAATGGGCATGGGCTTTCTTTCCAGCATCGAGCGCATCAAGGCGGCCGAGAACGAGGACGCCGATCCGGTCGGTGGGGCACCGGACCCCGTTGCCCGCTTCACCGGCGCCGCGGTCGACGTCGGCCTGATCCGCCCCGGCGACAAGCTCGACCGCAACGTGGTCGAGCTGTGCCTGCGCGTGGTGGACATGGCCGCCGGGATCGGCGACCGGTATCCGATCCCGGGAGGGTGCGGGGGCACCGTCGGCACGCACATCCGCGCCGAGCTGGACGAGTAGCCAGAGAAAATCTGGTCCGGCAGTGACCGCACGAGCGGCCACTGCGAGGAATCGGTTTTCCGCAGGAAGCGCGGGCGACGCGTCAAGCAGCGGCATTCCCTCTTCAAGGATGAAATCGAAGGCCTTGCCGGCGTATAGCGCCGCCTTACCAATCGCAGTCCGACCACAACGATGTGTGGTCCCAGACACAGGCACGACACGTCCTAGCTCCACCATTGACTTCCTCCAAATGGAGGATGCGGGCCGTCATGGCAATCTGATACACCTCATTGCGCCGCATTTCGAACAACGTCTCGAGGAGGGGTAGATGGCCACAGGTAAGAAGCGCAGCGCTGCGAAAAAGAAGCCGCTGACCACTGGTGCGAAGGTTTCCAGGACGCCTCGGGGAGTGGTCGTGCCGGACCAATCCCTCGGGACCGTCCGACTCGAGGTCAGCGGTCAAATCAAGCTCCTCGACACCTGGGTCGACATTCCGCCCGAAATGGCCGCGGCAATGGCCAGCTTGTCGGCTGAAACCGCCCCTGCGATCGATGCGGTCGAATCTGCTGCCGCAACCGTGCTGGACCAGGCGCAAGCAGCGGCCGCCGCCGTGGCAGGCGCGGCCGATGCCCTGTGCACCCGTCTGTCGCCGGTCACGACGTTTGCGTTGGAGCAGCTCAACCGCCTGCCGATGGATGTGCAGACGTCGATGGATCCGCGACTGCAGCTGGCCGTCGTGAACAGCCGCGCAGGCAAGCAGAGCATGCCTGTCGCTTCCGCCGATGGCGATTCGGTGCCCGTAGTCGCGCGCGTGACCAGCCATTCCGAATGGAAGGACATTCCCGACGTCGATCCCGGCGCAGAAATCGGCGCGGCGGAGGATGGCACGGTGATCGTCACCGGCCGCATTCCACTCAAGAAGGCGGAGGCTATCCGCCAGAACCCGGCGGTGATCAGCATGAAAGCCTCGCAGCCGGTGCATACGACCCTCAACAACACGGTCGCATCGATGGGAGTCCAGGCTGGCAACCCGGCGGTCGCCGGTGCGGCCGGAGGTGCAGGCGTCGTGATCGGCATCGTGGACTCGGGCGGCGACTTCGCGCATCGGAATTTCCTTCGCGCCGATGGCAACACGCGGCTGCTGGCGCTCTGGCAGCAAGGCGCGCCGGCCAAGGCCAACAGCCCGTATGGCTACGGGCGTCTTTTCGAGCCGGACGACATCAACAAGGCGCTGAAGAAAGCCGACCCATACGCCGCGCTGGGTTACGACCCCGGCGTAGGGGTGCCGGGAAGCCCGGGATCTCACGGCACGCACGTGATGGACATCGCGGGGGGCAACGGCAGCGGCTCGCTGCTGCCTGGCGTCGCGCCCGAAGCGGACTTGATCTTCGTGGAGATGTCGGCGAGGGACATCGCGTGGTCAGGGCAGAACTCGGTGTTCAATTCCTTCGGCGACTCTGTCCAGATGCTCGAGGCGGCGAAGTTCATTTTCGACCGTGCGGGCGACAGGCCGTGCGTGGTCAACCTCAGCCTGGGGACGAACGGCGGGCCGCACGACGGCACCTCCCTGGTCGAGCAAGGCTTCGACGCGCTCGTGTCGCAGAAGCCGAACCGTGCCATCGTGCTGGCCGCCGGCAATGCGCAAGACGACAAAGTCCACACGATGGGCATCGTGGCCGCCAACGGGCAACTCGACATCTCGTGGGTGCTCACGAACGGCAAGGGTGGCGAGTTCGAACTCTGGTACGGCGGCAGCAAGCGCCTGCGCGCCGAGTTGCTGGGGCCAGGCGACCAAGTTCTAGGCACGGTGGCGCCGGGGGAGAACTTTCCCCTCGGCGCGGGCAACGGAGAGATCGCGGCTTTCCTGAGCAGTCGCATCACCGATCCGAACAACAAGGACAACGTGATCGGCATCTGGCTGGCTCCGAACTGGCCCGATGGCGAGGTCAAGGTGCGCCTGCATGCCCTGGCTGCCGAAGACGTGGAGTTCCACGCATGGGTAGAGCGTCTGGACCGTGGGCAGGCGTACTTCAACAGCCCCGTGAAGTCGCATCTGCTGGGCTCCCTGTCCACCGGTCGGTTGTCCATCGTGGTCGGGGCCTACGATGCCCGCAAGACCGGGGAGCCCGCAGCCACCTTCTCCAGTTCGGGGCCGACACGGGACGGCCGTGAAAAGCCTGAGGTTTCAGCGCCGGGCGTA
>Ga0307515_10001102_pt1 | contig 61767 bp, 65 predicted proteins | sample 17_EM_MG_FD_194513 | JGI IMG/M metagenome (GOLD analysis project Ga0307515, IMG submission 194513) | Populus trichocarpa ectomycorrhiza microbial communities from riparian zone in the Pacific Northwest, United States - 17_EM | ecosystem: Host-associated > Plants > Roots > Unclassified | place... | reverse complement strand
TTACCCGGTCAGTCTTTGCAATCTGTCCTTGTATACAACTTCACAAATATGCATGCAATGTCTTACAGATCTGATTTTTTTGCTTGTAGCTGTAGTCAGTATTTAAGAACCCGCAGTTTGCTATACTGTAACGTTACTTTCGGCTGTCTTTCGAGTCTGATTACCCAGCATTCTAATTTTTACCACCATGTCGGATTCACAATCTTTGAACACCTCTTTGCTCGAGGTTATGATCTCTTCCAAAAACGAACGTGTCTTTATTCGTGATTTGAGCGACCTTACTTTGCAAATCATCTTCGATGCGTGGTGGGCTTCAATGAATATAGGCTCGAAGCGGCGTATTGCCTGGAATAATTCCAGACATGCGCCTTCGTGGCGATTCTATTTACACTGTGGAATGGCGGAGAACAGCAGCCCTGGCATCATATGTATCGTTTGTCATCAAGTTCTTCGCCATCCATCAGAACATGGGACCAGCTCAATGGGGAAACACTTGCTGGCAAAAGCTCACATTGCAAAGTTGAACGAATTAACAGGGTCACAGGTTACTGAATTGACTAGTTCGACGGTCGATAAAACAGCTTTGGCCATCTTGAGGAGGCAAGGAAGTCGAGGAAACTCAATAGTAAGTTCGCTGAGTCATGTCATATTCGACATCCAGGTAGTTCCATATTGACTGGAATGACAGACAAGACGTTCCAAACTGGCAGCTAAGGACTTTGAAACTTCCGAGTTTCACCAGGACACGTGGAATCGATACCTCATGTTAGGATTTGTTTCGGAACATATTCCATGGAATGCGATATCAAATCTTGAGCTACGACAGTCATATAATGCATTACGCGATGACCTAGTGCTGCCGTCTGCTACAACCCTTAGTAACATTTGCCGGAGGGAATATGCACTGACTGTGGGTGCAATTAAGAAGCAATTGCCGTTGCGAAATAAAGTTAGTTTAGCTTTGGACGGATGGACATCAACAAACAAATTGGCCATAAGGTGGGTCATTGCATACTATATGGATCGAAATTGGGCATTGCGTGAAGTTCAATCCGCTTTCGATGAGGTTGATCGCCAGTTCTGTTCCCGTTTCGAGAGCTAATTAATGATGATAGGTCAAGGGCCAACATACTGGAGCAAGGCTAGCCGTTCATTTGAAGGACGTGCTGGATCGTTTTGAGCTTACTGACGGCCGTTTGCTTGGTATCATAACTGATAATGCTTCCTCAAACTACTCGATGACACGCGAGCTGCAATCAACACTTGAGGCCTCTGGAATCGAGTGGCCGGCGTTGAGGAACCACATACCATGCATGGCGCACGTCATACAACTTGCTTTAGGTGCATTCATGAGCAGTCTCAGGGTAAAAGGCCGCACCAAGTCTTGGGAAGCCCATGAGCGCGATCAGCAATTTGGAGAGAATGAAAGCATAGACATTGGGAAGAGTGAAATACTTCGAAAAGAGGGCAATGCAAGAATCAACAAGGTGTCGGCCATGAGACCAGGTTTAGCAAAGATAATTGAGAAAGTACGTCTTTCATGATATTTTGAAAGTCCTGAAGCTGACCTTCATATAGCAGAGAATGCGTGGTGTATTAATTACGCTAACACCTGGTGGCCGGAACGAGGTAATTAACTGTCAAAAAGCCAAAATCCGCATTGCAGTACTTCCGATTATGGATGTGAAGACACGTTGGAACTCTACACTGGAGTTGCTTGAGCGCGACTATCGTTCACGGGAATTCACACGCGAGTGGCTTCAAAACCCAAAATACAGCGAATACCAGCCGCTATTCACAACTCAGGATGAATGGACGATAGTCTAGTATGTCATACCAGTATTGAGGCCATTTTGGTATTGGACCCTTTGGATGTCGAAGAGGCATACAGTCACATTGCATTACGTTATCACAGTATACAATGACATGTTCGATCACATTGATGGCGTGATGCGAGCTTTGGCCAAGAAGAAGACTCAATGGAACGATGACTTGTTCTTCACTGTGAAGGTAGCTCAGCAGAAGCTTTCCAAATACTACGCCGAAGTGACTCCAACGACAGGCATGCTTCTTATTTCAGCACACATCCTCGATCCTTTCAGGGAGTTGAGATCGTTTCGAAAGTGGGACAAGGGAATGGATATTAATCCTGAGGACGAGACATCCTACACTACACAATACCAAGAGGCCTTTCTGAAGTACGTCGAGAATGAATACTGTGCCAAACATCGAGGTGTGCCGGTCAATAAACTCGAAACCGTACCAAGCAGCAATCTCGTCCCCTCTGCAACGGTTTCAGGATCCTATCAATCATCCTTTGATCCATATGATTTGTCCAGCGATGATGAGGAATACTTAACGCCTAACAATGTGGCTGAGACGACACCCGTATGAAGTGATCGCGCAGCCCGCTTATTGACTGCCGCCAGGCTCTATTTGAATTCGCCGCCTGGAGCGCCAAAGAACTGGGGACAAATCAATCCAAATCTCAATGATTACCACTCGGACCCAATGGAGATTAGCAGTACATTTTGGATACCGGACATAACCGATTGGTGGCGCCAACAGGAGGAAACGCACTCAAAGTTCGCCGATCTCTCCAATGTGGCACGCGACATATTCTCTATCATACCACATGGTGTCGGAGTGGAGGCCAATTTTTCCGTTGGCCGAGATGTTATCAGCTGGAGGCAGTCAAAAACCACAGGCAAGACCCTTCGCGAAAAAGTTGTCGTAAGGCAGTCTGCTCGAGCCAATAACCGGATTTTGGCAGGCATTGATCCAGAATTACATACCACGAACACACAAAACCACTCAAAAATGAAGAAAGAGGCGGAGGAAAGGAAATTGCACAAAATGGCCAAGGTTCACGACTTTTTGGAGATGTGGCAGGGCAGCCAAAACCCACGAGCTACCCAGAAGGAATCTCGCGCTCAAAACAAGCAGATGACCGCCGTGGGATACATTTCGGACTCGGATGAGATCGTCAAAGCATCCAGGTCACTCTTTCAACATGATGGTGCCGCTGCATTTAAATTGTCAGAAAGATCACCTTTGCCACCAGCTTTGTCTGCAAAGGACCTCCCTGGAGGAAGAACTCAAATCTTAAATGTCCGCCGAATCCGGAGAATCAACCGTCTTCCAGTCGAAAGCGACGATGATAGCACACCTGAAAGCATTTCGGATACAGATGATTGGCTCAACTGGAATGGCGATTTGGATAATCGAAATGACAGTGAAGAGGATTGTGCAGTGGATGATGAATCAGATATAGAGCACAACAATGGCATCGAGGATCCGGAATACCCAGAGCAGCAGGATGTGAGCGCCGCGCCAAATGTGCCCAGATAGGTTCGGCCGACCCGGAAGTCAAAGAGACAGGCTGAAGAGGTGTTGGTGACGGTCAATGCAGTTGAAATGCGGAGAAATAAAGGAGGAAACAAAAAGTAGGACAGGATGCGTCAATGGTTCACCAGCTGTATGTAGCTTGACCGAGAGTTTCAGTTAGAGATGTATTATGGGCGAATGGTAAGAAGTAGCTTGTGGATATCGGTTCATAAATAGATGCATAGCAGGCGCAATGAATCTTTTGGCATGAATCTTTTGGCATGATACATCAATTGTAGTCGTGTGAGAGTGAACAGTGAAACATGATTACGCCACTCGGCTTTGCCACAAGGCTGAGTCTTAATCAAGCAGAAACACAATCGATAAAGTCAAATCAGGATGAATACAATTATCGATGGCAGCAGATGTTGAATGGACAATACGTTAAAATGAGCGTCAACGGAGCGTCAACGATTTGTGGTCTTGTAAGTACGGTAATATCCCACAGACTTGGTCTTTGTTATGTATAACGGACCTATTGGCCGCTTTTCTTGGCAAAAGGGATAGCAACACGGTCACCGCCCCATTCTTATCATGAGCGTCAATGGAGCGTCAACGATTTGTGGTCTTGTAACTACGGTAATTCACCAGTGACTTGGTCGTTGTTACGCATAACGGACGTATTGGCCCTTTTTATTGGCAAAAGGTATAGCAACACGGTCACCGCCCCATTCTTAGCATGAGCGTCAACGGAATGTCAATGATTTGTGGTCTTGTAAGTACGGTAATTCACCAGTGACTTGGTCGTTGTTATGCATAACGGACATATTGGCCGCTTTTATTGGCAAAAAGGATAGCAACATAGTCACCGCCACATTCTTAGCATGAGCGTCAACGATTTTTAGCTTTGCATCTTGAGTAAGTTATGTTCCGATTGGTCGCAGACATCCATCTATGAGATATTGGCAGCCTTTACTCGCAAAAACAACTGCGACATGCTCCCTGCGGCATCCTGAAAATGAGCGTCAACGGAGCGTCAACAGTTTTAGGACTTGCATATTGCGTAATCAAGGCGTCGCGCGGATCTTCGCGTGCATAACAGTATTATTGACCGCCTTGCTAGGCAAAAATACCATATATCGAAGGTGAAACACAGATACCAAATTAATCGACATTGCCAACTGCTCAACAGGCAAAAGCACGGTGTTGGTTGCTGTAAATGCGATTTCGATAAGATACTATTAACACACTGCAAATTCAATATCCTTATATGAATCTATAGATGGACCCGCTGGGCGACCCGCTGACAACCCGCCCAATTCAGACGGGTTGGGAGTTTACCATGGAACCATACCCGAGTAGGCAGTTCGGGTTTATTGACGACCCGGACCGCCAATTTGGCAACGGTTTGGTTTGGACCCAGACCCGGACCCAAAGTGACGGTCCGGAACCATTGCCAACACTAGCGCTGCTGCACCATTTTTGCAATTGTGCCCATCACCCAGCCAGGTTCGTCATCTTCGCTCAGCGGGGCCTGATCTGTCTTTGCATCGTCTTCATCTTTCTCATCCTCACTATTGTCGGAACTTGCGATATCACTCAGACTGTCTCCGATAGCAAGCATCATCTTGTAGAATGTTTTTTCCGGGTATCTGGTCATCAATCCCGCATTTTCAGCTCCCTCTGTATCTTCCTGCCCCTGCCTGATCGCTCCCTCTGCGTCTTCAACTCGCTTTCTTGCCCCAGCGGTTTCTCTCTCAACATGATCCTCAATCCATTTCTCATTCTCTTATTGCTCAAGAAGTGCATTTCTCGCCATTTCTCGGCTGCAAGCTTCTTTTTGGATCTCAAACTGCGCAATGCCCCAAGGGCATGGGCTCATTCTGCTTCCAAGCCACTCTGGCGTTCATTCGTTTGATGACGTCGTTGGGTGGACAGCTTTGTTGATTTGCCATATTTGCCAGCTGGAAGTGGTGTATAGTTCTGTTTTGGAGCATTGACCATTGTGGTTTGTGTTGATTTTGTTGTTGGGCGAGATGTTGGATGTTGCAAGTTATGGACAATATGGAAGCAAGCTGCGTCTTTTATGTTACAGTTGGTACATTTACTCATCTTGAACAAAGCAAAATTTCACTTCTGACTGTCAATAAATTCGGAATAGTGAAGCTAACCATACAACCTGACGTGAATGTTAGTGTCAGTCTCATGTGATATCCCAGGGATGATTTGAGACAAACATCAGTAGACGTCCTTTGCCTCGAACACCATCCTAATAATATCTAACAATCATGCGATTTTGGCTGTTGTATACCGAACGTTCGCAACTGTTCCAACCCACTACATTGGTTCCGGGTTAGGGTTGGAACTGGAACCTAACCATTGCAATGATTTTACCACCTGAATAACTCGGACCGTTGGATTTGGGCCCGTTTCCACCTCAAAACCCGGCCTTTGCAAGCCCAGATGTTTCTCTCCAATTCAGTATTTGAGTTCTGATCATATTGTGACTTGATCACTACGTAGATTGTGCAGTTTTAGCCGATCTTTCACCTCCCGCTCTCAGATGTATAATCCGACCAATATTTGTTGAGTGGCTATCGAAAACCCCCGAAATTCGCTTATAATTTGCCCTTATTTCACAGCCACTCAAAGAATATCAGTCAGATCGCAAATGTGAAAGCGGGAGGTGACAGAGCGGCTGAAACTGCACAATCTATGTACTGATCATGTCACAATACGGTCAGAACTGGAATACTTAATTGCAGCGAAAAGAGTAGGACCTGCAAAATGGACCCGCGGTCTAGTTCCTACCCGGCCAAACATCGCTGGGTTTCAGTCTGGTCCGAGTAACGACCCAGCCCTAGTTGACTGGTTCAGTTCCTCGGCGGTTACTAACCTGGACCGGAGTCTCAGTTCCGGTTCCAACCCAGACCAATGCGGGGTAACCCGGAACCGTTGCTAACACTACGTAAACCGCGATTGATCCCTCTTACCACGCACACTACATCGGACCGACTGATTGCAAATTGAGGGGAAGTGCACAACCCCTGCATCTTGCAGCCATTCTCAGCAGGACTCATCTTGAGTATAACGATTATGTTGGCTGCTACTTATTCTATTCTGACATGAGGCTAACAGTATAGTGCTCAGGGCTTCCCACTTCTTTTTGTTATCATCTTCCTCTCCTATTCCACACCACCAAATGATGGATATACAACCACCTCAGCTAGGTGAGAGTGGATCTAAATCCAGCTGATTGGCAGGCGCTACATCAAATACGGCAATCATTGGCACACAGAAAGGATGCATACACCAGTTAGTTCACCATGACGCTGTCTATGCAGCCACCTCACATATGATCCAGGATGCACACTCAAAAATCCTCCGTAAGACTGGAAGCAGCAAGAATAAGAAGCAGCATGCAGTTGGATGTAACTCTATCCATATCAACGTAAACAGCTGTCAACTAACTATATAATGTAAAGCAGGTGTCCGTAGAGAGCTACATGACTAATTTATCGCTGCCCGTAACGGGAAAACTCCATGGTCGACAAAGGCATTTGTCCGCACTGTCCACGACATCGAATATCATGATGTCGTCAGCTCTGGGATGTTCACAGATGAATGTCCTGATAAGCATCCCCGTGAGTGGACAAAACAGGCTTTAATCACATTGGGGGAGGCTACCTACGCGTATATTGTAGAGGTAATACCTGAATCTCATTGTTAGAAGCAGCAACCAATTTGATGAACATTTTCAATATGTCTGGTACTATGGCAAGGCAGGTAGGTCAGGTACAGCTGGAACAGTCCGGCATGCGCCTGGCCTTGAATATGGCCAAAATTACCAAAGGAGGGTATTCGCACTCCACCACAGAGGAAACGCAATAGCTGATCAAGAAACCTCATGCCGAGGTCCGAGAAGAGAAGAAGCGGGGTATTGAGTTTCCCGGGCATAAAGAGGTGGAGGTTGCGATAGAAAGACACCAGGCTATGCTTCGTCAAAACCACATGTCCCAATGCATTCCTTGCCAAATGGCACTGCAAAGAATCCTCAGACAAGCTGGAGACACAAAGGAACAGGTGCACCTCCACACACCCAACACAGACAGCCGATGCCACCGCTGCCCGGCACGCCACACACCCCAACCGGTAGAAATTCCGGAGCACAATGATCCCAACTCGTCAATCTGCAGGCCAGATATGAGTATTCATATGCAGCCCTTCCGAGTGCTGAATTTTTCAATCTTGATATATCTGCCTAGGATAGCCAGCAGGATACAGATTTTGATCCAGATACACTGACTGATAAAGGAACATCCACTAGTTGGTACACCATCTGTTGTGTGGTAATGCAGCTAACATCCATTTTGAAGACCAGAGTAGCCTTTTAAGCGAACCTGCAAGTGATGACGAGCATCAGTCGAAAGGCACGAGAATTTGGAGATTATTATGATGACTTTATATGTATTATTAAGGATTCACATTGTGATTAAGATGAGGGTAAATGAAAATGCTAGAAAGGCCATCAAATCAATGTGAATGATAGACCACACGAAATCAAATGATTGCATATGGTGAATACACCCATGGCAAAATGACCGTCAACGGAGCGTCAACAATTTCAGGTGGTCTAAGTCTGTTAATTAAATATTGATTCAGTCATGGTTATACCTGATCAATGTATTGGCCACCTTCATAGGCACTAATTATAACGACACCCTCCCTACCTCATCTTGAAAATGAGCGTCAATTGAGCATCAATGATTTCTGGTCATGGGTCCTGGGTAATCACACCGCCGATACGTTGCAGTCAGTCATAAAGGAATACTTGGCCGCCTTTATAGGCAAAACAGAATGCAATACCCTCCCTGCCCCATCTTGAGAATGAGCAACAACAGCGCGTCAACGATCTTTGGTCCTGCGTCCTGGGTAATCACACTGCCAATAGCTTGTAGTCAGCCATACAGGTAAATTTGGCCACCTTTGTAGGGGCAATAGATTGCAATACCCTCCCTGCCCCATCTTGAGAATGAGCATCAACAGAGCGTCTACGATGTTTGGTAATGCGTCTAGGGTAATAACACTGCCGATAGGTTGCAGTCAGTCATAAAGGAATCTTTGGCCGCCTTTATAGGCAAAACAGGTTGCACTACTCTCCCTGCCCCATCGTCAAAATGAGCGTCAACGGAACGTCAACGATTGTTGGTCGTGTATCTTGGGTCATCTGAATGGCGACAGGTTGTATACAGTCATAAACGGAGTATTGGCTGCCTTGATTGGCAAAGATGAAGTGAAACGCCCCCTGCCCCATCTGGAGAATGGGCGTCAACGGAGTGTCAACTATTGTTGGCCTTCCATCATGGTCAATGACTGCATGATGTGGCCGTTATGGTCTATATACATCGTTTTGACTGTTTTTATACATTAAAGGCTCAAGAATATAGCAGTGTAAATGAAATAAGTTGTTACTGTCCCAGAGGATGTGGCGGGAATATCCCGTACATATCTGCCTATACAGGCTGCCAAATCCTGGTCTATGGATGCTTGAGATCAACCGCCACTCATATTACTGATGATGCAAGACCAAAAATCGATGACACTCAGTTGACGCTCATTTTCAGGATGTGGTAGGGCAGGTGCGTCAGTTCGTTTTGCACATTAGGGCGGCCAATATGTCAAGAATAAACCGTAATGTACCATCGACAATCTTTGACGATTAACAGTTGCATAGCTGAATGGGACCGTGAATGTGAAACCCGAAACGCAGAACCAGAGAATGCAACCGACAGGTCTAACCAAACCCGGCGGAACCCGTCGGTTGACAGGTATGGGTTTGGCCTGCCAAGAGTCAGCAAGCCAGGTTTTTGGACGGGTCTGGAACTGAACCAAACTGCATTTGCGGTCCAAACCCGAACCGCTGGTGTGTTACCCCGACACATTGCTAACACTACTCAGCATAGGTCTGTGGGAGACTTCAAGAGCTGCTGAGACCTCAGCGCAGCATTGCGCAGCTCTAGTATGAGCATCAGGCCTGGGTACCCTGCCGGAAGTCCCAGTTCAGACTGCAACAACGGTTCTGTTTAATTCGAGACCCATCCAAAGACCCAATCCAGTGCATCATGGTGGGCCATACCTGTACCCGTACCCATCAACCTGAGGGATTTGGTGTGTTGAGCGACATCCATAGGTAGAATATCTCGGATTCTCGTTTTCGGGGTTTTCAATGTATGGTCTCTTTCAGATATCCTACTGTTAATCGCTAAATATTCACTTTGGTACATCATTGTCTTTTTATGATGTGTTGGCTGCCTGTATAATAAAACACAAGGGTGACACACTCCATGCCAGATGTTGATAATGAAAGTCAACGGAGCGTCAACAATGATTGGTATTGCACCTTTGGTAGTCTGAGTGGCAATCAGATGCAGACATTCATGAATGGGGTGTATGCCCCATGTATAAGCAAAAGTTAATGTGACATGCTACCTGCCCCATTCTGAAAATTAGTGTCAACAGTGCTTCCACGATTTTTGGCCTTACTTTGTGGTTCATCTGAGTGGTGCTTGGTTGCACACATTCACAAATGAGGCATAGGCCACTATTATGGGCAAAAGAGAAAGCGACAAGCTCCCTGCACGATTCTGAAAATGAGCATCAGCAGGGAGTCAATGATTTCTCGGTCCTGAAAGTCAGGTAGTTAATCAGAGACTTGGTGGTTTCAATTCATAAAGAAAGTATTGGCCGCCTTCAGGGGCAAGAACGCTAGCTACAGCTTCGCTACTATGTCCTGAAAATGAAAGTCAATGGAGTGTCAACAATTTTTGGTCTTGTAAGTTGGGTAATTTGTTGAGCTGATTGGAAGTACAGATATCACTATGCCAAGGACTATAATGTAACTTGCCTCTTTGGTAGTTAGCGCCATTAGTCATTGATCGACCTTATGTCAATGTGACATGTCTCGTTACATGATTCAATAGACACACCTTCGCATACGCCCGCGCACACTGCACTACTCGGGCACACGCCACTGTACAACAGGTTATGAGCCCTTGCGTTTGAAAAGGGAACCGACAATTAATACTTCCATTTTCATTTGTCGAGTGGAGGTCAACATCGTCATGGAGAAGCGTCTCCACACGCTAAGTAATTACCCCGCATCCTGCCATGTCTCTGACGGCAACCGCTGGACGTCTCCCGTAGAGTCCGAGAGATTACGATAACGGACCATTGCGATACAAGATGAGTTTGACTACAATCACCATCACCAAGTTCAATGGCACGAACTATGCACAATGCGTAACCGAGATGACCCTACTTTTCGAACAGAAGCAAGTGTATGGTATCATCAAAGGATACGATGAGCGGCCGGAAAAGCCAGCAGCAAACGCAACCGCCACAGAGAAGGTCGCTTTCAAACACTGGATGAATCGCCATGGTGTTGCCAGATCGACTATCCTGCTGGGTATGGAACCGAGGATACAAACGGAATTTACAGTCGTTGACAGTGTGAAGATGCTTGGGGAAAAGCTTGCACCAGCCTACAAGTCAAAGTTAAAAGCTCAACATCTTCGTGATTAGGGAAGACCTTTGTAGCATCAAGCAACAGGACTGCGGAGATGTCGACAACTACGTATCATGGATTGATCGGAAAGTCAAGGATTACAATCTCTGCGCAGGACCATCGACCACTGGCACTGATGCTGCCGACACCGACACCGATGCGAATGCAAAGACAATCGCCCAGATGAGTGAACAGGAACACATCCTCTACCTCCTTCGCGGGATCCCAAGGAACGACAAGTGGAATGTCTTCCTGGAGCTCATTATGGACAATAACGCCACGATGACCGCCACACCAGATGTGATCGTCCCCAAGCTCGTCGAAAAGGAAGCTGCAATCAAGAGAGAGAATGGGCTCGCTCCAGAAGCTCTGCTCTTTGCAAAGAAAGGTGGCAAAGGCAGCAGAGGCGGCAAAGTCGGCAAAATTCCAAAGAGGGATAAGAGAGATAATATGAGAGATAATAAGGACGATAGGAAACAGAAGGATCTGCGGAAGTGCTTTCATTGCCAGCAGCGAGGGCATATCACCGAGAACTGCCTGAGCAAGCAACGCGGCGATCCTCCAAAGGCTGCCGACACTGCAGCAAAAGCATCAACTGAAGCCTCGGCTACTTCGACTCTCACCACGTCGATCGAGAACTATTGAATGGTGGCCAGCTCAGATGCTTCATCGAGTGATTGGTTCATCGATTGCGGATGCATGACCCACATCTCCAGCCGTCGATCAATCTTCATCATCTATACCGAATATCATCCGAATACGAAGAAGGTTAAGGGATACAATTCGGTCACATCGTTTGCATCCGGATATGGAAATGTTTGGTTGATTCGCCAGCTGCCAGATGGAATGACGGAAACAATCATACTTCAAGAAGTTGTGCATTTGCCAGGATCGTTCAATCTCATCTCACAATCTCAGATCATGGACAAGGACGTCATATTTGAACCGGTGAATCACTACGGTCTCAACCTCTACAATCGCCATGGCAAGTTGATTGCCACTGCACCACAGGTGGATGGGCTCTTCGTTCTGGATCACGTTCTGGATCTAGCTCCGGAATTGACCGACTACACCAATATCAACAACGACAGCTGCCTGCTGGCACTTTACGCAACTGGGCATGCATCACGGCATGATGCAGAGAAGAGGATGTTATGGCACCGCCGCTTGGCGCACGTTGGATTCAAGGCTTTGGAGGTATTGCCGACGATCCCCGATGCTCCGAGAATGACTGGCAAGTGCGATTGCGAGAGCTGCATCAAGTGCAAGTTAGGTCGAAAGCCCTTTACTCCGAATACAACGTCCCGTGCCACTGAGCCACTGCAGCTGGTGCACTCGGACCTATGCGGTCCACTTGAAACAGCCATCGGAGGAGGTCGATATATGCTGCTCTTCAATCACGATGCCACGAGGCATACAGATGAGTACATATTGAAGTACAAGTCGGAAGCTCTTGAGGAATTCAAAGAATGGAAGGCTCTTAGAGAAAAGGAGTTGGGCAAGCAAGTGAAGCGATTTCGTACAGATGGAGGCGGTGAGTATACCTCCAAGAAATTTGCAGAATACCTAAAATCAGAGGGCATACTAAATGAAACGACTACGCCCTACACTCCTCGGTCTAATGGAGTCATCGAACGGGCGAACCGCATGATCATGGAGCGCGTACGATGCATGCTGGGCAACGGCAGAGTTTCGAAGATTTACCGGGCATTTGCAGTCTCAGTGGCGGTCTATCTCAAGAAGCGCACTCCGACACGATTGGTCGTTGGTAAGACTCCATATGAGACCTGGCATGGGAGGAATCCATTTTTGAAGCATCTCTGTGTGTTCGGATGCTTGGCTGTCGTCCACGTTCCGAACGAGAAACAAATGAAGCTGGATTACAGAGCCACTCCCGGCATATTCGTTGGGTACAGCATATTGACTCCGCAGTACTTCGTATACGATCCATTGGCCAAGACACATCACTGCTCCCGAGATGTGGTATCCAGAGAAGGGAAGCGGTACACAGCACCGAATGCTGCAGACGAAGCGATCTTGAACACGCACTTCTATAGAGATGTCATCGTGGAACCCACACCCACCAAGAAGCAATCGGGATCCTCACAGCCAATCGAGAAGCAACCAACTGAACGTCAAACGGAGGAGACATTGGACGACGATTCACCTCCTGATCCTCCAAACCAAAAGAAGAAGTCACGAGAACTGGCTGGCCTTGAAACGTCACCTGGACATGCATGGAAGCCGCCTGCCGAAGGAAGTCATCGGAACCGCTCTGGTAAGGCCAAGTTGGCCGAGTCTGCACAATTGGCTCTCGAAGATGAGGAATTCGAAGATATGATCCCCATCTACGCTGCAGCTGTGATCTCCGACGGTCATGAGGATGGCATCAACGATCCAAATTCTTACAAAGCAGCAACGAAGTCTCCATTCGCCAACAAATGTAATACGGCGATGAAAGAAGACTTAGATGTAATTGGTCAGCATCAAGTCTTTGGAGATTTCATGGAGCTTCTGGAAGAGAGAAAGGCTTTGCCAAGTCACTGGGTATACAAGATCAAGCGTGATGGAGCACGCAATGTGTAGCTGTTCTAGGCCAGGCTAGTCTGGGGAGGAAATCACCAAATCGAAGGCATTGACTACCAGGATATGTATGATCCGACTGCTCAGATGGTCGCCGACTGCTTCACAAAGCCACTGCCGAACCCCGGTTCCTTGAAGCAGGGTGCTGCAATGGGAATGATCGGAATTGGACTTGGGAATGGCCTCGGGATCGGAATTTCGAATGGCCCCGGAAATGGCCTCAGTACACTCGGCAATAGTCATGGAAATCGTATCGGCGTTGGAATTGGATATGGCATCGGGAATGCCGTCGGAGAGTAAATTGATTGGGCACGTTTGTTTCCAAGAGATCCACAATGGTTGATCGGGTCCTCTTCTCTTTTTTTACTGTTTTTGTTTGGAACTGACTTGATAGCCGTCCTGGTGGAGTGTTGAGCTGATTGGATGTAGGGATATCACTATGCCAAGGACTATGATATAACTTGCCTCTTTATAGTTAGCGCCATTAGTCATCGATCGACCATATGTCGATGCGACATGTCTCGCTACACGATACAATAGACACACCTTCGCATAGTCCTGCGCACACTCGACTACTCGAGCACATGCCCCTGTACAACATAATTGAAGAGTGATTAGGTAGTTTTCATATATAATCATAGTATTGGCCGCCTATATAGGCCAAAGAGAATGCGACACACTCCCTGCCCCAGGTTGAAGATAAGCGTCAATGGAGTGTCCAACATTTCTGGCCTTGCATTATGGTTAATCAAAGCACAATGTGGCCGTCATTGTCTATATGTGCAGTTTTGACTGGTTTTATAGGCTAAAATGATCATGAACACTGCGCTGTGGCTTTAGAATTGAATCAAGTGGAGATTGTCCAGGAGGCTGTTACAAGAATATAATATGCTTATCTGCCTATAAAGGCCACCAACTTGTCGTTTATAGATGTCTGCAATCATGCACCACGTAGATTACCCCAGATGCAAGACCAATAATTGTTGATGGCCCATTGACACTCATTGTCAAGATGGGGCAGAAAGCATGTTGTTTTCTCTTTTGCCTATAATGTCAGCCAATCCTTTGAGTATGTATAATACATCAGCAAAATGAATTTTAGTCACTGGAAGCCTCCTGGAGTATCTGAGAGGATGTGGAGTGCAAACTTAGATGCGTCAATTTGAGGAGAGTATCAGACCCTAGAGGGGCATTCCTGCCGGCCTTCAGAGTAACTGGGATCTGTGATAACAGGTAAAGAAGTACCATGGGAGTGATTGTGAGTGGTTTGGGAACACCTTGGAGCACCGGAGAGAACATTTGGTGCACCTGAGAGCATCTGGGAGCGCCGACGACAAGCCTGGGAGCACCTGCGAGCGCATGCAACAGACCAGGGAGCGCTAGCGACAAGTCTAGGAGCACCGGCGACAAGTCTGGGAGCACCTGGAATCACAGTAGAGCAGTCTGGGAAAAACATCTTCTTTGGGAACACTGCTGGTGTGCTTGTAGATCATAGCTTCGAGTGTTAGCAACAGTTCAGGACCGTCACGTCGGGTCCAGGTCCGGGTCCAAACCCAACCGCTGCCAAATCAGCAGTCCGGGTTGTCAATAAACCTGACCATTCAACTCGGGTACATTTCGATGGTAAACTCTCAACCTGTCCAAATTCGGCGGGTTGTCCGCGGGTCGCCCAGCGGGTCCATCCATAAATTCAATTGAGCCACTTGTTGTTGCAGTATGCAAATAGTATCTTATCAAAATCGTGTTTTCAACCACCAAGGATATGTTTTTGCATGCTTTGCAGCTTGCAATATCGATTATTTTGGAATGAGTGTTTTACCATTGAAAGAATGAATTTTTGCCTATCAGGGCAGTCAATAATTCCGTTATGAACGCGAACATTTGCACGCTGCCTTGAATACCAAATATGCAACAACTAGAACTGTTGATACTCCGTTGACACTAATTTTCACAATGCGACAGGGAGCATGTCACTGTTGTTTTTCCCAGTAAAGGCTGCCAATATCGGATGAATGGATGTCTGCAACCAATCAGAACAGAAATTATCAAACATGCGAAGCAAAAAATTGTTGACGCTCCGTTGGCACTCATTCTCAGAATGAGGCGGCCACCTCGTTGCTGTCTCTATTGCCTATAAAAGCTGCCAATCAATCGGTTTTGCACAAGAGCGACCAAATCACTGTAATTTGCGTACTTACTGAACCACCAATTGTTGACGATCTGTTGATGCTCAGTCTCAGAATGGGGCGGTGACCGTATTGCTGTCTCTTTTGCCTACCAAAGCTGCCAATACATCGGTTATGCATAGGAGCAACCAACTTACTGTGTAATTACCGTACTAACAAAACCACAAATCGTTGATGCTCTATTGACGTTCATCCTCAAAATGGGGAGGTGACCGTATTGCTGTCTCTTTTACCTATAAAAGCTGCCAGTACATCCGTTATACATAAGAGCGACCAAATCACTGTGTACTTACCGGACTTACAAAACCACAAATCGTTGACGCTCTGTTGACTCTCATTCTCAGGATGTGTCAGGGAGCATGTTGCTGTAGTTTTTCCCAGTGAAGGCTGCCATTATCTGAGAAATAGATGTCTGCAACCAATTGGAACATGAATTATCCAAGATGGGAAGCTAATAATCATGGACACTGCGTCGGCGCTCATTCTCAGAATGTGGCAGTGACTGCGTTGCTAACTCTTTTGCCTATAAAAGCTGCCAATACATCGGTTACGCATAAGAGCGACCACATGACTGTGTAATGACTGTACTTACCAAACCACAATTACTTGATGCTCCGTTGACCCTCATTTCAATGTACTGTCCATTCATCATCTGTTGCCATTGATACTAGTTTTCATCATGATTTGAGACTTGGCCATGTGGCGAAGCTGAGCGCAGTGAAATTTGTGCATTATTCGCTCTCACATGACTACAATTCATGTATCTTGCCAAAAGCTTCAGTGCGCCCGCTATACATCTGTTTATCAACCGATATTCACAAGCTACTGCTTACTATACACCCATAATTCATCTCTATCTCAAATGCTCAGTCAAGATACATAAAGAAGCTGGTGAAACATTGACTCATTCTGTCCTACTTTGTCTTCACTCCCTTATTCCTCCTTGTTTAAATTTCATTGATGGTCATCAACACCTGTTCAGCCTGGCTCTTGGAGTTCCATGTTGGCCGAATCAATCCGGGAACATTTGGCGAGGGGCTCGCATCCCGCTGCTCTGGGTATTCCAGATCCTCTATGCTATTGTCTTCCTCTGAATCAGATTCACCGTCCACCACGCAATCGTGTTCGCTGTCATTGGGATTATCTAACTCCCTATTCCAGTTAAGCCAATCTTCAGTGTCCGAAATACTCTCAGGTGCACTATCCTCATCACTTTTGACTGGATGACGGTTGATTCTTCGGATTCTGTGGACTTTCAATATTTGAGTTTATCCTCCAGGGAGGTTCTTTGCAGACAAAGGTGGCAGCAATGGAGATCTTTCTGACAATTCAAATGCAGCCACTGCATCATGTTGAAAGAGTGACCACAAAGCTTTGACAATCTCTTCAGTGTCCGAAATGTATCCCACGGCAGCCATCCACTTGTTTTGAGAGGCCGATTCCTGCTGTGAAGCACGTAGGTTTTGGCTGCCCTGCCACATCTCCCAACGGTCGTGAACCTTGCCCATTCTGTGCAGTTTCCTTTCCTCCGCTTCTTTCTTCATTTCCGCGTCGTTTGCTGTGTGTGTTGCATCTAATTCTGGGTTGGCGCCACCAACAATCCGGTGATTGTATCAAGCAAACTGCCTTACAATGACCTTTTTGCGAAGGGTCTCGCCTGTGGTTTTTGACTGCCCCCAGCGGATCACATCTTGGCCAAGGGAAAACTGGCCTCCACTACAACACCATGTGGTATGATGGAGAATATGTCGCGCGCCTCATTGGAAAGGTCGGCATACTTTGAGTGAGTTTCCTCCTGTTGACTCCACCAGTCGGTTATATCCGGCAACCAGAATGTATTGCTAATCTCAATTGGATCGGAGTGGTAATCATTGCGATTTCGATTAATTAGCCTCCAGTTCTTTGGTGCTTCAGGTGGCGAATTGCAATATAACCTGGCGCCGGTCAATAGATGTGCTGCGTTATCGCTGCGTCCGGGAGGTATCTCAGCCACATTGTTCGTCATTAAGAATTGCTCATCATCGCTGCAGAAAGCATATAGATCAAAGGATCATTGATAGGATCCTGAGACCATTGCAGAGTGGATGAGATTGCTGCTCGGAAAGCTTTGGTGCTTATTGACCGTCACACATAGATGTTTGGCACAGTATTCATTCTCCACATACTTCAGAAAGGCCTGGTGGTATTGGGTAGTATAGGATGTCTCGTCTTCAGGATCATTATCCATTCTCTTGTCCAACTTTCTAAACCATCGCAACTTCCGAAAAGAATCGAGGATATGTGTAGAAATGAGAAAAATGCCCATCGTTGATGTTACATCCACGTAGTATTTGCACAGCTTCTGTTGAGCTAACTTCACAGGGAAGAAGAAGTCATTTTCCCATGGAGTCTTCTTCTTAGCCAAATCTCGGATCATGCTGTCCATGTGATCGAACATGTCATTGTACACTGTGATAACATGATGCAATGTGATGTTATGCATCTTCAACATCCATAGGGTCCAACAATGAAATGGCCTCAATACTTCCATGACATTCTTCACAATGGTCCACTCATGTTGAGTTGTGAAAAGTGGCCGGGAATCAGTGAATTTTGGATTTTCGAGCCACTTGCGTGTGATTTCAGGTAATTGGTAGGCACGCTGGAGCAACTCCAGTGTTGAGTCCCAACATGTCTTCACATTCATGATCAGTAGTACGGCAATGCAAACTTGGGTGCTTTGACAATCAATGGACTCGTTTCGACAACCAGGTGTCAGCGTAATCAATCCCGCCAGCATTCTCTGCTATGTGAAGGTCAATTCCAGGACTTTCGAAATAACATGAAATACGTACTTTCTCAATTATCTTTGCTAAACCTGGTTTCATGACCGAAACCTTATTGATTCTAGCGTTGCCCTCTTTTCGAAGTCTTTGACTCTTCCCAATGTCTGTGCTTTCATTATCTCCAAACTGCTGATCACACTCATGGGCTTCCCAAGACTTGGTGCGGCCTTGTACATCGAGACTGCTCATGAATGCACCTAACGCCCGCTGTATGACGTGCGCCATGCACGGTATGTGGTTCCTTCAAATAGGCCACATGATCGCAGAGGCCTCAAGCGTTCATTGCAGCTAGCGTGTCATCAAGTAATTTGAGGAAGCATGATCAGTCGTAATACTAAGCAAACGGCCGTTGGTAACCTCACAACGATCAAGCACGTCCCTCAAATGAATGGCTAGCCTACCTCCAGTATGTTGGCCCTTGACATATCGTGCCTCATTGGCTTTCGAAATAGGGAAATAACGTATGATCAACATTATCGAAGGCCAGTTGAACTTCACGAAATGCCCAATTTTGATCCATATAGCAAACAATGACTGACGTTATGGCTAGTTTGTTTGGTGATGTCCATCCGTCCAAAACTGAACTAGCTTTATTTCTTGACGGCAATTGCTTTTTAAATGCATCCACGGTCAGTGCATAATCACTGCAGCAAATGTTGTAAACGGTGGTAGCAGTCAGCAACGCTAGGTCATCGCGTAATGCCTTATATGATTATCGTAGCTCTACATTTGATATAGCATTCCATGGTATGTGAGCTGAAATAAATTCTAACATCAGGTAGCGATTCCACTTCTCTTGGTGGAATTCGGAAGTTTGAAAGTCCTTAGCTGCCATTTTGGAATGTTTTTTCTGTCATTTCTGTCAATATGGATCAACCTGGATGTCAAATATGATCTTCCTATGCGAACTTACTATTGTGATTCCTCGACTTCCTTGCCTCTTCAGGATGGCTAAAGCTGTTTCATCGACCATCAAACTAGTCAATTCAGTAAGCTCTGACTCTGTGATTTGTTTTCACTTCGCAATGTGAGCTTTCACCAGCAAGTGTTTCCCCATTGAGCTGGTCTCATGGTCTGATAGATGGCGAAGAACTTGATGACAAACCATATATAGGATGCCAGGGCTGCCAGTCCCCTCCATTCCGCAGTGTGGATACAATCATCATGACGGCACATGTCTAGAATTATGCCAAGCAATAGGCCACTTCGAATCTACATTCATTGAAGCCCTCCAAGCATCGAAGATAATTTGTATAGTAAGGTCACACAAATCACGAATAAAAACATATTCATTATGGGAAGATATGATAACCTCGAGCAATGAGGGGTTCAAAGATTCCGGATCCGACATGGCGGTATGAATTAGAAAGCTGGGTGATCCGACTCGAAAGACTGCCAAATGGTAACGATACTGTAAAGCAAACCGTGGGTTCTTAAATATTGCCATTACAGCTACAAGCCAAAAAATCAGATCTGTGAGATGTTGCATGGATATTTGTGAAGTTGAATACCAGGGCATATTGAAAAGACTGAATGTGTAAGACTCAATTCAGTAACACTGCGATGTGGTTCATTGCTGGGTAGCTTACAGAGCCCCCACGACAAGTGTTGACGCTGGGTGGGAGTTCAATTGTAGGAGGCGGATGCAATATCGTCAGTAGCATTTTTGCCTGTAAAGGCAGCTGATAAGTCAATTATGGGATAACCTCGTTCCATAGCACTTAGATTATCCAAGATGCCTGATGAAAAATTGTTCACTCCCCGTTGACACTCATTTTTAGGAGGTGGTAGCATTGTTGTTATTAGTATTTTGGCCCATTAAGGCGGCCGATGCATTGATCATTGGTCAACAGCGATGCACAGCGCTTTCCCTGTCCAAGATGCCAGACCAACAATTGTTGACGCTGCGTTGACGCTCATTTCTAGGATGTGGTAGCGATATCGTAACATGTATTATTGCCAATGAAGGCAGCCAATGACTTGATTATGGGTTAACGCCATTCCGTAGCCCTTCGATTGTCTTTGATGCAAGACCAAAGATCATGGACGCTCCATTGACTATCATGACTAGGAGGGAGTAGCGATATCGTCAGTAGGATATTTGCCCATAATGGCGTCCGATACATTAATTATGGGTTAATGCTGATTCACAGCGCTCTGAGTGTCCATGATACATGACCAAAAATCATTGACGCTACATTGACGCTCATTGTAAGAAGGTGGTAGCGATATTGTCCGTAGCACTTGTGCCCATAGAGGCGACTGAGACAATGATTATGGGTTGACGCGGTTGCATAGCCCTTCGATTATCCAAGATGCATTGCCAAAGATCGTTGACGCTCTGTTGACACTCCATTATAGGTGGTAGCGATATTGTCAGTAGAATTTTTGCCAATAAAGGCGGCCAATGGATTGATTATGAATCAACGCCGATGCACAGCGTTTTGGGTGTCAATGATGCTAGACCAGAAATCGTTGATACGCCGTTGACACTGATTGAAGAAGGTGGCAGTCATATCGTGGCTGCCATTTCTACCCATACCGGCGTCCAATACTTCGATTATACCTTATGTAGTCACACAGCTGTTTGATAATCCAAGATGCAAGAACGAGAATCGTTGACGCTCCGTTGACACTCATTGTTAAGAGATAGTAGCGATGTCGACACTAGCATTATTGGCCTTAAAGGGGTCCAATACTTTGATTGTGTGTCACAGCGACCATTTCTTTTGTTTAATTATCAGACTCACAAGACCAAAAATTGTTGACACATTGTTGACGATCATTTCCAGGATGGTTCAAAGAGCGTGTAACTATTGTTTTTACCAATACAAACCGCCAATCGAATCACTTTGGAAGGATGTGACTAAGCAGCCGTGTGGTTGGCAAAAATGTGAGAGCAGAAATCGTTGACGCTCCGTTGATGCTCACCTTAATGACATAGTAACAGTCAGTGGTTGCCCAACAATTGTATGTAAAAATGGATATAGTCGTTATTGGCAGCCAATAAATCTTCTCTATGTATAAACATTGTCACCCAAAAGCTTCCAAGCCTCTCAATTTCTGATCCACCACTAGACACTCTATCTGAGTGATGAATGACGTTGGCCTATCATGTTCCAGCGCTTTCGGCCAGAAATTAACCACATATTTATCTGTACACAAGTTTTGGATATATTTAGCCCAACTTCCTCACCTTTCCTCATCCAGCTTGTTCTCTGCGATTTCCATGACCTACCATAAGCAATTTTGAAAATCTTGACCATGTGCACCAGGTCTGTGCAGAGAGTGGGGCAGTTGGATGCATGAGTGTATGGACATTGACCGTCGTCATTCATTCAGCTTCGCAGCGCACTTTCACCGCTGCATCTATGAGCCGTATGACATCATTGACATATATTTTACTAGTGAGTTTTGTCTCTAATTTGGTTTTAATTGTCTGACTTACCAGCAACAGGCAGGACAATATCACGTTCATTGGTCGTCAGTCAATGAGATTTGAAGTCTTGAACATTGGTATGGCCTATCTGACCCTTGCACATGCAAAGACAAATTATCATGTCTCACAATTGTGTCACTGAAATCAAGTACATGTGGACACATAGCAAAATACGTACAGGAATTACATTTCAAATATACACATCGTCACAAATCCAAATTTGCCCTGTCATTCCTCCGGCGACGCAGGAGCCATCACCGTGTCTTCATCACAATCTGATTTCGATATGGTAATTAGCTTGGGACGCGATATGCAGGGGTTGAAGCTTAGAGGTTAGACATGCTTTGATTTCAGATTAAGAGACGAATAGGGCATCGGGGCGGGCAGTAGGGACGGAATGCGGTTGTGTGTCTGAGGTCTCCGTGAACCTAGCCTCATATGACTACTCCCTGGTCGAGAAGTCACTTGCGGCATTTGCAATATTTTGGGGACACTGTCAAGAGTCTCCATAGGCGCAACAAATGTCCTCGGCGCTGATGATGCTGCAACATCTGCCATTTGGGCTTGAACGACAGCCGGAACCTTCCATTTGGTCGTCCCATACATCTTATCCCTCTCACGGATGTCGTCGGCCACGTCTCGCCAGCCTAGTGTTAGAAACGGTTCCGGACCGTGAATTTGGGTGCGGGTCCGAGTCCAACACACACCGTTGCCAGATTGGCGGTCAGGGTTGTCAATGAACCTGCACTGTCAACTCGGGTACGGTTCGATCGTAAACTCCCAACTCATCTGAATTGGGCGGGTTGTCAGCAGGTCGCCCAGTGGGTCCATCCATAGATTCATTTGAGGCTCTTGCTTTTGGAGAATTTGAATACTATCGTATCAAAATCGCGTTTTCAACCACTGGGATATGTTTTTAAATGCTTTGCAGCTTGCATTATCAATTAATTTGAAATCAGGATTTTGCCTTTGATACATTGAGTTTTTGGCTATCATGGCGGTGAATAATTCCGTGATGAACGCGAAGATCAGCGCGATGCCATGATTACCAAATATGCAACAACTAAAACTGTTGATGCTCCGTTGACGCTCATTTTCAGCATGCGGCAGGGAGTATGTCGCTGTTGATTTTGCCAGTAAAGGCTGCCAATAGTTGATAAATAGATGTCTGCAACCAATCGGAACATAAATTACCCAAAATGCAAAGCTAAACATCGTTGTCGCTATGTTGAAGCTCATTCTCAGGATGCAGCTGCAAGGATCTCGCTGTAGTTTTTCACAGTGAAGGCAGGCAATATCTGATAAATGAATGTCTGCAACCAATCACAACATAAATTATCCAACCTGCAAAGCTAAAAATTGTTGACGCTGCCTTGATGCTCATTCTTAGAATGGGGCGGTGACTGTGTTACTGTCTCTTTGCCTAAAGAAGCTGCCAATACATTAGTTATGCATGACAGTGAGCAAATCACTTTGTAATTACCATACTTACCAAACCAGAGATCGTTGACGCTCCTTTGACGCTAATTATCAGAACGCGACGCTGACCGTGGTGCAGTCTCTTTTGCCTATCAAAGCTGCCAATGCATCGCTTATGCATAGCAGTAACCAAATCACTGTGTAATTACCGTACTTACTAAACCAGATATCGTTGACGCTCAGTTGACGCTCATTCCCAGAATGGGGCGGTGACCGTGTTGCTGTCTCTTTTGCCTATAGGAGCTGCCAATTCACTGGATATGCATAACAGCGACAAAATCGCTGTGTAATTACCGTACTTACAAAACAACAAATCGTTGACGCTCCGTTGACCTTCATTCTCAAAATTGGACGGTGACCGTGTTGCTGTCTCTTTCGCCTATGAATGCTGCCAATACATAGGGTATGCATAAAAGCGTCCAAATGACTGTGTAATTACCGTACTTACAAAACCACAAATCGTTGACGCTCCATTGACGCTCATTTTAATGTATTGTCCACTCATCATCTGCTGCCATTGATAAAAGTTTTCATGATGATTTGATCTTATTAGTAGTCAATCTCACAGCTCGAGACTTGGCCCTGTGGTAAAGCCGACCGCAGCAACATTCTTGCATTGTTCGCTCTCACACAACTAAAATTTATGTATCTTGTCAAAAGGTTCATTGTGCCAGCTATACATCTGTTTATCAACCGGCATTCAAAAGCTACTGCTTACCATTTGCCAATAATATATCTCTAACTAAAACTCTCGGTCAAGATACATAAAGAAGCTGGTGAAACATTGAGGCATTCTGTCCTACTTTCTCTTCACTCCCTTATTCCTCCTCATTTCGATTGCATTGACAATCATCAACACCTTTTCGGCCTGTCTCTTTGACTTCCGTGAAGGCCGAATCCATCAGGGAACATTTGGCTGAGCGCTCACATCGCCCTGTTTTGGGCATTCCGGATCCTGATGCTCTTGCCCTTCTGTTTATCTGATTCAACGACTGCTGCGCAATCGTCTCCGCTGTCATTTGGATTATCTATGTCCCCATTCCAGTCCTGCCAATCGTCACTGTCCGAAATACTTTCAGGTGCGCTATCCTCATCACTTTCGACTGGATGACGGTTGATTCTTCAGATTCGGCGGCCAATTAATATTCGAGTTTGGCCTCCAAGGAAGTCCTTTGCAGACACAGGTGGTGGCAAAGGAGATCATCCTGACAATAGAAATGCAGCCGCTCCATCATGGTGAAACAGTGACCACAATGCTCTGACAATCTCTTCCGTATCTGAAATGTATCCCACGGCAGTGATATGGATGTTTCGCGGGCAAGATTCCTCCTGGGTAGCACATAGGTTTTGGCTGCCCCACCACATCACCAGAAAGTTGTGAACCTTGGCCATTCTGTGCAATTTCGTTTCTTCTGCCTCTTTCTTCATTTCCGAGTCGTCATCTGGGTTCTTTGCATCCAATTTTGGGTCAGTGTCTGCCAAAATCCAGTTATTGGCTCGAGCAAACAGCCATACAACAACTTTTTCGCGACGGGTCCTGACTGTGGTTTCTGACTGCCTCCAGCCGATCACATCTCGCCCAAGGGATAATTTGGCCTCCACTCCAACACCATGTGGTATGATAGAGAAAATATCGCACGCCACATTCGAGAGATCGGCATACTTTGCGTGTGTTTCTTCCTGTTCACGCCACCAGTCGGATATGTCTGGTAACCAATATGTACTGCTAATTTCTATTGGGTCGGAGTGGTAATCATTGAGATCTCGATTAATTTGCCTCCAGTTCATTGGTCCTTCAGGCTGAGAATTCTAATAGAGCCTGGCGTCAGTCAATGGACGTGCTGCGCAATCGCTTTGTCCAGGTGTCGTCGCAGCCACATTGTTCCAGGTTAAGTATTTTTCATAATCGCTGGACTAACCATCTAGATCAAAGGATGATTGATAGGATCCTGAAGCCATTGCAGAGGGGATGGGATTGCTGCTTGGTACTCTTTCGTGCATATCGACCGGCACACGTTGATGTTTGGCACAGTATTTATTCACAACATACTTCAGAAAGGCCTCTTGGTATTGGGTAGTATAGGATGTCTCATACTCAGGATTGATATCCATTCCCTTGTCCCACCTTCTGAACAATCCCACCTTCCGAAAAGAATCAAGCATATGTGCAGAAATGAGAAGCAAGCCCGTCGTTGGAGTCACTTCAGCATAGTATTTGGACAGCTTCTGTCGAGCAAACTTCACAGCGAAGATCAAGTCTCCATTCCAAGGAGTTTTCATCTTAGCCAAAGCTCGCATCACGTCGTCCATATGATCGAACATGTCATTGTACAATGTGATAATGTAATGCAATGTGACTGTATGCCTCTTTGACATCCACAGAGTCCAATATCAAAATGGCCTCAATACATCCATGATATACTTCACAATGGTCCACTCATATAGATTTGTGAAAAGTGGCCGGAAGTCAGTGTAATTTGGATTGTACAGCCAGTCACCCGTGAATTCCTGTAATCAGTAGGCTCGCTTGAGCAGCGCCAGTGTTGAGTTCCACCGTGTCTTCACATCCATACGTGGTAGTACAGCAATGCGAACTTCGGCTTTTTGACAGTCAATGAACTCGTTTTGACAACCAGGTGTCAGCATAATCAATACAGCAAGCATTCTTTGTTATATGAAGGTCAAGTTCAGGACTTTTAAAATATCATGAAATATGCACTTTCTCGATTATCTTTGCTAAACCTGATTCCTTGGCCCACACCTTATTGATTCTAGCGTTGCCCTCTTTTCGAAGTCTTTGACTCTTCCCATTGTCTGTGCTTTCATTCTCTCCAAATTGCTGATCGCGCTCATGGGCTTCCCAACACTTGGTGCGGCTTTTCACACTGAGACAGCTCATGAATGCACCTATAGCCAGCTGTATGACGTGCGTCATGCATGGTATATGGTTCCTCAAAGCAGGGCACTGGATTGCAAAGGCCTCGAGTGTCGATTGCAGCTTGTGTGTCATTGAGTCATATGAGGAAGCATCATGAGCCAAAATACCAAGCTAACGGCCGTCGGTAAACTCAAAACGATCAAGCACGTCCTTCTAATATACGGCTAGCGTCGCTCCAGTATGTTAGCCCTTGACCTATCATCCTTGATTAGCTTGTGAAACTGGAAATGAACAGGCGATCAACCTGATCGAAAGCAAGTTTAACTTCATGAATCTGCACAATTTCGACCCATATAGTAACCAATGACTGGCGTTATGGCCAGTTTATTTGGTGATATCCATCTGTCCAAAGCTAAACTAACTTTATTTCGTGATGGCAATTGCTTCTTAATTGCATCCGCGGTCAGTGCATATTCCCTCCAGCAAATGATGCTATGGGTTGTAGCAGACAGCAGCACTAGGTCATCGCATAATGCCTTATATGACCGTCAAAGCTCTTCATTTGATATAGTGTTCCATGGAATATGAGCCAAAACGAATCCTATCATGAGGTTGCGATTCCATGTGTCTTGGTGAAATTTGGAAGTTTCAAAGTCCTTAGCTGCCAGTTTGGAATGTTTTCTCTGTCATTTCGGTCGATATGGATCAACCTGGTTGTTAAATATGATATTCCTCTCCAAACTTACTATTTTGATTCCTCAACATACTTGCCTCTTCAGGATGGCCAAAGCTGTGTCATCGACCAGCAAACTAGTCAATTCAGTAACCTCTGACATAGTTACTTTGTTGGACTTAATGATCTGAGCTTTTGACAGCAAGTGTTTCCCGATTGAGCTGGGCCCATGTTTTGATGTATGGCAAAGAACTTGATGACAAATGATATATATGATGCCAGGGCTGCGTGTCTCCTCAATTCCGCAGTGTAAAGAGACTCCCCACGAAGGCGTATGTCGAGAATTATTCCAAGCAATTGGCCGCTTCGTGTCTACATTCATTGAAGCCCACCAAGCATCAAACATTATTTGTAAAGTATGAATGCTCAAACCACGAATAAAGACAGGTTTGTTTTTGGAAGAGATTATAACCTTGAGCAGTGAGGTGTTCAAAGATTTTGAATCCGACATTGCGGTAGGAATTAGAAAGCTGGGTAATCCAACTCCAAAGAGCGCCAAAGGTAACGATACAGTACAGCCAACTGCAGGTTGTTAACTATTGACTCCACAGCTACAAGCAAAAAAATCAGATCTGTGAGACATTGCATGCATGTTGGTGAAGTTGAATACAAGGGCATATTGAAAAGACTGACCAAGTAAGACACAATTCCGAAACAATGAGCTGCAGTTCATTGCTGTGTAACTTGATGAGCCCCCACAAAATTTGTTGACGCTTGGCGGGCGCTCAATCGTAGGAGGTTGTTGCGATATCTTCGGTAGCATTTTTGCCCATAAAGGCAGCTGATTGGTGGATCATGGGATAACTTCGTTCTATAGCTCTTAGATTATTCAAGATGCATGACCAACTATCGTTGACGCTCCATTGATGTACATTTTCAGGAGGTGGTAGTGATATCGTCAGTGGCATTTTGGCCCATAGAGGCCGCTGCTACATTCATTATAGGCCAACGGCATTGCACACCGCGTTGAGTGTCCTTGATGCAAGACCGAAAATTGTTGATGCTCCATTTACACTCATTTTCAGGAGCTGGTAGCGATATCGTCACTTACATTTTTGCCCATAATGGCAGACAATGAGTTAATTATGGGTTAACGCCATTCCGTGGCCCTTAAAATGTCCAAGATGCAAGACCAGAAATCGATGACGCTCCCTTGACCCTCAATTCTAGGAGGTGGTAGCAATATCATCACTAGCATTTCGCCCCATAATGGTGGCCGATTCATTGAATATGGGTTAAAGCCAATGCACAGTGTTTTGTGTGTCCATGATGCAGGACCAAACATCGTTGACGCTCCGTTGATACTCCGTTGATGCTCCATTGATGCTCATGTCTAGGAGGTGGTAGCGATATCGTCACTCCCATTTTTACCCATAAAGGGGGCCAACACTTTGATTGTAGCTTAATATCGTCGCACAGCTGTTTAATTATGCAAGATGCAAGAATAAATATCGTTGACGCTCCGTTGGCGCTTATTTTCAGGTGATAGTAGTGACGTCACCACTAGCATTTTTGGCCTTAAATGCGGCCAATACTTTGATTATGTCTCACAGCGACCGGGTCTTCTTTTGATTACCAGACTCACAAGATGAAAAATCATTGACACATCGTTGATGCTCATTTCCTGGATGGGTCAACGAGCGTGTCTCTATGCTTAATACCTATAAAAGCCGCCAATACAATCACTTCGGAAGGATCTAACTATACAGCAGTTTGTTCACCGAAAATGGAAGACCAAAAATTTTTGACGCTCCGTTGATGCTCAACTTAATGACATACTAACAGTCAGTGGATGCTCATCAATTGTATGTAAAAATGCATATATAATCGTTATTGGCAGCCAATAAATTGTTTCTATGTATAAACATTTGCATCCAAATGCTACCAAGCCTCTCTATTTCTGTTCAACCACTAGACACATTATCTAAGGGATAAATGACGTTGGCGTATCACGTTCCAGCGCTTTCGGCCGGCAATTAACCGCATATAATGCTGTACACTAGTTTTAGATATCTTTAGCCCGAATTCCTCACCTTTCCCCATCCAGCTCATTCTCCGCGATTTCCATCACCTACCATAAGGAATTTTCAACATCTCGACCATGTGCACTTGGTCTGTGCAGTGAGTTATGCAGTTGAATGCACGATCGTAGGCAGCATGACAGTTGTCATTGATTCCGCTTCGCATTGCGCTTTGACCGCTGCATCGATGACTCGTACGACATCACTGACTTATATTGTGGTAGTTAGTTTCGTGTGTATTTTGGTTTCCATTGTCAAACATAACTGCAACGGGCAGGACGATATCACGGTCATTGGTCGTCAGATTCTGAGATTTGCAGTCTATATCATTGTCATGGCCTATCTGACCCTTGCAGCTGCATTGACGAATCATCATGTCTCACCACATTATCACTGAAATGAAGTAACAAATGACATGTAGCAAAATCGGTACAGGTATTGCATTGCAAATTGATACAGCGTCACAGACGCCATTTTGCCTATTCATTTCTGTGGCGACGCATAAGCCGTTACCATGTCTTTGTTGGAATCCAATTCCTATCTGGTAATTAGCTTGGGACGCGATATGCAGGAGTTAAAGGTTACGGCATCGCCATGCTTTGATTGCTGAATTGGTGACCAATCGGGCATCGGGGTGGGCTGGAGGGATAGACTGCGTTCATGTGTCTCCGGATTCCGTGGACCTAGCCGCATATGACTAGTCCCTGGTCAAGAAGTCACGTGCGGCATTTGCAACTTTCGGGGGACACTATCAGGAGTCGCCATAGGCACACCAAATGTCCTCGACACAAATGACCCTGCATAGTCTGTCGTTTGAGGTTGAACGACAACCGGAACCTTCAATTTGGTTGTCCTATACTTCTCATCCCTGTCACGGAAGTGGCCAGCCGCGTCTACCCAGCCAGGTTGCGTCAATTTGTCAAGCTTCATCTGCTTCTGCCGAAAACGCTCCATGCGATACTATACCGTTTTAGAGATTGTGCCCATCACCCAGCTGGGTTCGTCATCTTTGCTGAGCTTGCCCCTAACAGGAACTTCTTCATCATCATCCTCATGTTCCCCAACCTCCTCATCGTCGGAACTTGCAGGATCGCTCAGACTATCTCCGATGGCATTCAACATCTCCTCAAATGTTGTTTCAGGCTTGGTGGTTACCAATCCTGCCTTTTCAGCATTTCTCATATCATCCTGCTCCTGTTTAATTGCTGTCTCTGCGTCTTCAACTCGCTTTGTTGCTACTGTGGTCGCTCTTTCCACATAATCCTTGATCCATTTCTCCTTCTCTTCGTTGCCCAACAAGTAGGTTTGTCGTTGTTTCCCCGCCGCAAGCTTCTGTTTGGATCGTAAGCAATGCCCCACTCCAAGGGCTCGGACCCGTTCTGCTTCCAAGCCGCTCTTGCCCTTATTTGCTTGAAGACGTCGTCAAGTGGATCTATTTGTCGATTTCCCGTATTTGCCGACTGGTAGTGGCGAAAGGTTCTCATCCGGAACATTGAACATTCTATTTTGTGTCAACTATGGTGATGGACGAGATGTTGGATGTTGCAAAATATGGACCACATAGAGGGAAGATGCGTGTTTGATTTCGAGGTTGGTATACTGAATCGACTTGAAGAAAGCAACATTTGCGTTTTGACCATCGATACATTGCGAATAGCAATGCTAACCGTACATCATGACATGATATTTAGCGTCTGTTCCATTTCAGATCCCAGGGATTCTTGAGAAAAACATCAGCAGATGTCCTTTCCGGCGAAGAATGTAGCAATTTTATCTCCCAAAACCGAGATTTCGGCGGTCGTTCACCTTGAATTTTCTCTGCAAACAAACACACAACATCGGACTGGCTTGGTGCAAATTGCATGACGGTTGGCCATCCGTGCAACCAGCAGCTATGCGCAACAGGATTCATCTTGTGTAGAACAGGCAAGTCTGCTGTTACGCATGCCATTTTGACTTGAAGCTAACTATATATTCCTCAGATCTTCCCACTTCATTTCGTTATCTTCTTCCTCACTACTTCCCGCTAAATTTTGTTATCATCATCTCTTCATTTCCACAGCAGCAAATCATGGCTCCACAAACACCTCAGCAAGGTGAGACTGGAACAGAATCAAGCAGAATGACGGGCACATTATCCAATATGCCACCCGCTGAAACCCAGCTACAATGCAGACACCACTGAGCTCACCGCGACACTGCGAATGCAGCCACCGAAAATATGACCCTGGACACATAGTTAAAAACTGTCGGTCAAACCAAACGCAGCATGAATGAGACGCAGCACGCGATCGGATCCCAGTATAGTCGAATCGAGGCAGAAGGATGTGAACTGATTATACAACCTGCAGCTGGTGTATGTAGAGAGCTGCGTGACCAATTCATAGCTGCCCGTAATGCGAAATTTCCATGGTCAACCAAGCCATTTGTCTGCACAGTCCACGAAATCGAACATTATGATGTTGTCAGCTCTGGGATTTTTGTGGACCAATTTAGTGATAAGAATCCCTAAGAGTGGACCAAACAGGCTTTAACCACGTTGGAGGATGCTACAGAAGCGTTTATGGTTGAGGTACTAGCCGAATCTGATATGTAGATGCAGCAACCAATTTCTTGTAGGTCTTCAACATGTCTGCAACTATGGCAACGCTAGGAGGTCGGGTACAGCTAGAACACTGTGACATGCGCCTGGCCTTGAATATGGCTGAAATGGCCCAAGAGGGGTTTTCGTGCACTGCAATAGAGGAAACGCAATGCCTGATCAAGAAACCTTGACCTGAATTCCAAGAAGAGAAGAAGCGGGAAGTTTAGTTTCCCAGGCATAAAAATGTGAAGGCTGCGATGGAAAGACACCTGGCTATGCCATGGGAAAATCAGACGCACTGCCGCCTTCCTTGCCAAAATGGCACAGAACAGGATCCCCAGACACACTGGAGACACAAAGGCATGGGTGCACCTCCACCAGAGTGTCTCAGACAGCTGACATCAGAACCGATGCCACATTCACCTGAAATGCCACTTTTTCCACTTGGTAACATTAAGGCAGATCACATATCCGAAATCAAAGGTGTGCCACCCGGATATATGTATATACATACTGCTCTTCCCAGTGCTCAATGTTCAAATCTTGATGCATATGCCAAAGATCGCAAGCGTGATAAAGATTTTAATCCAGATTTGCTGACTGATGAAGGGACATCCACAGGTTAGTCCACTATCTGCTGCGTGGTATTGCAGCTGACATCAATTTTGCAGACAACAGCAGCTAATTGAGCAAACCTGACAGCGAAGATTAGCATTGATTTAATGGAACGAGATTTCTGAGTGTATTATTATGTTCAATTAGCGAACACTTTAATGTATATTTTAAAGGATATCTTTATATGTATTATTAAAGAACAATCTATTGATGAAGGAGAAAGTACATGAAGATGGTACAAAGGCTGCGACAACACCATTGATGACATATCAGGCCAAATTAAATGATAGCATATTGTGGATAAGCCCATGGCAAAATGAGCATCAACAGAGTGTCAACGATTTTTGGTCTTGCATCATCGGTAATCTGCATGACGATTGGTTGAAACTATACATAAATGGGGTATTGGCTGGCATTATAGGCAAAAGAGCGAGTGTCACGCTCCCCGCACCATTCTGAAATTGAGCATCAACAGAGCGTCAACAATTTCTGGTCTTGTAAGTCGGGTAATTCAAAAGCGATATGGTCATTCCTATATGTGCTCAATTTATTGGCCGCATTTATATGGAAAAAGGTTGGCGACACGCTCCGTGCCCCATCATGAAAATGGGCGTCAACGGAGTGTCACAGAATTTCGGCCTTTCATCATCGATAATCAAAGCGCGATGCATCGGTTATTGTGTTCATACTATGTTGTGACAGTTTTTCTAGGCTAAAACGGTAATGAACTCTTTGTTGCATCATTGTAAATGCAATTAGTTATTACTGTCTGGGAGGCTGTGGTGGGAATGGCTCTTGCTTATCTGCCTAGAGAGGCTGCCAATTCCTCCTTTATAGAGGTTTGCAATCATGCACCACTTACAGTATCCAAGATGCGAGTCCTTAAATCGTTGACTCTCATTTGACGCTCATTTTCAAGATGGGGCAGGGAGCATGTCGCTTCTTTTTTTGCCTATAAAGAAGGCCAATACCTCAATTATGACTATCTGCAACCAATGCCCGCTCTGATTACCCAGGATGCAAGACCAAAAATTGTTCACGCTCCGTTCACGCTCATTTCCAGGATGGGGCAGGGAGTGTTTGTCCACATGTTTTGATCCCAAAGGTGGCCGGTACATCCAAAAAGAACAATGTCGTACCATCATTATTTCTTTACGATTAATAGTAGGATATCTGAATGCGACCATAACTAGAACAACCTGAAATGCAAAACGGGCGATTGAACCCGACGAGCCTAGCCACCACGGCGAAACCTGCGGGTTGGCGGGTAAGGGGCCAGGCTTAGACCACCAAGAAGCAGCGGGTTGGGTTTTTGGAAGGTTCTGGACCTGACCAGAACCGTTTTTCCGGTCCAAACCGGGACCGCTGGCGGGTTACCCGGACGCGTTGCTAACACTAGAAATGGCCATCCCCGCATTGGAGTCTAAATATATCTAGTTGCGAACACCTAGTTTGCCTGACAACCACTGGCAGGCAAGTGGAGGGAGAAATATCCACCCCAGCGTTGCTAATGCACAATACGTAGGTGCAATCGACCACTCTTCTGGCAACCCGCAGGAGGTAAATACCACACCCACATCCAACATTGGACACTCTAGCTGACAATACATAGTCATTGCAATCACCCCATAACAGTCCTCCGGGGAACCAGAAGTGCTATGCTCACCTGTTAAGAGGAACATTCCGTTATTGGCTTCGACTTTGTGCAAGCTCACTGACTTAGGCAACAGCTAGATGGAAAAGCGGAATGTGTCCCCCATCGATACTGGCCACCGGCAATGGTGTGAGGTGGGTACCATTCGCGTGGCTATAGTCTGGTGGGACATTACCGCAGATTAATCGTTGTGCAGCATTCTTAGCAATGACCCCTAACCAGTCGATGTCAACGAACTCTCCGAGGAATGCTATAAGGACGCGTATGAAATCATGAGTGCTGCAATCATGGAGTTCGATCTCTCAAATGCAGCTATCCACATGGTAAGTATTCACATTGTTCAAGCCCTACTGAGTAGAACTGTCAACCAAGCTTGTGGATCGCCGATCAGCTGCCCGAGAGCTCAACGCTAAGTAAACTTACGAAGCTGCACCCATACGATATAGTACAAGGTTTCAGACTCTTTTGCACAATGACCACCAGATGCTAGTAACAAGGCTAGTCTCTTTTCGCTCATACCAGTATCATCATTCAGACTGTGAGAGTGTAGTAAGACTAAATGCCATTGATTCAATTCATCAGCTGACCATCAACATAGATATTGCAAAATATGTTTCTACATCATTCACTATCGGGCATGATAGCAAAGATCTTTTTCAAGAACTGACAGTGCAATTTCACACAATGGCCATATACCTCCCACATTACTGATGAGGTGACACCAAAGTGTTTGTTACTTGCTGCAACTGCGGTAAAGCATTCCTTGGACAACTGGGTTGGTGGCCGTTTTCTACACATGACTTTTAATGTAGATACATACAAGCATATGCAGAACGCCATTTTGGACACACGTATCTGCCATTGAGTGGGTACATACAGTTATCTATTCAATCAACAGGAAAGGATCCCACCAGGTCACAAAAACGCTGATCTTGCCTATTCATGTGTGGATGATCGATGTGATGGATGGTAGAGATCAGAAGACACCTGCTGCCACATGGTTTGATCCAGAGCCAGCAATCAACAATGAGGACGTATAGCTGCATGTGTATATAGGATATATTCATTTTCGCAGATTATTATTACAATTGAACGATTGCAAAACAAACTAAATTTCATTCTGCATGTAAATGCCTCTAAGATCATAATTTGGGAGGCAATTGGTCATAATCTGTGATATACTCCGGTACTCGACCAGGAGTAGTGACAAGGTCAAGACGACCGCATGAGAAGCCTCTGACAAGGTCACAGCGACCATCGATTAGTGTTAGCAATGGTTCCTGACCGTGGCTTCTGGTTCAGGTCTGGGTCAGAACAGAACTGTTGCCAAATTAGCTGTCCAGGTAGTCAATACACCGAATCTGGCATTTCGGGTACAGTTCGATGAAAGTCTCCCAAGACATCTGAATTGGACGGGTTGTCAGCAGGTTGATCAGTGGGTCCATCTGTAGATTCAGATAATGCTCTGGCTTTTCCTGTTTCTTAATAGTGCTTGTTTAAAATCGCTTATTCAACATCGAGTAATCCCTTTTTGAATGGTTTTGCAGGTTGCAATATTGATTATTTTGAAATCATTGTTTTTCCTTTTGTGTTTTGTATTTTGGACTACTGAGGCGGTCAATAGTTCTGGTATGATCTCCAATATCCGCCCGATGCCTTGATTACCCGACATACAGGACTGAAAATTGTTGACATTCCATTGACGTTCATTTTGGAGATGCAGCAACGATGATATTGTGCACAGTTTCGGTTGAAATGGCCACCATTACATGTTATATCAATGATTGCCACAAAGCGACATTTAGATTACCAAAGATGCAAGACCTGAAATTGTTGAGGCTCGGTTGATGCTCATTGTCAGGATTGGGCAGGGAGCGTGGAGCTGTTGCTTCTGCCCCAAAGGTGACAAATGCCTCATATATGGATGGCAGCAACCCATCGCTACTTCAATAATTCAAGATGCAAAGCCAAAAATCATTGCCGCTTGGTTGACGCTAATTTATCAGAATGGGGCAGTAACTCTGTCGCTTGCTATTTTGCCAAAGAAGGCAGCAAAGACATCGGTTGTGCTTAACAGCGACCAAATCACTGTACAAGTACCTTCCTTACAAGACCAAAAATTGTTGATGCTCCATTCAGGCTCATTTTAATGTATTGTCTAGTCAATATCTGCTGCCATTGATAATTGTATGAATAATTATTTGGACTTACTGGTTGCCTTTCTCCCAGATTGAGACTCAGCCCTGTGGCAAAGCCGAGCCCAATAATATTCATGCACAGATCACTCTGATTCGACCAAAATTGATATATCTTGCTGAATGATTCATTTTGCCTGCTATACTTCTGTTAATGAACAAATATTCACATGCAAGTGATCAATATTCTCCCATAATATTTCTCTAAGTGAAATTCTCCATCAAGCGACAACTAGAACCTGTTGTAAACCTATAGACCAATTCTGTCCTACTTTTACTCAATTCCCTGATTCCTTCTCGTTTCCATTGCAGTGACTGTTATCAACCTGTATTCTACCTGTTGCTTTGACCTCTCTGTTGGTCGGATTAATCAGGCGACACATGGTGCGGCACTCACAATCCAGTGCTCTGGGCTTGCCGGAGCCATGGTGTAGTTTTCTAGCTCAATATCAGATTCATCGTCTGCCACCAAGTCATCTTCGCTGGCATTTGGATTATCCTAGTCACCATGATAGTCATGCGAACTGTATGTGTCGGAAATGCTTTCAGGTGCACGGTCCTCATCACATTTGGCTGTATGACGGTCAATTCATCCAATTCAGTGCACATTTAACACTTGAGTTTGTCCTCTGGGGAGGTCTTTAGCAGACAAAACATGTGGGAACAGCGATATTTGCGACAACTTCTATGCAGCCGTACCATGACGATGAAAAAGTGACCAAGATGATTGGACGATCTCTTCGGGATCTGAAATGTACCATACGGCCGTCATCTGCTTGTTTTGAGTGTGTGATTCCTTCTGTGTGGAATGTAGGTTTTGGCTGCCCTGCCACATCTCCAAAAAGTCGTGAACCTACGCCATTCTGTGCAATTTTCTTTCCTCCGCCTCATTCTTCAATTCCAAGGAATTTTGAGTATCCGTTGTATTCAATGCTATGTAATCGCCTGCCAACATACCGTTATTGCCTCGATCAAACTGGCTGACAATGACAATTTCCTGAAGAGTCTCCCTGGTGGTTTCAAACTGTCTCCACCCGACTACATCTCGCCCATGGGAAAAACTGGCCTCTGCTCCAAATACATGTGGTTTGATAGAGAATATGTCTTGTGGGACATTGGAGAGATCAGTGTACTTTGAGTGCATTTCCTCTTGTTGACGCCACCAGTCAGTGATATGTAGTAACCGAAATGTACAGCTAATCTCCATGGGATCGGAGAGGTAATCATTCAGACTTGGATTGATTTGCGCCCATTTCTTTGGTCCTTTAGGTGGTGGGTTCAAATGGAGCCTTGTGGGTGTCAATATGCATGCTGCGGGACCAATTCATCCGGGTGTGATTTCAGCCACGCCTTTAGGGGTCAACTATGCTTCATATTCGCTGGACGAATCATATGAATCAGAAGATGATTGATCAATTCCAAAAGCCATTGCAGGGGGAAGAGATTGCTGCCCGGAACATTTTCAGGTTTAATGACAGACATTCATCGATCTCTGGAACAGTATTGGTTCTCCACATACTTCAAGAACGCTTGCTGCTATTGGGTAGTATGAGAAGTCTCGTCCTCAAACATAATATCCATTCCCTTGTCCCACTTCCAAAATGATTGCAACTTCCGGAAAGAATCGGGGATATATGCTGAAATGGGATGCATACTGGTCGTTTGAGTAACTTCACCATAGGGTTTGGACAGCTTCTGTCGTGCAGACTTCATGGCGAAGTGTAAGTCTTCCTTCCATTCAATCTTCTTGTCAACTAAAGCTCGCTTAACGCCATCCATAGGATGGAACATGTCATTGTGGACAGCGATGACGTGATGCAGAATAACCGTATGCCACCTCAACATCTACTGGGTCCAGTATAGAAATTGCCCCAAAACATCTATGCCATACTTGACGATGTTCCATTCATTCTGTATTGTGAAGTGCGGCCAGTATTCACTATATTTTGGATTCTTGAGCCACTGGCGGGTGAATTCTTATAATTGGTAGGCCCACTCAAGCATCTCTAGTGTCGTATTCCACCAGGTTTTCACATCCATAATAGGTAGTACTGGGATAGGTACTTTGTCTTTTTAACATTCAATGAACTTGTTTTGACGACCAGGTGTCAGCATAATCAATACACCAAGCATTCTCTGCTATCTGATGGTGAGTTTCAGGTCTTTCAAAATGTCTTGAAATACGTACTTTCTCAATTATCTTTGCTAAACCTGGTCACAGAGCCAACACCTTGTCGATTCTAGCATTGCCCACTTTTCGCAGTCTTTGACTCCTCCCAATGTCTGTGCTTTGATTGTCTTCAAATTGCTGATTGCGCTCATGGGCTTCCCAAGACATGGTGCAGCCTTTTATATGGAGACTTTTCATGAACACACCCAAAGCAAGCTGAATGACGTGCGCCATGCATGGTATGAGGTTGCTCATTGCAGGCAATTTGATTTCGGAGGCCTCAAGGTTTGATTGTAGTTACTGAGTCATGGAGTAATTGGACGAAGTGTTATCAGTCATAATTTCATGTAAACGGCTGACAGTAAGCTCAAAACGATCAATAATTTTCTTCAAATGTATGGCCAGCCTTGCTCCACTATGTTGACCCTTGACTTATTATGCATAATTAGCTTTCAAAATAGGAAAACATGCAGCCATCAATCTCGTCAAAAGAGAGTAGTACTTCTCGCAACAGCCAGTTGTGATCCACATAGTAATCTATGAATGCTATCATGGCTGATTTGTTCATTGATGTCCACCAGTCCAAAGCAAAGCTAACTTCATTTCTTGATGGCAGTTGCTTCTTAACTGCATCCACTGTCAGCATGTATTCCCTCCAGCAAATGTTGCTAAGGGCGCTGGCTGCTGGAACCACCAGCTTGCTGCACAATGCATATTATGACTGTCCTGACTCAAGGTTTGATATAGTGTTCAATGGAATATAAGCTGAAACAAATCCTTAAATGAGGTGGCAATTCCAGGTGTCTTGGTGAAATTGAGCAGTTAGGAAGTTCTTTGCTAGCAGTTTGGAGCATTTTGTCTGTCAATTGCATTGATATAGATAAGGTCTAACTATCGAATATGAATTTCTATTGTGAACTTATCAATGTAATTCCTTGACTGCATTGTCTCATCTGTATGGCCAAAGGTGTTTCATCAACAGGTTTACTTGTCAATTCAGAAACTTCTGACTCTGTTAATTCGTTTCACATTGCGATGTGCGCTCTTGCCAGCAAGTGTTTCCCTATCCAGCTGGTCCCAGGTTCTGATGGATGGCGAAGAACTTGATGACAAATGATACATATGACACCAGGGCTGCCATTCTCCTCAATTCCGCTGTGCAAATAGAAACACCGTGAAGGGGAATGTCTAGATTTATTCCAATCAATAGGACGCTTCGAGCCAACATTCATTGAATCTCACCACTCATTGTATATGATTTGTAAAGTAAGGTCGCTCATACAATACAGGATGACACGGTCATGGTTGCAAGATCGCAGACACACTAGCAACGAGGTATTCAAAGATTGTGAATGCGACATGGTCGTAGGAATCTGAATGCTGCATAATTCCAGTCGAGAGACTGTCAAAAGTTACATTATTGTGAAGTAGAACGCTGGTTCTAAAATATTGACACTGGAGCTACACGCAAGACAAAAGTATGACCTGTGAGCCATTGCATGCATAGTTCTGAAGTTGTATACAAGGACATAATGAAAAGACTGACCGTTGAAATAACAATTTAGGAACAAAGCAAGGCATTTCGTTGCTGTGAAGCATACTGAGCAGCACAAAATCTGGAGCCGCTCTGCTGACACTGATTTCTAAGAGGCGGTAGTGGAATTGATAACAGCATTTTCGCCCATCAAGGTGGCCAATACTTTGATTATGGGTTAATGTCGATGCACTGCCCATGGATTATGCAAGTTGCATGATCAAAAATCGCTGATGCTCCATTGCCGCTCCGTTGATAATTATTGTTTGAATGTAGTCATGATGTCGTCACAAACATTTTCTCCTAGGAAGGAGGCCGATAGTTCAATCCTGGGTTGATGTCATCACGCAGCCCTTGGATCGTCCAAGATGCACGGCCAAATATCATAGATGCTCCATTGACGCTCATTATTACGATGGGGCAACGGGTGTGTTGCTTCCCTTTGTATCTATAAAGCTGAGCAATTTATTCACTTTGGATGGATGTGACAATGCAGCCCTTTGATTGCGAAATGTGTAAGACTAAAAATCATTTACTCTCCATTGGCAATCACATTAAATGCATCGATACAGTCATCGTACTCTGAATAATTGTATGCAATGAATTGTATGGTCATTATTGCCAATGAATGTAGCGTTTCTAGTATTATCATTTGCATCCAGAAGTTTTGTGGACTCTCAATTTCTGATCAACCACTATCCACGTTATCTGAGTGATGGATGATGCGGCCCTATCACATTCCCGCGCTTTTGGCTGGCAACTTTCATCATGTAGATCTTTTCACAAGTTATTTATCAATATTGCCCAACCTCTTCACCATTCTTCATCCAGCTCATTCTCCTTGATTTCCATGACGTATCATAAACAAATTTAAATATCTCAACGATGTGCACCAGTTCTGTGGGGAGAGTTATGCAGTTGGATGCATGGATAAATGCAGGATGACGGTCGTCATTCAGCCAGATTCGTATTCAACACTGACCGCTCCTTCCATGACTCGTATGACATCACTTACTCACATTTTGTTAGTAAATTTGATCACTAATTTAGGTTTTGGTTTCTCACTTAACAGTAATTGGCATACAGATATGGAGTTTATTGGTTGTCATACTGGCTGATTTGGTTTCTAGAGTGTTCGCATGGTGCATATGACCATTGCACATGCACAGACAACTAACTGTGTCTCACAATGTGGTCACTGCAATCAAAGAAAAGCTGACACATAGCATAATTGGTACACAAATTGCTTCTGACTGAGATATGACGTCAAAAATAGCAATTGTGTTCTCTGTTCCTCCGGCGACGCTTTAGCCGTCACCATTTCCTAGTCCAAATACAATTTCAATATGGTGATTAGCTGGGGAGGAAGCATGCAGGGAAAATACCTTCAAGGTTCAACAGGCGTCACTTTCTGAATAGGTGATGAATTCGGCTCAGCGTTGGGCTGGAAACACCTTCTGCCTTTGTTTGCCTGTGGCCTCCTGGAACCATGCCTTATTTCACTACTTCCTAGTCGACAAGTCCCTTGCAGTATTTGCGATATTTTCGGGATGATATCAAGACACTCTATCAGCTCACCAGATGTTGTGGGGGCGGGTGGGGCTGCACCATTGTCCATTTGCAGTTCAACGACTGCTAGAACATTCAATTCGATCGGGCCGTACTTCTAATCTCTTGCACAGGAGTTGTGGGCTGGGTCCCCCCATCCCGGTTGTGTCAAATCATGAAGGTTCATCTTCTTCAGCCACATTCTCTCCATGCACTGCTTTACTGTTTTGGAGATTGTGCCCACCGCCCAGCCGGGATTGTTATCATTGCTCAGCTTGCCCAGCTCGGTATCTTCATCAACCTCATCTTGCCCATCCTCCTCATCGTCGGAACTTGCAAGATCGCTCAGACAGTTGCCAATAGCAACCATCATATCTGGTAACAATTTCTCCAGCTCTCTGGTCGTCAATCCCTTGTACCAGCCTTGGAGTGCAAGATATAACAGTATCTCATCCATATAGTCAAGACCGGTACACCGGTCATTATACTTAAGCATCTTTCTAATGTAATAGGCCATGGTGCTAGATCTACAGGACTCATTCACATTGGCGATATGTAGCCATTCAAACATATCAGCAGTGAATGTGTGACCGGAACCCATGCCGCGAATTCACTCGGATGTATGGCTGACAAGATGCATCTTTGGATATCCGAAATGTATCACGCGCTGTTCAATGGTTGAGTGGAGCGCCCGAATTCGAATTGTTTCCTACCAAGCTTCAAACTCGATCAAGCGGATGGAGAATTCCTCCTTGAACCACTTCTGTTCATTCGAGGTGATGCCAAAAATCTCTGTCTCCTGCTGGTCAGTGACACGCTCCGTACCGGCCAAGCTTCAGGTCGTCACTTCTGTCTCAGCATTGGATCGGTGGTTCTGAAATTGCAGTCGCTTGTCGGCATACATGTTTGCCGCCCCGTAAGCCTCGGCTTTGGCTGCTGTTTTGAGTAGTGCAAGTTGTTTGGTGAATCTACTTCTGGGACTGGTTGCCTTGCTCCCGTCTTCCTGCAATAGCTGTTGCGCAAGATGATGGAATATTTCGTCAAAAAGCTTGCATTTCACAGGTGTCACCTGATGGATTTCGTGCTCCAAACACTCTATTGCTTTTGGACGATCAGCAGCTGACCAAGTGGTTGCTACTTGTTGGGCTCTATTCATGCGCACCTGAAATTGCCTACGTTTTGTTGTGGAAACATTTTCTGCCACATGCACAAGGGCCTCCATTGCAGCACAAAACATATGAATCTTTTAATCACATAACAGATGGGAGTCCATTGCCAACAGGTCATCTACTTTGGCCTTCGCAGACTTCAACATTTTCTGTTCTCGAAAAATTCCTTCCTTCTTGTAAAATCGCTTGAGTGCATCATGTAGTGCTTTGAGGGATACATTAGAGTGATTTTGCTGGCTAACAAGTAGAGAGAACTCACATAATGCCCGCATTGCTCCCATTACCATTTCATTGTAGGGTTTTTCCGCTGCAGTGTTCCCATCATCCTTGTAGAAGACAAGAATCTGAGCGCAATCCACTGCCGGTGTTTGGATCATTCCACCAATCTCTTTACTTTGCCAGGTGCCACTTTTCAGTGAATCGAAGGGTTTAGAGAAGTGCTGGCAGCCGGGATATCGTGGCACCGATGTGAATCGATTGTCAAATAGAGCCTTGACCTGTCTCGCTTTCAGGTATTTGAGCAGCCAGTGCAATACGTCTTTAACTGAACCCAGGAGCAGCTGATGCAATTGATCAGGCTGCCAAAGCCGATAGACATGGCAGAGAGAGTATTGCCGTAACTGGTTGCAGATTGGGTGGACATCTAGACTGTGCAGAGCATCAACATTATTGTCCTCCAGCAGCTCCGAGTAAATAGGCTGCTCTCTTGAGTCATAGAGTGGTCGAAAGGTGGAATGCCCCATCTGCGCACCTTCAGGAATTCCGCACATTGGCCAGGAGCCATATGAGACTTGGGCAACCATGCCTTGTTCCAGATGATCCCCGACCCTGGCAGCCTTATGAGGGTAACATTGTCGCTGGAATCCATCTGCACAATACCGTTTCATGCCAGGGCCAGTGATGTCATGATGCCTAAGTTGAGACGGCACTGTTTCAACTGCGGAATGCCATGCTTCATCAATGTTTTCAGCACCTTTCATTGAACATGGGTACAGGCTAACAACAATCCCGGCGCACTTTTTAAGTATCCAGCGGATATGTTTTCAAATATTACCATTCGTGAGATAGAGTGGCCACACATGCTGAAAGCCCAAAAACGTGGTCAAGTGTGTCTTGTAGGATGCACAAATGAAGGGCACGATTGTCACTCCGGCCGGAAGTTAATCTTTTGTATCCCACAACCCATCACCGTTGTTCATCCAGCTGGAGATGGAATGACCCTCAGAGTCAGCAAGGAGCACCAGTTGGAAATCGAGGTGTGCCTAAAAAGGAGGATGTGCTAGGAGGAACTAGATACATTTGAAGATATCCCTGTAGTATAATGTTCCAATAATATGTGAGTCATCTTCAATCCAACTATCATGGCGGAGCTCGAAATCGAGTTCAGGAAGGAGCTTTCTCATGGCATCTGCTGATTGCAAGGATTCGATTTCAAAGTTGTCCAGTCCACGCCTGAGATGTTGATCGAACCATGTTTCCTTTGGCTCAATAAACGATTCAGTCTACTGGACGTCGTGTTTGGACCGACATGGATTTCATGGATTCCATTGTTCTGAGTACTTTCGATGCTTGTTGTACAATCCAGTTGCTTTGCCAAACACTTTCCCCCCTTCATTTTCCACTCCAACTACCTGCCTATGAGGCTTTGTCTTTGTTGGATCTGGGGTACAGGTGAAATCAGGCTGCTGAGGGTCTATAGGTGCTTCGTTGGTAGAATCTTCAGATGGTGGTGCTCCCGGTACGTTTTGTATAAGTAGATCATTCATTGACGGCGTGTTGATGGCCATTCAGGTGCACCTACTGTAGTCAATGTATGATGGCTCAGGGTGACGGAAGCCGGCAGGTGGTAGAATCCCATTGGGTAATAGCCCTTCATTCATTGATATTGGGGGATATTGTTGATAGTGAGCTTTCAGTCGGTTCTCATTGAATAATGTCTCTTTGCAGTTAAAGCATTTGAAATATTTCCGGTGAGTGTTAACCATAGTTGAGAAATGCTCAGTGTTCTGATGAATCTCGATGATGCTATAGGGGGTATGGTTCGTTGCTGGAGTTGAGCCTCAAGGATATTTGTTTGAAAGCGAGCTGACTCCAACTGAGGTTAGTGTATAACTTTCAAAGCCGCATCACACCCCACTAAATGTAGAGGAGGGTTAAAACAAAGTCACCTTACGATCAGTTTTCTTCACAAACTAAGATAATATCAATCAAATCCCACACAATAATGCTGCACATTATCTACTGAAAATCGTTACCAAAGAAGGCTTCTTTTGTCATCGCTGCAATCAACTTTTCATGCTGTTCATCAGGTGCTACTATGATCAGCCTTATTGTATACTACGTCATTGTGGCATTCTACAAATCATGTCTACACTCAAGCCTCACGCAGCAGATAACATCAGCTCAATGCAATCAATGGATAAGTTTCCTAGCTGGCTGTATGCCCGCTCAATGATCATCGACAACTGATAGGTTGGTAAGATGGTCTCTTCAGTAACGATCCTTGACCGGTGGGTGGATCCTGGGGAGACAATGAGGTTCACACAAGGAGCTCAAAAGGAAGCAATCACTGTTGAGGTTTGACTAACAAGGCCTCATATTGAATGAAGTGCAGGTAGTGCGCACACATTGTGAGTTGAAAACGCCTAGTCATGACAACCTTTGAACCAGATATAGTTCTTGTTGGGTTCCTCCAGATATCATGTCATATCCCTTTCATGACCCTTACAGTGATGAACAAAACAGAGGAGAGCTTATATCCAAGATCCAAGTATACGAATTCGAGCATATAACAAAGACAGGCGGGATGTGTGTGATTATGATGTCTCTTTCTCAGCTGGGCTTCATAGAATCAAAGGTGCAGTGCAACACCACAGTTCGTGAAAAATAAGATAGATATAACTGGCCTTCATTCCACCAAAGCTCACTGCTACCTTCAATGTTCTCAACTATACTCTGCCTCATTTGAAATCACCAATTGAAGTGAGAATTTGATTACTACCAGCTGTTAATCAGATACGATGAGGACGAACGGATCTCCGCCAGCGACAACCAATATGGCTCCGATAGGTGGGCTGTTTGGCTCACAACCACGCCCAGATGACAATGCGGGAGCATCAGATAATCCTTGTGCAAATACCCCGAGCAAAGACCCTCAATTCAGGCAACCCACCAATCGATTTCATCCATCACCACGAGGGTATAGTTACCCACCTTCGCAGCCACCATTTCCAGGCGCTCCCCAGTTCCACCACCATGCCCCATTCAACATGACACCAAGCTCACAACCAAACTCTGGTGCAACCCAAGGATATCCAAGGTATGGGCTATCGTGGCAAGCATATGATTACCTGCAAAGAGGATATGGTGGAGCTCGAATGTTCCGCCCTCAGCAATTCACAGGACTTGCGCCGGCATCTCCTGGAGTACCTCGAGTGCCTCCAGCACCGCCAGGAAACAATCCAGTCATTCGGCCGACATCTTCCACCTCCACTGCAGCAGGACAACTTCCTGGCGTACCTGGGAGACCCCCCAGTCACCACCCAATGAAACGAGTTCAGCCGGCTTCGGAACCACGTAGAACAGATGTTGCGGGGATTGCAGATTTACCCTCGTTACCTGAGATTTCCTATGACAAATACAATCCAGGGAATGAGAGCGACGATTCGTCGGAGTGGGGTGGTGCCACAGGCAACGCCCCAATCAGCTCGAAGCAAACAGAATTCTCCTTGAAGCAATTTGCCAAAAGGATGGGGCAGCCCAACATTAGTACGTTCACCAAGTGGAAGAAAGTATGGGAGGCTGGGTTCCTGGGGAAGAAGCATCGGTCCATTCTCTGGGGACAGAACTGTCTGAAACAGCTTCGGGATGGAACACTGCGCTGGGAGACAGCATTTGCAGATTTTTTGAATACTTTCGAGACCTGGCTGTGTTTGGAAAATTTTGATAGTGCTGAATGGATTCAGCGACAGTGAGGTGAGATGTTTTTGAAGGAATGTGCAAGCAAGGTTCAACAGGCGAGGAAGAAGGGAAGGCAAGGCGACAATGAACTGGCAACGGATTTGGCGAAGCACTCGGGCAAAAATGGGAGAGGTTACCTCCCTGTTTTGCCGAATACAACATCCATGGTTGTGATTCGTCAAGTGCCGAATGACAACAATGACCAAACATCCAGCAATCAACTCCAAGCTTGGTACACAGATGTGAGGCACTGGGAGGAGCTAAGTGATTTCATCAAACAAAATTGTAGCCCGAAAGAACCATATTGTCTGACTGCAATGTACAAATGCCACTTGACACAGGAAGAATAGGATGAGGAGTATTTGGGATTATACGCACCTGGGCAAATGATGAACGATCATCTATATGGTCAGATTTCATACAACTGTTCCCTTTCTAATGCCTTCAAGTCGAAACTGGGACACAATTTGAAACTATTATTGTTAGAAATGAAGCCAGCTACAGGGACGGATGTTGCAGAGCACGTAATTAGACCGGCCAAGGTAATCCTGGCTAGCCTTATTAGAGAGAGTTATGCCCCACTGCTTATCAGAATACTTAGACTTTGGAGGGATCTGATGAAAATGAAAGAGTGGTTGATGATGAGGCAGGTGGGAAAGATACTGATAGTAGTATTAATGTAAGTTCTGATTGAGTGAATAGAATTGATCATATTCCACATGCTTCTTGGGTCTAAATGCTTACCTGTGAAATACCTAACATCGCGACAAATTTCAGAAAGGCCGGAGTATGAGCCCACCTGCCTACTATACCCTGGAGCAGCTGACAGAGATCATTGAGGACGAAATGAAGACCAACCAAGGTGCAAGAGAGGTTCAGGAGGATGTGAATGGCGATGAGGTCCTCGATCTGGATAATACCAGTTCAGTATTGAGCACTCTTCTCAACACAATCAACAACGAATTTGAACACCAGTGTCTTGAGGATGCAGTCAGGCTGCTGAATGCCCATCAGATTCGCCACTCAACAGATGACAGTGTTCCAGGCCACAAGTATTCATTTCCTGGCGTGCCCGGAACCAAGTGTCTGGCGCACCAGGTTTGGGCTATGTGGTTCATCGTGAGGAGGTGGGTTTGGGATGCTGATATGCCAGGAGCCCTGGTGGCGGATGAAATGGGTCTTGGAAAGACTTTCACCTCAGTGGCAGCAGCAATGATTTGCAAACTGCTGACTGAGGAAGTTGTAATGGGTGTACCGCTGTCAAATTTGTGGGGAAATACCCTTGCAGAGTGGGTGAATATGGTACAGAAAGACTTTCCCGGGATTATCGTTCAAGAACAGGAATGTTCCCCATTGCGGAGACATAATTCAGTTCCCTGCCGCCTCATGGAGATCCAAGAACTCCACCACAGGGGCATCCAGAGCGAACGTCCTCCCTTGAAGCAATGCTGGTGGTGACAATGCCCGGAGTTGCAGATATGTTCAAGAGTGTCAACGACAACATGACATATCCAACCGATTTGAAACTCATATAGTTGTTGCACGCGGAAAATGGAAATCTCACCGACACGGATCTGAACACCAGTCTTGACGGGCCGGAATACCGATGGAATATCCACCTTGTTCCATATGATACCTTAACATCCAGAGCGAAACCAACAAGCAATAGCCAACTCTCACACTATTCATAGAGTTTTGAGATTGTTGATGAGTCTCATCAGTACAAGATGGAAAATAGCGTGGGCTGGTGGATGGCGATGAATGCGAGAATTGGATTCAAACTTCAAGTCACTGCAACGCCAGGATTCTATTCACTCCATGACTGGTGTTTGCAGAGAATGTGGCTGTTTTCAGGTGCACCTGAACATCCAGAGGATGATATTGTGATGGAAAACCACAGCTCCGAGGCACTGTATTCCGCAGTGAAATGTTTGATCCATGCCATCCAGACTGAAGACGAAGACACTCAACAGGATGCAACACACCAGACGATCCGAATTACAATGCCCTGGATGATCTGGAGGTGGTCAGAATCGAAACTGGCGAATGGAAAACCACTTCTTCAGATACCAAAGGAGAATGCTCACCTTGTTGATCTCAAATGGACTGAAGAAGCGCAAGCTAAACTAAAGACCCTTGTGGAAAGATACACTTCACAGGGTGCTTCAGGAGCGTGGAGGGTACATACATGGCAGATTGCATGCTTCTCATTGGTATTGGGAGACACCAAGGATCGGAATGACATTTCACGACAATGGTACGATGAATGGCCACTCGACACTTGGGTGGATTCTCCCATTCTCTGATGGCTGTGGGACACATCTCTGCCAATGCTTGGCAACGAACCTGCAGAGTATCCCGAGCCTGCAGAAGACGAAGCATCACATGAGGCGCTCCTGCACAAGCCAGAAAGTAATAAGAGCTCCTTGCCTAGTGCACCTACTCCGTAAAAGGCGGTGCTATTTTGTCCGCTGCCAGGCCAAGTTCGTCATTTGAAGTGGTGGCTAACAAAGTTCTTTGTGGATCATTTGGATGTTTTCTACATGTATGCCGCAATGGGTGACAATGAGAGCACAGAAATGCAGCTCAAATTCCAAGATTTGCCAAATCCCTCTGTGTTTGTAACTACACCCAAAGTGGGTGGGACAGGCCTAACTCACACAGCAGCGAACCATGCAGTAAGAACTCAGAAGTTCTGGGTATTGAATGAGCAGCGGCAGGCATTTGCATGGGTTGTCCCACCAGGGCAAAACAGAGTTCCACACACCTGGGTATTGAACACTGGACCAAGTGGTTATGATAACAGAGCGAGTAATCTCCACCAGCCCTCTGGAGTGGCACAAATGGGAGTCCTACCTGGCCTGATGAGCTGACCAAACATCATGACTTCAATGATATACTGGATTCTGGAGGTTTGGAAAGACCATACAAAGCAGCTTACGGAGCAAGGAGACGTTGTGCTATCAGATGGTGAGGATGAACGTTAATTATGTGGGCAGTGTAATCAAGGTTTGCCTCTTTCAACATTCAACCAACACAATCTCACCAACTGATGCAAAAAGTCAAATGGGATGGAGAATAAAGCGCTCATGAGAAGTCTAGGACTATTAGTTAGCGCTCGATTCCATTTCGTGTTACTTGATTATAGTCATGAATATGAGATTATGTCAATGATAAACAGATATCTTGAAAAATGTAACATAGCCTCATCTGGACGATCGAATATGTGATGAAGAGCAGGTGCACTGGTTCAATGGTTGACTAAGTCAAATTCTGAGGTGCCGTACATTTCTCTTTGTGTCAATCTGTCGAAGCTGCAGTCACATATCCTCTTCCTCGTATATTGACCATGGTGAATTGTGATACCTGAATCTGCGAACGGGATTCAAGTTTCCAGGTGCACCTGAACCCCCAAGTGTGATTCAAATGATTTGTTTCATGTCTGTTTCAGGCGCCCCAGACATTACAATTGCGAACGAATTCAGGAAATTCACTGAATCAACAATGCTGAATAATTTAGAATGAATTGCTCAAGGGAATCGTTATCAACATCTCGACTCTCCTGAGACAGATCCAGCACAGTATATGTCTAATCATCTTGGGATCGAAAGACTGTCTAGGCGATATCGAGTTGATGTATCGTATCCTAAGACACGGCAGGCATATTCCAGGCTTACCCGAACAATTCAGCTGAGTATTTCCTCGCTCTGGAATCAAGTTCACGCACGCCTCAGATCCACTCTCCTGTTGAATTTGATGGTCTCAGATTTGACACCGCATGCATATTATATTCAGAGGTTAATTTCGACAACCAGATTCTCATTATGAACATATAATCCCACTTCAGGCATGCCTCTGAACTGTGTATACCCTCTTCACATTACCCTTGAATGATTCATTTTGCTCCATTCCAATCATATATTCTTCCTTCCTCAATGCTTTGAATCTGTGGCTCTGAGCACACAGAGTGTCATCTGTCAGAGAGTATACTTTAAGGTGCAGGCGCAGCGTATCCCGCTTGGCCCCAGCTTAATATCTGTGGCTATGCTTGATTAGTATGTGAAGGCCGTGGCAAAAATTCCATAACTGTCATGCTCCATGTCAACCTATCCTTTGGAGGAAGGTGTCCACCACACGCTCACTGTAGATGCACAGCCCTGGGCGATAAGTAACCACACTTAACTGGATTTCGACCAAGAAGTATGTTTGGACCTTACATTTCCAAGATCCTATAATTGCTTCTGTTGTTCAGGCTCCATAATCGAGCTGCAACTTGAGAGAGTGAACCTGAAAAGACAGTTTCTGCTCTGTGATTCTGCAGATGACGGGCAACTCCCGCTCACATGTATACCACACTTCCTCAAATAGGCCCAAATTCACGACGCTTCCAATACAGACTTATATACTGTTTGACTAACTTGTATGTTTTGGCCGCCTAAAAACTGTATATCAAAATAGATCATGCGAACCAATTTCCATCAAGAGAGCTCGAAAAGATTGAGTCTGAATGGCAGTCTCTGCTTGCAGCTCAGGGGCTCCATCGGTGACTGGCAAGCTCCACGAACCGCGTATCTTGAATGCCTGAAGTTCGTGGCAAATTATAAACAGACAATATCTGATTTCCGCCAACGTCCAATCCGCAGTGTGCATGAAGAACAAATCGTGATGTAAACTCAAGTTGAGAAAAGGCAATTTCTGAGAAACAACTAACTTTCAAAGTAAGGCGAGCCTGCAATCGCAGCCATTAGATTGTATCCTGCATGCCAATTCGAGGCTAGCTGCACCACAATTGGCCGGCACAGCATTCTGTTATTGGTCATTCCGCTGTTACATGAAGCCTCATGACCCATTCATTTTGTTCTTATGCACTGCTTTGAACCACAATATTCATGTCAAGTCAACATTGTAGCATTGAGACTCATAATGAGTTTGTGATTGAATGATGCGGTATTTACAAGATATTATGCGCAACATCTTAATGTGACTGACTATTCATGACCCATTTGCTAGCAATCTTGGGATTGACAAGAACTGGAATTGATTGGATTACCCCTCAGTCTTCTTTGTACCTTTACCATTCATTCTCAATGTTGAATCTCTCCTTTGCCAACCCACATTCTCTGTCCTTTCTGACACTGACTGCATACAGATTGTGACTTTGGCAGACTCGGACCACTGAAAGTGAAGGTCTGCACAAGATATTGCCTAATCGACTATTAACTTTGCGGCATAATCCTAAAACAACAGAATATCAACAAAATAGGGTGTCCTTCCGACTGGTATACCGCTTTCAGAAATTCATATTTATCCACTATCAGCAACAATCTCCATTTGAACCCATGTAACTTCAACTGTTGCCACTCACGAAGGTCCCAACTCTATCCTCTGTCCAAGTCCTGCAAACTTCTCCAACACTCCGACATTTCTGTGCCTTGCGATCTCCTCGCATATGCTCCAACTAGAGGCATAATGAACTACTTTCGGCGGAGTCATTTGCAGGGGGGATCATGATCAAACCATTTCTCAGTATTCCACATATGTCCGGCCCTGAGAGTTTGTTAGTGATACAACCATGTTAATGTCTCGAGTTCTTCAAGTGTGTCGAGATCTTCATGTGCATCTGGTTCAATTGTAGGTATGTTGGCTTAAAACAACCTGCAATTCCTGCATCAATAGCAGACTTGGATACGAGTGCTAACATTCCGGATTTGGGGGCATGAAGAATGCATCGAATCCGGTGCAATTTCCAAAATCACAACAAAGAACTAGGATCGACGATATGAATATGAACCGCCAACAATGTCTTGCGGACTGTGTTCTGCCTCGCCTTCAATTTCATCCTCCTCGGCCGAGCGTCACTTTGTGCAGGCACGCCTTAAATTGCATCCTCCTCGACCGAATACTACTTTCTTTCCCCATCTTCCCATTATTCCATTAAACTTCATACAATATTCATGCTTATATACTTCTGTCTACATTCTCCAACTTCATTTCATCAACATGGAACCTACAGCTAGCCAGGTGAGAAATCACTATTCACAAAAGATTCAAGAAGCACACGTTGTGTGAGCAGTTTCACGTGCATGCAAGAAGAGAATCAATTTTCATTGCCAATCAAATGTTTTAATGCCAACCCAGCATTTGGGTATAGTGTTAGGGATAGCTAATATTCGTGTGATAATTGTTATAAAGCAGGATAATGACGATACCAATCAAGAGATAAGCGATGACGACTGTGACGACCCTGGAGAGTTCACCTTGTCCTCCGATATCGAAGAAGACGATTTGGACAGCTACCATGAGGTACTACATCTAGACCAGGCGCTCCGTGATAAAACATTACGAACATGAAGGGTTCCACTGCCAAAGAAACGGAGCAGTGCCGATACTGTCATTGCATGCAACCCACTTCCAAATCTGCCACATCCACCCGGAGCCATAGCACCACCATTGCTCAAGCGCCAAAAGTCAGCCATCAACATATTACGTGAGTCTGTCATTGTACCCGCCCAGGCGCTCCCGCTTCCCAAGGCTGGTGGATACCAGAGTGATCCTCAACCAAAGGCCAGTGGAGATCACAACGTTTGTCAACACAACACGGCTACTTCTGAGGTTGCGAAACGGTTCATGGAGGCAGTTGTATTCACAAAGACTACCTGGCCATTCATTTCTGATGAGAAGTACTTGATGGTTGACGAAGCTTGGCAACTTGCTTTCGAAGCCCAGGATCATCAGCAGGCATTGGCAGGTGCTCCTGTAGGTACACCATCTGTGTGTCTATTGCCCAGTGGTCCATCTCATGAAATCGATCGGCAAACCCGAGAAGCTGTAAGTGTATACTCTGTTTTCTGCTCCTCAATTGGACATATGATCATACTAAACCCCAATGATATACATAGTTAAAACTAAAGATTAGTACCATCCAAGGGCGTTTGGCAGATGGAGACAGTCAAACTATTGTCCGTAGTTACTGGTTGGATTTATGATGAGAGACTGAGCTTCGAATCCATTTTAAGGAGCTCCTGTTTGATGATGCTTCTCTCAAGAAGGTCATCGATGATAAGAAATCATGGTTCACGCAGATCAAAGTGCTTGACTTAATCTACCAACAATTTTTCTGCACCGCCAATAGCTTGGGGCGCCCGCCGACCACATCGCAGTTCTTTCAACCTCTCACACCGCAGACGTCAGCGCTTGTTGCCACAGCTATTCATTTTGCGCTTTCTGAGTATGCCACTGGAACGAAGGTTACAGTTATGTTTTCTCAAGACGAATATCAAGGTAAAAGTTGCCTTTCCACAGTGATAGATTGTATTACTGCAGAAGCCACTGCACTCATCAATTACACATGGTGGGCTGCTTCATACCCCCCCAATCGTGCTCCTCCGCTATAATAGGTGCTAATCAATCCCCATCGGCGCTCCTCAGTCTGGATTGGTGCTTCCATGTTTCCTTCAGCACTCCATACTGGCCTCGCTGTTGGTGCACCTCTTCCGGAATGGGCGCTCCTGAATCCCCTCCTCGACCTCGATTAGGAGCGCCTCCATCTCATTCCACACCCTTCACCTCCCTCTCTTTTCGGCGATGCCCGGCATGGATGGGCTGCTGCACTGGATAGGTGCTCCTTGGCCTGGATTTGTGCCCCTCAATTTCATTCTGCGCTCCTCCATCACCATCATCACTCCCCTTGCCCACCCTGCACTCCACATCAGGCACTACTCCTATCCTGGTGGCGCATGTCTTTTCCCTGCGAATTCATCATATTGCCTTTCAAACTCCATTTTGATTCACTGCGAGCTGGCCTCTCAATTCCAACCATTTAGATATCACAAATCGAGCCAAACGACACTGGAATTCAGTTACACCCACTCAGCAGGCCCGAATCATTCGGAAATACAGAGAGTGCTTCCAGTCTCTTCGCACTGTTGATGATTTGTATGTTCCTGAGTTTGTCGGCCCTGATGAGATGGGAGATTGAGTGAATGACATTGAGACTATGTTCGATTAATATCATTCAATCGCTTAGTCGGGTTCTTGTTTTGGGTTTACCTGTTTCCATTTGTGAATCAGTCATCATTTTCTTTGGTTCTCCTTAATGTAGCGATGCAAACAATTGAATGTTGAATGAGATGCTAGGTACTATAGTATGATTTAGAAGTTGAAAATGAACAATAATCGATGCATCATAGATGGAGGGTATTCTTATTGCTCGTGTACATCCAGAGAATCTCAGATAACCCCTGCAGTTTGTCGCATGAATAACCCTAAAAACCCAGGCATCTCTCATAGTTAGTTTTGGATTCCGGCTTTAGTTGGGCGACAGTCCCAGGTGCTCCCGAACATATCACACCCACTCCGATTGTGATCCAGTACCAGTCATCAGAGATCCCAGTTACTCCGAGGGCCAGCCGGAATGTGCTCCTAGGGCCCGATTCTCTCCTGAAATTGACACTTCTAAGTTTACACTTCGCCTCCTCTCACACACTCCTGGAGGCTCCCTGTGACTAAAATACATTTTGTTAATGTATGTCAGAACATGACTATGAGATATTCTATGCTTCCTCAGACAGGTCTTACACCCTATTTCCCATCCCCCTCATATTTTCATATCATCTCCATCTCAATATACCATCTCTCTTACTTGTCTACTACTTTACCATTACTTGTGAATACCAAAGTGATGGTATCCCTCTCTGTTTCTCCATACCATGATTATGACTGAATAAGGAGTACAGCATACTCTCGCAATGTACTGTCTACCAGCCAGTCTTCCATTATTTTTACAATTATATGTTAACATATACTCTGACTTTCAGTTTCTTGTATGCTCATCTATTTTCTGAATGACTACCTCCAGTCAGCTCTTCCAAAGCTTGAATGTAAAGTCAACTGTTCAAACATTACCAGGATTAGGGGACATATCATAAATGGAAACCCAGCCCATGTCATATCTGCTTTCCAATCGACCACCTCTACATTGACTGTCTTGAGATTGACCTCTCTCATATAAGCCTCCAAGTACATCTTCAAACTTGCTCAATCATGGCCTCCAAGGGCATATCCAAACTGCTCCATTATTCATCTCCAAGGATATCATCCAGTATACCTAATCACCACCTTCAAATTACATAATTACAACCACCAAGGGTATCTGCAATTACACTTCATTGAGTGTTGGCAACAGTTCCAGACCATTGGTTTCGGTACAGATCCGGGGCGAAACCAAACCATCGCCAAATTGGCAGTCTAGGTTGTCAATACACCGGAACCATCAATTTGGGTACAATTTGATGAAATTCCCCCAACCAGTCTGAATTGGGGGGGTCGTCAGCCGGTCACCCAGTGGGTCCATCTGGAGATTCCTATAATGCTCTTGTTTTTGCTGTTTGATAATAGTATCTTATCAAAATCACATATTCAACAGTCATTAATATCGTTTTCCAGGTTTTGCAGTTTGCGATATCGATTATTTTGCAATCTGTGTTTGTCCTGGAAGATGTTGTATTTTTGACTATACTGGCGGAGAATAGTTATGTTATGAGCTCATATATACACGCAATGCCTTGATTACCTACTATGCGAGACCAAAACTTGTTGATGCTCTGTGGACACTCATTGTCATGATGAGATGGCGTATCTGTCATGCACTGTTGTGGTTGAAAAGGTCGCCATTACTTTGTATATGAATTATCTCCAGAAAGTGACACTTGTATGAGCCAAGATGCAAGACCAAAAATCATTCACGCTCTATTGACGCTCATTTCCACAATGGGGCAGGAAGGGTCTGGTTAGTGTTCTTGCCCCTAATGTTTGCCAATACCTCATTTATGGATGTTTACCACAAATCGCTGCTTAGGTTACCCAAGATGCAAAGCCGAAAATTGTTGACTCTCCTTTGACACTCATTTTCAGAATGGGGCAGTGACCATTTCACTTTCACTTTTGCCTATTAACGCTGCCACTTAGTTGGTTATGCATAACAGTGACCAAATCACTGTTCAATTACAGTACTTACAAGACCAAAAATTGTTGATGCTCTGTTGATGCTCATTGTGATACATTGTCCCTTCAAAATCTGCTGCCATCGATAATTGGATTCATAATTATTTGAACTTATTGGTTGCCTGTCTGCCTGATCAAGACTCGACCCTTGGGCAAAGCCAAGCCCAGTAATATTCTTACACTGATCACTCTCATTCTAGTAAAATTAATACATCTTGTGAAATGATTCATTTTGCCCACTATAGTACAGTGTATTAACCAATATTCACATGTGCCTGCTCGATATCCTCCCAAAATGTATCTTTAAATGAAATTCTTTGTCAAACAACATGAAGAATCTGGTGAAAATACATTGACCCAATCAGTCCTACTTTTTCTTGTACCCATTACTCCTCCAAAGGGAAAAATGACCATACGCGATGCGTAACACATACAGAAGCTGTTTTTTGAACGGTAATCCATACCATATTTGACGTGTGGCACTATGATGTCCTATGGACCTGCGCATTGACTAGATTACTATGATACTCATGCAGTTATGTGCACTTGATACTATACATCTTGCTGTGATCAACAAACTGGAACCAAACTGGCAAATGCAATTGTTTGCATGTTCCCAAGTATGTTCTAAAAGGCACTCTTGATTGCACACGATTGTATACTCCTGATTGCACTCGATTGTGCACTCCCAGCCGGCTTGAGTTATGCTCTCAAGACGCTCCCAACGACACTGCGAGTACGCTCCCAAGTACACCCAATATATTCTCAAGTACACACCCGGGCATGCTCTCAATGACCCTCTCAATTGCACTCGATGGCATACTCCCAGCCTGCTTGACTGTACGCTCCCAAGTAAGCTCTCAAAACACTCCCAAGTCCACCTCCAAATCGCTGTCAAGTACGCACCCAATTGCACTTGATGGTACACTCCCAGCCTACTTGGCGCTATACTCCCAAGTACACTCTCAAGAGGGAAAACACTCCCATTGTCACTTACCTATATGCTCCCATGTACGCTCCCGCATGCTCGATCCAGAGACATGCTGGGTTGCAGACCCCAGGCACCAAGAGGAATGAGCAACAGGTGCCAGGCAGCCGGAGGCGTGAGGCAGGTGGAGTATGGTGAGCAGTGTGTAGCGGCCGGCATGTGGTGTCTAGCATGTGGCAGATGGCGGGTGGCGTATGGTAGCCGAAATCATGACGTCGGTCGATATCATAGTCTGAACATTATCTTTAGCACGCCCACTGTGACAGGATCTCACCATGTCTCACAGTCATGGTGTTGACAATTGCAGCCTTATATTCCGCAGGAAAGGTAGACAATTCGATCTTGGAGAGAGCAGATCTGGGACTTGGATGTTCCAGCGGAATTTAGTGCCCGCATCCCACTGATTGTGGGAGTATGTGTGCGCATTCAGTCCTGGGCTGATGGGGAAGATGCCGATGGTGATGGCGATGGCGATGCTGATGGTGATGGCGATGGTGATAGTGTTAGCGACAGTGATCATAGTACCAGAAGTACTTAGACAAATAGGTTTGCTACATCAACGTCAGCATCAAAGCTTCCACTGACCTATAGCCTTCTACTAGCCACAGCTACCACAGACCTAGAGCCCTCTATTAGCCAAAACTTCCACAAACTCAGAGTTTTCCATCGGCCAAAGCTTCCCTTGAAAAGCTCTGCTCCTCCCGAATATGTGCCTGCATGCTCGATCCAGAGACTAGCCGAGTTGCAGACACCAGGCACCAGGAAGAGTGACGCAGATGGCGTGAGGCGTGCGGTGTTTGGTGGGCGGCATGGGGCATGTGGCAGGTGGTGGGTGGCGGGCGGCGGGCAGTGAATGGTGGCCAAAATCATGACGTCTGTCAATATCATAGTCTGAACCATACCCTCAGCGCGCCCACTATGACAGGATCTCACGATGTCTCACTGTCATGGTGTTGACAATTGCAGCATTCGACCCTGCAGGGAAGGTAGACAATGGGATCTTGGAGAATGCAGATCTGTGACTCAGTTTTTTTCGGCGGAATGTGCAGCCAGTTTCCCGTCAAATTTGGGCGTATGCGTATGCATTCAGTCCGGGGCTGATGGTGCTGATGATGATGGTGATGATGGCGATGGTGATGGTACCGAAAGCACTTAGTCAAGTGGGTTGGCTACGTTAATGTCAAAGTCAAAGCCTCAACAGCCAACAGCCTTCTATTGGCCAAAGCTTCCGAAAACTCAGAGTTCAAGCGGCCCAACCATTCCTCTGGAAACACTACTCCGGCCGAAGCTCGGCTCTCTCAACCGCAGCCCTGAAGCTGGCTCTGAAGCATGCTCTGAGGCCGGCTCTCAAGCAGGCTCTCAAGTAGGCTCTCAATCAGGTTCCCAATCAGGCCTTCAACCAGGCTCTTGACCAGGCTCCGATGCAGCCACGCAAGATGCTCTCAATGAATGTCAGCACCAGCGAAGCCGTTGGCAGTCAAGACTGGCTCAGGTTTGTTGACTGCGAGCCGTTTATGGTCCCATAGTCCCATGTGCAGATATCTATGAACAGGCTATCGATAGTGTTAGCAACGGGTCTAGACCGTCACTTCGAGTCCGGGTACGGGTCGGAACCAAACCGGAGCCAGATTGGTGGTCCGGGTCGTCAATAACCCCGAACTGTCGATTCGGGTACGGTTCCATCGACATCACCCTACCAGTCTGAATTGGGCGGGTTCCCAGCAGGTTGTACAGCGGGTCCATCTGTAAATTCATATAACATGCTTGCTTTTGCTATTCGATTATAGTACTCAATCAAAATCGATCATTTGACATCCAGTGATCACATTTTGCATGTCTTGCATATTGCGAGATCGACAATATTTTAATTTATGTTTTTCTTTCAATGTTATGTATTTTTGACCAGGGAGGAGGTCAACAATTCAATTATAAGCTCAAATATCCATTCGATGACTTCATTACCCGATCTGCATCACCAGCAACTGATGACCCTCGGATGATGCTGAGTTGACAGATATTCTCAGAATGGCGCCGTGACCGTGTCACTTCCTCTTTTGCACATAGTGGATGGCAATACATTGGTTATGGATAGCAGCGAGCAAATAACTTACCAATTACCTTATTTACAAGACCAAACATTGTGGAGGCTCCATTGATGCCTGAGGTGTAGTGGCATTGACACAGACCATATTGCCTATAAAGGCTGCCAATACTTCGATTATGGGTAAATGCCGTAGCACAGCCCTTGGATTATACAAGATGCAACACACAAAATCGTTGACGCTCTGTTGACGCTCATTTTCAGACAGGTGCTGTGACCATGTCATGATCGCATTTGCACAGAACGGCTGCCAATACGTTGATTATGGACATATTCCGTAGCAGAGCCCTTGGAAAATACATGATGCAACACCCATAAGCGTTGACACTCTGTTGACACTCAGTTGACACTGGGTTGATGCTCTGATGACGCTCGGTTGATGCTGTGTTGACACTCTGTGGACGCTCATTTTGAGGTGTAACGGTATCGACAAACACGATATTGCCTATATAGGCTGCCAATACTTCAATTATGGATAAATGCTGTAGCACAGCCCTTGGATTATAAAAGATGCAACACACAAAATCGTTGATGCTCTGTTGACGCTGATTTTCAGACAGGTGTTGTAACCTTGTCACGATCTCATTTGCACAGAATGGCTGCCAATATGTTGAATATGGGTCTATGCCGTAGCAGAGTCCTTGGATTATACATGATGCAACACCCAAAAGCGTTGACACTCTGTTGACACTCTGTTGACACTGTGTTGATGCTCTGTTGACGCTCTGTTGATGCTCTGTTGACGCGGTGTTGACGCTCAGTTGACGCTCATTTTGAGGTGTAACGGTATCGACACACACGATATTGCCTATAAAGGCTGCCAATACTTCGATTATGCATAAATGCCATCGCACAGCTCTTGGATTATACAAGGTGTAACACTCAAAATTGTTGACGCTCTGTTGACGCTCATTTTCAGAGTGGGGCTGTGACCATGTCGCGATCACCTTTGTTCAGAACAGCTGCCAATACGATGATTATGGATATCTGCCGTTGCAGAGCCCTTGGATTATACAAGATGCAATACCCAAAATCATTGACATTCTGTTGACACTCTGTTGACGCGGTGTTGATGCTCTATTGACGCTCTGTTGACGCTTTGTTGACGCTCATTTGGTGGTGTAGCAGTATCGACTCACATGATATTGCCTGTAAAGGCTGCCAAAACTTCGATTATGGATAAATGCCGTAGCACAGCATTTGGATTACACAAGATGCAACCCATAAAATCGTTGACGCTCTGTTGACGCTCATTTTCAGACTGGGGCAGTGACCATTTCGTGATCGCTTTTGCCCAGAACAGATGCCAATACGTTGATTATGGGTACATGCCATAGCAGAGCACTTGGATTTTACATGATCCAACACCCGAAATCGTTGACACTCTGTTGACAATCCGTTGAGGCTGTGTTGATGCTCTGTTGACAATCTGTTGACGCTCTGTTGACGCTCAGTTTGAGGTGTAGCAGTATTGACACACACAATATTACCTATAAAGGCTGCCAATACTTCGATTATGGATAAATGCCGTATCACAGCCCTTGGATTATACAAGATGCAACACCCAAAATTGTTGACGTTCTGTTGACGCTCATTTTCAGACTGGGGATGGGACCATGTCGCTTTCACTTTTGCCCATCAAGGCTGCCAATATGTTGATTATAGATACCAGCGAGCAAATGGCATCCCAATGGACTTGCTTACAAGACAAAAAACCATTCACGCTCCGTTGACGCTCACTTTCAGAATGTGCCTGTTACCGTGTCGATTTCTCCTTTGCCTGTAGAGGCTGCCCATACATTGTCAATGGATAACAGCGAGCTAATCGGTTTCCAATTAACTTACATACCACAGGAAATATCGTTGACGCTCCGTTGACGCTCAGTATCAGAATGTGGCTGTGACCGCGCTGTAGTCTCTTTTGCCTACAAAGGCTGCCAGTCTGTTGATTATGAATAGCAGCGAGCAAATCACCTTCCTATTAGGTTGCTTACATATCCAAAATTCATTGACGCTCCGTTGACGCTCATTGTAACAATGGGGCTGTTCCCGTGTCGCTTCAATAATCATATAGTCATTATTGACAGCCAATGAATAATTTGTACCAATACTCAGTTGCATGCAAAAGCTTTATGGCGTATCAATTTCTGATCAACTGATACAGAAGTTCTCTGAGCGATGGATAACTTAGCGCGGTGACATTTCAGCGCTT
>Ga0307515_10001101_pt1 | contig 61872 bp, 81 predicted proteins | sample 17_EM_MG_FD_194513 | JGI IMG/M metagenome (GOLD analysis project Ga0307515, IMG submission 194513) | Populus trichocarpa ectomycorrhiza microbial communities from riparian zone in the Pacific Northwest, United States - 17_EM | ecosystem: Host-associated > Plants > Roots > Unclassified | place... | reverse complement strand
GCTGCAGCCGGATGAGGAAGCCAAAGGCAAAGTACCGAGGGCAATCGAAGGCTCTGACCTGAACAAGCGAACTCGGATTTCGCACTTTCCGTCTCGCTTGCACTTTCCTCTTGGACTCGAAAACTGCTGCCTTTGAGGACGAGGAGGCAGAGAGGAGGAAGAACAGAGAAAGTGCACGGGGGGTAAACCCCACGGACTCGCAATCTTTATACATATGGGAGACGTACATACACCCGCTAAACTAACCGTGACCGGCGTCTCAAACTGGGGAGACACCGCGCCCGCTCCACGTCGAATTATCAGAAGTGATAGAAAGAAAGTGAATGTCCGGAACACAGAATTGAGCAAGGCCAGGGGATGCCTGGGCCAGGAAACACACAGCAGAAAGTGATTCCGTGTACAAGCCGCCATTGTACCGCCCAGGTACCGCCTCACCCCCACCAGACAGCTTAAGACAGGCGGCAACCGATTCACAATCGACTGCTTTCAACCACCACCCACTCCCAACATCTCCTCGCCTCCATGGGTCAAAATCCCAGCAAGGTCGACAAGAACCAGCCCGCCACCAAAGCGGCCGCGTCCCTCAAGAGGGTCTCTAAGCTCTTCCAGCCCGGACTGAAGCGTGACCAACGCGCTGCGTCTGGCTCCAACAGGTCCTCGTCGCCACCGTCCAAGGGCGAAGACGCGGCCGCCGACCGTCTGGCGGGGGGCGAGCCGGAAGCGGAAAGCCGGCCGGCCGAAGGGGCCAACGACCAGGTGTGACATTTCCGGAGTGCACGCGCTCACCCTTGCCCGTTCTTGCTCAATCTCAAATCCAATCGCTACCGCAGGCAGGAGATTCACGCATCATGTCACCCTCACAGACCGTCCCCTGCCAGGTAGCCACCCAACTCTTCACCTTCTCTAATCCTAACTCTAATCCCCCTCTCCTCCCCGTTCACAGTACAGGACTGGCAAGACTCTGGGTAGCGGTACATACGCTATCGTCAAGGAGGCCGTTCACATCAAGACTGGAACCTACTATGCCTGCAAAGTGATCAATAAGAAGCTCATGGAGGGCAGAGAACACATGGTAGATTCATTTCTTCAACCTATCGGATCCTGCGAGAACCACCAATTCTAATCATCCGCAGGTCAGGAACGAGATTGCCGTCCTCAAGAAGATATCCAAATCTCATTCCCATATCGTCACATTGCACGATTACTTCGAGGTACTTTCAATGTCCCCACAATATCCACGCGCAATCCTCAGTTGTTCATTTACCGTCAGACCGCCCATAATCTCTACCTCTGTTTCGATCTTTGCACCGGCGGCGAGCTCTTCGATCGTATCTGTGCCAAGGGTAACTACTATGAAAAGTACGTATCTCGCGCCTTTCTCAACTCGTGTCTGACCTTGCCCACTTCCATTGCAGGGATGCCGCAGATCTCGTCAGGACCATCTTCAGCGCTGTTGCATACCTTCACCAGTGCGGTATCGTCCACCGTGACCTCAAGCCAGAAAACCTATTATTTAAGGATCCTGGCGAAGAAGCAGACATTATGATCTGTGATTTCGGCCTCAGCAGAGTTATCGATTCTGACAAGATGGCCCTCCTAACCGAAATCTGCGGTACCCCTGGGGTGAGTCCCGATCCTTGGTATCTCAGCAGCAGTTTACTCAACCCCAAATGTCTCGAACTGATTTTAGTACATGGCACCAGAGATCTTCTTAAAGTGTGAGTGGCAGTAATATCCCCCGTGTTTCACGTGGACGTCGGACAGTTTGCTGATAGAGCACCATACAGCTGGCCACCACAAACCCGTCGACGTCTGGGCTATGGGCGTCATTACCTATTTCCTCCTCTGCGGTTACACGCCTTTTGACAAGGACTCGCAAGCCAAGGAAACGGAGGCCATCATCGCTGGTGACTACAAGTTCGAGCCCGCTGAATATTGGTTGAATGTATCCGTGACGGCCAAGGAATTTATCGAGTGCTGTCTCACTATCAACCCCGCCAAAAGGCCCACCGCCCAAGATATGTTGGATCACAAGTGGTTGTCCAGCAAGGTCCCACACTTCGTGACCGATAGTAACACCGGCGGTGCTACCGACTTGCTGCCTCAGGTGAAGAAGAACTTCGACGCCAAGAAAACTTGTGAGTCTGTTTTTAGCCCCACAACGGCTGTTTCTTACCGACTTCTCTTGGAACGCAGTCCGCAAGGCTGTCTTCACTATGATGGCCATGAAGAGGATGTCTACGCTTGCTTCTCTTTCTCCTGGTGCCGAGGACTTCAACCGCAACCTCCAACAATACAAGGAGGAGTCGGAGAAGGTCAGACCCTTGATCACCCAAACCTTTCTCACCTGATGAACAATTCCGCCCGCAGGAAGCGGTGGATGAGAACGAACAAGTCTTCTACCCCGATAGTGCCAATGAAGACGGCAAGAGAACCAAGGACTCGATGTCCCCGTCCAAACGGGCACAAGAGGTACTCCCTGCCGAGATCTCTAAGCTGTCGATTAACGACAAGTCAAAGGCCGACTGAGTTTACCCAACAACCGGCGGCTTCACCAACTCGTCCTTCGTCATCCTTTCCCTCGTTCTTGGTCTTGATCTTCCACTCGTTTCGTCCATTTCTCTTCCTCTCGATTACATCTACCCGATGCTCCTTTTCAATTTAGTAAACCAATGGGCGGTAACGGACGGTTTACCCGGGGCGCGTTGACCTGCCAACCTTTTTCAACATTTTAACGCTTTTCTTACTTACAAATACGGTATCGCAGACATGGGCCTCTTTGCCAATCAATCCTCAGTCCCTTATACTTCCTCCATGTTACAGCTCCTCGACGGCCAAAAATGGTTGGAGATCCATTCATATCGGACATGCATTGTCATCTATTCCAATATCCGACCAGCCACACAACCGGCTGCCGTAGGTGGTGTATCGAGAATGAAAGGATTGAAAGGCGAGAAGAACGTGTGTCCTGTGTCTATTCAACAAAATTAACAAAAGCGACGGCGAAATCAATGAAGGCGGTTAGAAGAACGAAGGGTAAGGGGAGTGATGTGTGGTAGAAATACAGTGCGATGAGCGTGTGACGGGGAGAGTCCGCGAAAGAGATCGTGAGAGGGAGGCGATGTGCGTGTATTACAGATATAAAGACTCCGGGATCTTCCCAGAAAGAAGCGCTGTGCAGTTGAGATGAATTGGGGGCTCTAAAGTTAGAAGTTCTGGGACAGCGGACTTGAGGTGATGGACGGTCCGATGGTGGCCATGCTCTTCCCACCCCCATTCACCCCATTTAACCTGGGAGAACGGTGTGCCGGAACTGCCGGCGGTTTTCGCCTTTTTACCAGTGGCGGAACGGGAGGCGCGGACCTTCTCCCCGAAGGTGAAGGTATCGCTCGTGGAGAGACACCGAGAGAATCAGGATCGGATCCGGGCCGTAAGGTCTGGGGAGAAGTGGTCTCGAATATCCCCATCGAGTCGCTCCGTATGGGATGCGGAACCGGTCGGCGGTCCTGCGTAGGAGGCGTGTCACTCCGGTCGGATCGGCCGCGGTCATACCGGGATGGGTTGTTTGAGGCGACGGCGACATTGGGCATACTAGTGGAACTGTCCGTGCTCGCTTTGCGAACGGTGTTTCCCCTTCGGTCATCCACCGGCGGTGGTCGGAGATTCTCAACGCTCCTCGCCGACTTCATCGATCTCTGCCTGGTAGGGCCGGGGCCCAACAGCTTCCGGTTGGACGTGGCGGCCGGCCCAGGACTATCTTCCCGCATCAAATCCACCACGGGCGTGCTAGGGATCGGTGTCGCTTTCCTGAGCTGGACACACCAGTCACCCCCCAGGCACCGCTCGACGAGACGCTTCGTCGTGGGGTTAATATCGCGGATTTTGGCGTTACCGACAAGGGATTCCAAGGCGAGCTTGATCTGTGAGCGCTTGTACGGGGTTGAACGGAGCTGGGTGCTCGTGAGGAGAGGGTGAAGAACGCGGAGATAAGTATGGCGAAGCTGGTGACATTCCGGTTAGTTTATCTGCGTTTCATCTGGTGGGCAAAAGGGTGAAAACGCACGGATTCGCTATCTTCGTCCAGATCAATGACCTCACGTAGGAAAACGTCGACCAGTACGCGGAGGTCGTTGGTGTAGAAGTATTCGGAGGTCCCCGGTGTCGTAAACAAGATATAAAGGAGCTTCAGCACGAGCAGTTGCATGCAAAGATCTTCAGGTGAACGCCCTAAAATTCCATCTCAGCATCCCACTCTTTCTGGAGCATAAACCAAGACATTTACCAGCTCGATTGAGCATGAAAATCAAGTTTTCACCGAAAGTCCTACTTGACCCTAACCGACACATCAAAACGGAGACGACACGATTTTCGTACTGAGGTCGGCCACCCGCCCCGTCCTTGCCCTTGTTGGATACATTGGCGGGAAGTAGCGCTACCATGAATTGTTCGTTCAGGGCGACCTGCCAAGACATTTAGACAGGCCAAAATAGGAGGAATTTGCGAACCAACAATCAGTTTGATGACCGAATAGTTGAAAGTTTCATCCTCCATGTCCCTCGTCTTCTCAACCAAGTCGAACAGGTAATCCACAAAGGAGTCTTTAAATATCCCTGTCCAAATGCGTGAGTGAGCGTTGACGGTGGGATAAATTTGGAACGACTCACTAAGGTCAGCATATGCAAACTTTTGTACTCTGCAGATTTCGTACAGCAGGCGGACAGATAAAATACGTATTTTCGCCTCCATTATTGGTATGACTACGCTTCGAGACCAGTGGGGGCCGGAAGCGTTGGTGCCAGGGTGAGTGTCCTGGACTCCAGGATCGAGGTCAACCAATATATTATCGATCAGGAGAGGTATCAGGGGCTGCCATCGTTTGTGGGTGCGAAGAAAGTTGGTCTTGTTGCGTCCGTAAAAGAGTAGGACATTGTAGAGGATGAGGTGGATATGGGGATCGGTCGTCTGATCATGATCTATCAAATCTCGGTTCAATCTATATGGTGGAGCATTTTTTGCATACCTTCTGGACCTGGTCTATAATATTATCACACATCCTTTCCGAGTGGAAGGCGAACAACTCTGACTGGAGCAAGAGCTCACACGCATGCTCCAGTTGCATTGAAGTTTGAAGGTATTGCTCTATTCCGACCGCAGGGTAAAACATTCGTAGGACAGTTGACGGGTATGGAATGGCGCACCATGGTATGACACACAGAAGGAAATGAAGCGCTGTAGCGTTGAATCAAGGCGTAGCAACGTTGGATCGGTCGGAACATGTAAAATGTCTTCAAGCTCTGTCGGTCTACGCTTAGCGAGAAAAGACGAAGAGACGTGACAGATACTTACCCGACCAAAATTGTTGTGCATTCTCAATTAGGTAGACAATACCGAAACCGAAGTCCGAGTCGTCCATGAGGTTTCTTGGGGCGGGAAGAGGTGGCTCGGAATCGGCTGAAAGACTTTGAACCCCTTGGAGACTAGGGGGGCGTACGATATGTTAGCGGGGCGACGCCAGCGGGTAAGCGGGGGTTGGACGGAGAGTTGGGAAATAGGCGCAGAAAATCCGGTGAGCCCGGGTGGAGTGGACGCATTCGGCATTTGCCGGCGGAACGGTTGGCCTCGCACGTTAAGTATGAACAGGTTGAGGAAACACCCACAGCCGGCAATGTCGAGAACGCTCGCGATTGCCACTGGTGTTATTCGTGACGGTTCACATCCACACTACAACCAAGACCGCACGCAGCGCGATGCTCAACCAAGAACGAGTGTCGAACAGTACTGGGCAGCGAGGGCATTGAAGGCTGAGACTTCCCTGTCTACCAGGGATACCCATCAACTCGAAGTCCAACACGTCAGGGACTCTGAAGAAACCAAGAGATCTGTGCGTCTCTGTCACGGATAATCTCCCTTGATGCCCTTCCGACCCGTTCGCTATCCGCCGCAAGAGAGAGCTGGAAGCTCTGAAACGCGAGAACGAGGCCCGCCACTCGAGATTAGAAAGGATCATTGTGAGTTCTAGTTCGCGAAAATTTCTTTCTATTGGTAATTCTGAAATATCTCCCATCGTCCTTTACAGCTCTTTCTCGTCGGATGTATCATCCTGCAATCGAGCCTTGTGGTTTATTTGCTCTCTCATGCCGTCCGAGACAAGCAACTGCCGAAGCGAAGTCTCGGTCATTTTACGATTCCGATCCTTTCGCCTTTCAGTTCTGTCGTAAGTCTATGTGCTATCCTCTTCTTACCAGGTGTTGACAACGTTGATTGTGTGCATCGTGGGGGATGCAGGTAGAGCAGGAAAGTTCGCTGATTGGGACAAGGACGCTAACCGTTTTGGTCGTTGTGGTGGGCGTAACGGCATACTTGCTTATTCGTACCTGGCTGTTGGACCCCAGATGTAGAACATGAGGTATATGGATCCTTGAGTTGCCTTCGGGCGACAACGCGTGCCCCAGGCGTTGCCCGAACGCGGAAAACCAAGAATATTTAAGGTTTTTGAGCCACTCTTCCAGTCTTCCCCTAACTCCAAGGGAGGTACATATATAAAATCCAGGGGCGCGATTGGCGGAACTGTAGACGACTCTTCGCTTCCTCCCACATCTTCCCCCTCCTCCTTCCCCCGCTCTCCATCCCCTAAAACCAATTTCCATCAGCCCCTCGCGCCCACCAGATCACCAGGTCGATCTTTTGGCATCGGACCACGCTCTCGAGATCTCATGTCTGCTTCCCGTCAATCTCACCGCGCCTACAACGCGCCTCCTTTAGCTCCGTCGACATTAACCTCACCATTGACCGCGGACCAAGACATCTCACTCTCCGCCGCGAGCAAGGCCGCCCTAGCTTCACTCGAATGTGTTAACGACTACGTTCAGAAGCACTATGACCAATTCGTCGCCAAAGAGTCCCTTAAGCGCAGCCGTCTCGCCGCTTCTTTCGTCGAAAAGGAACGAAGTTACGAGGAACGGATCAAAACGCTAAAATCTATTCACGCGAACATAACTGGCCTGCTGGTTCGAGAACAAGCGACCAACATCGAACTTCGCCAGAAACTCGAAATTGCGACCAGTTCCGTGACCAAGCTCTGCCAAGTAGTCACCGACGCCAATTTTGTCTTCGTTGACCATAAGCGGGCACCCCATGAGATCAAACAAGAGGAGGATTCGCAGGAGAGCACGAACATCTCAGACATAGTTATATGTCCGAATGCTGCCATCTCTTCACTCCTTTCTCAGATAGAGACGGTTGTCACCGAGATGAACGCCCAGAACGGTGCCGGTCTACCTTCGCCTGTTAACCCTTCGCCTTGCCATTCTATCACCGAGGCATTGGGGAAAGTCGCGAATTCCCTTTTGGCGACACAGCGTACATTTGTGCTGCTCCAAGAGGACTTTAAATCCGTCGATGCGGCCCGCGCGGACGCAGGGTGTCAGAATAAATCCCTGCAAGAACAGGTCGCTTCTCTCCAAGAAGAACTCAAACAAACGAGAAGCGACAATGAAAGAATCTCACGCGAACTCGCTGCAGGTATGCCCGTTGTCCGTGCCCTCCTGACCAGAGTCTGACGTCTGTTTTCAGCCCGACTCGAGAGGGAAAATCACATCTGCCCACCGCCCGCATCCGCATGCCCAACCCCTAGTAAGCCTATACTTTGTGTCTCACCGTGCAAACCGAGTCTCACCCTCCTGCCCAGTCGCTCAAGATGATTTCCCTGTCTCTTTGCCTTCCCCACCACTTGAAAAGCGTGACTTACCTGTTCCGGATGGTTAGCTTTCCCCACCTGCCGGGCTGGTACCATAGAGCTTACTCCTCTCCAGACGTCTTGCAGGACACTTGTAATATTGGCAGAAAGATAAACCAAACACTGCCAAAGCGGGTACTCTCCGAAAATACGCCCCTTTCTCCCCAAGCACCGGTCGCAGTGACAGGGCACTCGCCTGCATTGGTGTCCGCAAGTTGTGAGCGGCGGAGAATACCCTTCAACGATGTAGTCAAGCGGGTGCAGGCGAACCCTACGTCATCTAGTAAGTCATCGTTCTCGTCCCCTATGTCGTTCCGTTCATCCGTAATCATTGCTCCAGCTGCGCAGAGCGGACCATCGAAGTCCCCTATCGTTCGGGATGACCCGCGGACTGTTAGGCCGTCTATGTTCCCGCCACCCGCTCCTGTTCAAGGTATCAAGAGGACCTCAAGTGGTGCTCGTAAGTCAACGTGAAAGGTTCTCCTTTCGGTTTTTTCTGATTTTTGGTATAGAAAAATGCCAGAATTTCTCCAAGGGTCCTCCGCCCTCTCTGCCGGTCTCGGCGACATCGTCAATATCTGACAAGACGAACAACCTTCGCCGGAAGAAACGGCGCATCAACGGCGCTTCTGGCGCCCCCGCAGTGAACCGGGAATATAAATTCACAAACGAAAACCCCTGGAAAAGGGCTAATGCTGCCCACACATCCACGCCCGCTACGACTCCCCCCTCTGTTTCATCGTCAAAGCACACTGCGGTGCAGTTGCCTAAAACCAATGCTTCAGACTTGAAGTCTCTCAAGTTTAAGAAGAAACCGCAGCCTAACGAGCCACCCCCCATTCCCGTGCTTGCAACGTCTTTTAACACGCTCGCGACGTCGACGAAATTCGACAGGCCACCCCTGAAGCCATTGGATCTCGCAAAGAAGTCGCCTCATGAACGCGCTGCCATCCGCAAGTCGAAATAATCAGACACTCCACTTCGCATTAAGCGAACAGTTTTCCTCGATTTCACCTTCGTCCCGCATCTATCTGTTTCATCTATTGTTGTAATAGTGTTTTCCGTCCTTTTCTCCCCTTGGTATATAGACGTGTGGACTACTCCCCAGTCGATATGTATAGTATATGCAATGCTTACACTATTCGACGTGTTTCTTCTCCCCCTGCTTTGTACGTTTTTCTGCGACAGAACCTGCGTTCGGGCTGCTTATCACGTTTTGCCGCCCTTCACACTACAATCGAACGGCAAGCCCAGGTGATACCACCTAATCGTACAACCACCTTCGTGACATCACGACTCCTCCGTATCCGTACTCGAGATTTGGTGCGTGATATTTGATTGTGATTTTTGATGACTCGCTACATACGGTGCGTACATGAGGTGATATATATGTGCTCTGTGGTGGAACGTGGGGGGTTGGGTTGTTTCGCTACTTCTACTAAGGAGATTGGAAATCGGAACATAATATCTACAATACAGTTTGCTGTGAGAGGAGAGAAAAGAGAGATGTCGGCGGAAAGATCGTAAGAAAGAGAAGGGGAACAGGAAAGACCGGGGGCGGAAACCAGAGTGACAGGAGGCCCCGGGATAACGACCGGGGGAAAATATACCAATGAAATGGGAGGTGGAGAAAACGAGAAATAATCCACGATGAGAGAAAATACCGAGCGACATGTGGGACCAATAACAATCGAACGCGCGTCAAGGAGCGGATTTTCGGGGTTTCGCGACGCAAGGGGGAAACGGCCGATTGGTGGGAGGGACGGGGGGTGGGTGGGGTTGTGGTAGACAGCAGAGCGGGGCCGTGTGCTCGATCGGTGCTGCAGGGCGTACAAACAGACAAAACAGCGATTACTGCAAAGCAAGAGACACGATTGGCTGCTAATATAGCAGGAAATAGCATTTTAGCGATGAGGGCAAGGAGATATGGATAAAATAGGTGGAAGCGTGGGTAGGTTGTGCAAATCTTGGGTAAATGGTGGGGTCATGCTATGACCCAGATGTCGGTGGGATGATCTGTAGGACAGGATTCAGATGGTTGAGATCGTCAACACCGTTCGTTTCGCTCGGCAATGTTGAAGTGGGCGAGATGGACGGAGTCACGGAAGGGTTGATAGTAGCCGAATGCTTCAACTGGTGCGCACCGATCGGGAAGTTGTCGTGAGCTGAAACTGGCCCTTGTGTCCACGATGACCTGTGGAAGCTTTTCTTTTTTCGTACGCTGGCCTTGTAAGCGGCACGTATGGCCGTAGATGATTCACTGGTATTTGTAGTGGTACTCCGAGTTGATAGGTTACCATTTGACATTGGGGTGTCTGGCCGCATTGGGGAAAGATTGGCCGGGGCTGGATTGCCGGGCGAAGGCGGAGAGACGCCTGGGGACGACATTTGATCGAACAGCGCCGCGCTGCTGAGCGACGAGCTTGGGCGAGAATCAAACCCGCTTTCCGAGTGATGTTCCTCGTTGAGGAACAATCGAGGTAATGTGAGCGGGAATACGGTCAGAAAATCGCTCGCCGTCGTGGGCGCCGCGAGGGTGAACTTGCTGGACTGATTTTTTGGTGTGTTGCGGTTCGTGAGCTGCGCTATCCGACGTTGCCAGATATCGAGGTTATCTTGACAATGCGTCGCGAAGCGAGTTAATTCTACACGACAGAGTCAAAACCTTTGAACCCAACACCACAGCAGGAACCGACTCACGAGGGACAGCAGACGCTACCAATGCAAACAAAGGGTAGGTAAACGTACTTATGAAGAACACTTGTGAGTTTGCTTCAACCACTGGATCGTTGTTGGAAGGCGTAACGGATGCCGGTAAATGGAGATGTCGTTCAAGTTGAGCTTGTCTAGTCCACTCGTCCATCAACGCGTTTGCCCATTGCTTTGAAACGCAGTGAGGACGACCCTGAGAAGGCGTGAGTACCGGATAAAGGATTAGAGTTAAGTCACCGACTGGATTGCTGATGTCAGCACACTTAATAAGTGCCTGGCAGACAAGCACCTGTCGCTTTAACAGGTCAAGCGGTGCCTCATTGAGTAGTGATTGGAAGCTGGACATGAAGTCAAAGTGGACGCTCATGTCAGTCGCCAGGAGTGTCTTGTAGAGCAGCCTCCTGAAGGATGCTCCGCGCTTCGTAGGATCGAGCAGCACACCGAGCCCGTGGTGGTGCATAATGGAGAGCAGTAACGTGTAGTGCATCTGCTCAAGTGCAGATTTGTTGTCATAGACGACAGACAGGGGAGTTTTGGCGTTTTTCTGCGTCGGGGGGTATGAGAACGACGGAGATGAGGAATATGTGTAGAGTTACCATGAAGTTGTTGGTGAACCCTGGGTGCCCAACGTCGTGACCGATGGCGGCGATATATAGCGCAAATAATTCCTGATTCCCGAGACAAGAAAGGTAGGGATTAGATTGCACAGATTTGCCAGGCCGCCAGGTCTTTGCACCCCCACGAAGCATCAATATGGATACAGGAGGTACGACTCCAGCAGAATATAGGAAAACGTGGACAGCCTGGAGAACGTCTAGGGCGTGACGAAAGTTGTGATACGAGTTCTGACGTCGGTAGATTTCACGAAGGTGGGATAGGAAAGTCGTGATCTGAGCTGTGATTTGAGAACATAATTTAATGGTTGGTGGTGAGGTAAGAATCGGGTGGGCGCACCGAGGGAGATGTTGGTTTCATCTTCCATACCCTCTCTGCAAAGCAAAGTTTCGAACAGGATAATCGTGCAGACGAGAACCTCTTCCTCAGGCAATTTGGAGGGCTCGAAGTTCCAGCTGTCAAGGGTTTCTATCGCCTGGATCCGTATTTCGTCGAGTATTATTGGGGAGGTGCTGGAGGAGGGCGCGGTGAAATTGCGTTGGTGGAGGTCAGGCGGGTGCAGGCTCACCAGGTAGCCAAATGATAGTTGACGGTGCTCTGGGTTTGGGTGTACATGTCACTCAGAAACTCGGCGTATCTAGAGCAAGTGTGTCCAGTGTCATTGGGCTGCCGTGGGGAGATGTAGGAGGAGAAATGTGTACATGGCTTCGCTGATATCATCTTCATCCCAGCCTCCCCACCCAGAGCCGCAGCCGTGCCCACCAGCGAGGGCGAGGGCCAGACCGCCTATGTCGACACTCTTGCGTCGCATTGGTCCGGCTTCATACATGAGTCTTGAGGGGTGGGGTATCTGAATCGTGGTGATACGAAAGTAGGACGGGGGAGAGCGGGGGGGAGGGGGTTGGAGTCGACGGATGACGGGCGGGGGAGAATTTTAGACACGGTTCGGAAAATGCCAATTTGGGCACAAACGAGCGACCCGCCCTCGCCTGCATTTCGCCTTTGACCGGGGACGCAGTGGCAAAGGTGAAACAGCGAAAATCCTCTCATTTTCTCTTTGAGCAGCACAGCGGCAATCGACGGAGAAATCTTCGTGTTCGTCTGTCCCAACTGATAGGTTATTTGTCGTAAATAAGCGTTATCCGAGCCAGCGCTTCACCCGGACAACACTATGGACCAGGTGACCCAAAACCTCTGGATCGGCGGCATCGCCAGCGTCGCAGACGTCGAAAATCTCAAGAAAAACAACATCCACAGCGTCCTCTCTGCTATGAGAGGAAGGGTGGTCGTTCAAGCCGTCCGTGTCTCCCGCAGAGGGTCAGATGCTCAGACTCTAAATCCTTATCGCTCCTGCAGACCTTCACCCACCATCAGATCGAAATCGATGATGCCGAGGGAGAGGACATCCTGAACCATCTAATCGCATGCATAACCTTCATCGAAGCTGAACTTGAGAAGGGCCACGGCGTTCTCGTCCATTGTCATGCAGGAATAAGTATGATAACTCCTACCTCCGATCCCTCCCGTTGCTCAATTCTCGCCTAGGTCGTAGTGCGGCTATCGTTGCTGCGTACCTTATGTATTCTCGTCACCTGGATACGGAGGCTGCTCTACGGCTCATTAGAGCATCCCGTCCAGACGTTGAGTACGTTCTCTCCACGGGATACGGAGCACGCCGCAGCCTGACAACCGCCTTCTGATAGTCCAAACCCCGGTTTCTTGAAGCAACTCGATGTGTTTCACCGTGCTTCCTACAAAGTTTCGAGAAACGATAAGGCTACCCGTATGTTCTATCTCGAACGAGCGGTGCACGAAATTATGAGTAAGCAACTACGGCCAGAGAATTTGACATCTTGGACAAGACTTTGACGTTTCCACCTTGCAGATGGAGACGGTTCTGAATTGGAGACCAAGATGTTCGCCGAGTTCCCGAGGAGTCCATCTGACCCAGCGGCACCAACTCCAGGTCCTGTTCTGCGTCGCAGGATTCGCTGTAAAACTTGCAGGTGGGTAGTCGACTCCACTGACGCGAAGACTTGATATGATTATTCTCCTCCGTCGTGGAGACAAGAACTTGCAGCTAGAGAGCATATGCTCGATCATGGGCAATTTGGCCCACCCACCCCTGCGGAATCTCTTCAACCCTCTACGAACGACACGAAACCCAGAAGTCCGTCAATGCCAGACCAGTTGGGAAGCGATGGACTTGCGGGTTTTGGACGTGAGATGTCCGAATCACTTTCGATGTCTGCGTTGGAAGTAGAAGAGGGACCCGAATTCGAGGAGAAACACGATTCTCCTGGTGTTAGCGGGCTTGCCCACCCCAACAGTATCTCCGCCAAGTTGTACACCAACCCAAATTTGGCTCCCTTGCGAACTGTTCCTTCTCATACCACGCCATCTCCAATGCTAACGACCACATCACCAATCCTGGTGGACCCACAGTGCTCGGGGTACTTCGTCGAGGTGGTACGTCCCTATGATTCTATGTCCTATTATTCCCTCGTTTCACGACATCAGATGAAATGGATGGAACCGTTCCTGGTGGACGGAGAAATGGCCGGCAGGATTATCTGCCCCAATAAGAAATGCGGCGCAAAGCTGGGGAACTATGATTGGGCAGGTGTACGCTGCAACTGCAAAGCTTGGGTTGTACCAGTCAGTGCTGTCTTGTGACATCGTCCTTCCTTCCTGACTTGTTTGTGACCCTGGTAGGGTTTCTGTATTCATCGTTCGAAGGTCGATGAAATGGTGGTCTGAAGCTGATAACAACCTTCTCGCCCACATACACGGCAGTAACAAACACCACCTTGTGAACTTGTAATCTATGTACATGCACGAAGTTGTGTCGTTCTAGTGAACTAAAAAAACGAAAATCTGCGATCGGCCTCCCGACCACACGACGGGTGGCGTGTTCTTTCGATTGCTGCTAACTACAGGGTTCTCCCGAACCCCGGTGTCGTGATACGCGATGGCCCGTCGCTCTCACATACCCCAGCCCCCTCACAGCGCTGGCTTGTCCTACAAAGGTCATCTAGTGACCACCACTCACCCGACTACGTTCCTGACAACACTTGTACAGGTCTGAGGGCTGCGATCGACCCCCACCAAATACCTTCCATCATCGACACAATCGATGCGGACCGTCAAACATGGGAAGGTGGTCAGATGTACCCGACGCTACCAGGCAAACACCCGCCAATGTGCACGTCAGATTTTGTTGCAGTCGACCAAGGAAACTCGTCTCCAAAGTTCATTCGCATGTCCACTTGGAACGTTCCCAACTCTTCAAACCTTGCGACCGAAATCGACGTTCCTATTGTCGCTGTTATACAACCTTTTGCCGAGTTGGATCCGTTGGAAGACCAGATACCGGTTGTCGAGACGGGTTCGGCTGGACCAGAGAGATGTCGGATGTGTAGAGGGTACATCAATCCGTGGTGTACTTGGACTTCTGGAGGGAACAAGTGGAAGTGCAACTTGTGTGGTAACGAAACCATTGGTGCGTGGTTTCGGTTTGGAAAGTTGTACTCCCTTGCCTGCTAACCTCTCACCCAAGTCCACCCCGATTACTATTGCAATCTAGACTCCAACTTTTTGCGTTTAGACCATCTACAAAGACCTGAGCTGAACAAAGGAACGGTCGACTTCCTCGTGCCTGATGAGTACTGGGCTATTGAGCCACCTCCAAACCTCAACCCTTCTTATGCGTCCGTTGGTCCACCGAAGCAAAGACAGCACAGACCACCCCAGCCAATGAACTACGTTTTTGCTTTCGACATTTCCGTGGACGCTGTCAAGTCCGGGTTCCTCAGGAGCTCTTGCGATGCGCTTCGCACGATTTTATACCAAGAGACAGAAGAGGACGTCGTTTGTAAGCTCCCTGCGGGCAGCAAGATAGCGATCATCTCATATGACTGCGTAATCAACGTATACAAACTGGTGGGTGACCCCCACATCTATGGTGCCCATATCGTCAATAACCTATTGTCCTAGAGCGGATCTGGGACTGCGGATGTGCTTGCTGTACCAGATATTGAAGATGTGTTCCTGCCTTTGGGTCCTGAGGTTTTTGTTGACCCCCTCGAGGCTAGGTAAGGATGATGAGAGCAAGTGTAGAAATACGCTTACTTGTCTCCCTAGGTCCACCATTCAGGACACCTTGATCGCCATACCGGACAGAGCCCACACCACCACCGTGAGGGAGTCCGTCCTTGGTTCCGCATTGTGTGCAGCGCTAGCTGCTCTCGTACGTGCTAGTTTCCTCGCGCTTGGCTTCTGTCACTCATCACGCTAGTCAGGCAGGTCGGGGTGGGCAAGCGATCGCGTTCCAAGGTGTGATACCTACCCTTGGTATGGGACAGTTGGAACCTGTCCAGATGGAGAGCAACTTCTATAAGACAGAGAAGGAGCGACTTTTATACTCTCCCCGTAATGTTTTCTGGAAAAACATTGCCGACGAGTGCGCGGATGAGGGGATTGGGATCAGTATGTTCCTGGCTCCTTCGAGTTTCTTGGATGTTGCGTCCATCGGTAAGCCTGTCCGCAGTGTCATCGTGTATCTTTGGACTGGACTCGCTGCAGGTTACCCGGTCTCTGTCACTGGAGGGGAACTCTTTTATCACCCGCGTTTTAACCCCGAACGAGACTCACGTGCGCTGCTCAGTCAGTTGGACCGTCTCGTACAACGGAGGACAGTTTACAATTGTATGATGCGAGTGCGCTGTTCGGCTGGTTTGTTCCGGTTTTCATTCCTTCCACTCCTATCATCCTCTGATTTAATATTCAGGACTCAAGGTTTCCGAGCAATACGGCAACTTCTATCAACGTTCGCAAACGGACTTAGAGTTTGGAGTTCTGGATGCCGACAAATCGATCACTGTTCTCTTCGGGCACACCACCACTCTTGATGAGCGACAGAATGTATGCATCCAGTCTGCCGTTCTGTACACGACCGCAACCGGTCAGAGAATGGTGCGGACGTGTAATATGGCGTTGCCGGTTGTGTCTCTCGCGATGAATGTGTTCCGGTATGCAGATGAGGATGCTGCGATCGCGTATTGGTTCCGCAAAGGTGGGTGCTTGTGACTTCTGGAAGGACCTCCAAAAGCGGAGACATTAATGGCGGGCCTACGACAGCGATATCCAAGATGTCGACCAAACCGATACACAGCTTACGAGATGATTTGACGGACACATGTGCAGGTACCCTGTTGGGCTACCGCAGGAATTGCGCCCAATCATCAGCAATATCGCAGGTGAGGCAGCACAACCTGTGGCCGTCTGATTTCCTGACACCACAATTTCGCCACCATAGCTGGTCATTCCCGAAGCGTTCAGGGGGCTCCCGATATACACTCTTGCGATGAACAAGAGTAAAATTCTCAAAGGTGAGTCTTCCAGGGCTTCATCGGGTGTTCTGGTGTTCAATGTTCTTTCTGGGTCAGATACATTCGTTTCTGCGGATGTTCGGAATTATCACGCTCACAAACTGCTGGCATCGAGCGTTCGAAACCTGGTCCAATACCTGTATCCGCCGGTCATGAGCCTCCACGACTTGAACAATACGATAGCCTTGCCGGATCCAGCAAACGGCCGTATGAAGATTCCCTCGTTAACACGAAATAGCCATATATTCATGACCTCTAATGGGGTTTATCTTCTCGGTGGGTTCTGTCCCGCGCTGCCATTCGTGACTGGTGGCCGACCTTTTTTCTCATAAGACAACGGAGAGGTCATGATGATTTGGGTCGGGAGCAGTGTGTCTCCACAAGTGTTACTCGACTTATTCGGTGTCGATGAGATCAACCAGGTGGACCCCAGAATGGTGAAATTATTTCTCTTGCGTTTCAACTGGCATTTCGAATTATATCTTCGTTCCACAGTCGGTCCTCCCAGAATCGGATAACACGTTGTCTATCCAGGTCAGGAACATCATTACTCACAGAAGAGTTCATGGGGGGAGAACCTCGAAGTTGTTCGTCGTCCGACAAAACATGGATGGCGCAGAGATCGAGTTCAGCGACATGCTAGTGGAAGACCAGAATAATGGGGCACTCTCGTATCTCGATTGTGCGTCTTTCCTTTGGGTTCCGCTGCACTTGGCTGACAATGTCGTAGACTTGTGTATTCTGCACAAGAACATTTCGGCGGCGGTGCGTCCCTCGTGAAGTCCTTCTAGTAGCTTGTACTGATCCTTCCCGTAGCTCAAGAGTGGTGCTTACGCGTCTGACTCAGTACCGATGCGCTCGCCGTGGTAACATTAGCAGTCACTCCTATATCGACGATACCGGCGAATGTAAAGTGGTATTGAGAAATAATGGACCCAAAATGTTACAAGAAAACGAGCATAAAGGGAAATAAGAATCAATGAGAGTAGAGGCGACCGAGGTGAGGATTATAAAGGACCGTAATGTTTTGCGATGCAAGCAGCAAGTTAGATCAAGGAAAACCGATGGGAGGGAAAGAAAGGGTCAAGAAGGGTGTATGTGCTTCATCTCATCAACTATCTCCGTTTACCGGTGTCTTCGCCCCCCGCCGAGAACCAAATTTCGAGAAAAAGCTCATGGCCTTGTTGGAATGTGTACTTCCAGATCTTGACCGGAAAGACCAGGCGGGGGAGCCAGGTCGAGAAATATCGCGAGGGTTAGGATCCAAGTGATCGCTGCGTCCACTGTTTTGTCTTAGATGCCTTTCTTGTGGTTGGAGTTGCTGGACCGGTTGTGAAGGGGGTGATGATACTGCCTGTGCTGGCGGGTGATGGTGATGGTGGTGGCCCCCAACCGTGTGCAGCCCATCACAGCAAGCCCGCACATTCTCCAAACCCTCGAAACCATCGTCGGACATGGTCTCTTCGTGAAGTTCAAAGTCAAAGTCCTCCTCGTCCTCACCACCCACATGTTCGTAAGACTTGCTAGGACTATATGGAGTCTCCCGCCCTGTCCGTCTCAAGTACTCCGCAGCTGGGGTCCCCGACCGTTTACCGACTGATCGAAGTGACACCTGTGAACGCCCACGTTGGCCCTTTGGAGTGTTGTTTAATGAATCCCAGCCACTGCTGAGCACGGTACCCGCGCTTCGGCCGCTTCGATGGCTGTGGGGGCTGGCCATCAAAGCTTGCTGGTTTCGTTCATCGGCAAGGTCAGAGCCGATAGACATAGGGCTGAGAGGTGCATCGACGTCCGCACCGGGTGTCATGGCACCAGGACGAGCCAAAAGGTATTTCAATGCCTGGAGATCTGTGAGTGCCAAGTGACCGGTCAGAAAACCAAGTGGCATACATTCAACCAAATGTCGTGTCTTTCTTTCGTGGGGGCAGTGAACTTCATCTCCCTGTTGGGGGTCGAGACGATGACACTGTATTGGTGGAGACCTGGGGGCATTGGGTTGGGATCTAGGATGGATCTGACACTCTCGATGTATGCTGGAAAAAACAGTGAGGGTGGTTCAACTTTGAAACAACATCGTACTGACCACTCTTGGCGCTCGACTCTGAGACCGAGGAGGATCCCGGATCTGCGGAACTCCAATAAAGCGTCTTCGTGTATGGGTGAACCCAGAAGAACCTCTTGTGCCTCCTCTCACCGTAACCCTTGCCGATTGCCTTGCGTGGGTACTTGTACAAGAACTCTCCAATCATAGTCTGGGTGATCGCGTGGATGATGCTGGGATCTGTGGTCTCTTCGCCGCTTGGTTGTCCGATAGAAAGTGTACGCTGATGCTGGAGGTTTGAGGAGTCCATAAAAACGTGATCCGAGGACAGCGATGATCGATGAGAGGATCCCAGCGATGTTGATGACATGTGCTTTCGCCTAAAAGAGGGTCCAGCAATAGACTGCTGCGAGTACGTAGCAGTGTTGTTAGCAGACCTAAAGCTGCTGGTAGATGGAGGTTGTCGCATTCCGATCTGGGAGGGTGGCATGCTGGAACCGTGTTGTCTGGTGCCGAAGACGTTGCGGTTGGGAATGGACAACGCCGAGCCAAAGGCGGGGCTGGTTGCACGGTGGATAAGTTCCGGTGGGGGCGGGGAAAGGGGACGACCAGGTGGTCGATCGGGGACGAAATTCGGGGGTCCCATAGAACCAGTCGGCGGAGGGGGCTGTTTAGGTGGTGGGGGAAGAACCATCATCGGAGGCCGCGTCTTGTCGACAGGGGCCGACAAAACCCTAGGACGCGGCGAGTCGTCGATAGCTGCAGAAAGAGTAGACTCGATGGACTGACGTCGATCGTGGTGGGCGGATCGAGTCCTCGCGAGGATGGTGGCGTTGGAGTCCCGGATTGATGTCTCTTGGGGTGCTGGAACGGGAGCAGGGGAAGAAGCGGAAGCGTTGGGTGAGGACAATGGCGAAACAAGTTGGAATTGTTGGTTGTTGGGACCAACACGGTAGAGGAAGCCGGGTTTGGGAGATGCCGGTTGTGAATTTGTTGCGGGTATGGGTGCGATTTCGGCGGGAGGAGTGGGGATGAAAACAGGGACGGGGATCGGGATGGGAACAGGAGCTGAGGCTGGGATGGTGGCAGGGATTGGAGTGGTTTCAGGCACAAGGACAGGGGCAGGGACCGGGGGAGGTACCCATTCATCTGTTTGGATTGAGATCTCCTTGAGCTCCGGCTTGGGAGGAGGCGATGGGATGTGAACAGGTTCGACGACAGGCTCGGGTTTAGTTTCTGGAGACACTGGCACGGCTTCTGGCTCCGCAGGAACGTCGGTCTCGATGGCCACCGAGGCGTACGTCGGCTTGGGGGTCTGAGGGACCTCAGTGGCGACGGAAATTGAAGCGTAGACGGGTTTTGGAACTTCGGCCTCCGCATCCGTTTCCACAGACGATTCCGCGTAAACGGATCTGGGAGTGGGTTCAACAGGCTCCTCGATTGGGGGTCCTACGGCTGTGGGAACCGTGTCCGAGGGAGAAGCTGGAACACCCTGGCGACTGGTCGTGCGAGCGGCCCTGAGACTATCATCCGAGTCTGAAGAGTAGTCGTTGTCGGTGACGGTCATGATGGAGTGGAAATCATCTTGGCTGGCCGATGCGACATGAGACAACGGAGTGATCAGGTCGGGGTTCTCCCTTGGGTCGACGTATTCATCGGCATCGTTGAATGATGCAGGGGTCGCCACACCGATGCTAGCTCTTGCGTCTTGGTAATCATCTGCGTCTGTTTCTGTTTCAACGCCGGTCTCCGTTTCGTTTCCATCATCTTCGTCCTCGTCATCCGTCTGGTAAAGAGGACGACCGTACGTGATAGTATTGTCATCACTATCCTCACGGTAGAGAGCTCCAGGTAAAGTTCCTGGGGTGACAGTGAAACGGGAGGCGTTGGAAAGGGAGGTAGTACGGCGAGAGCTGCTCGAGATGTGGAGCATCGATGAATCGACGGCATCCAGAGGCAAGGCTGGAGACCTAGGGGTCTGGACCTCAACTTCGGCGGTGAGGAGTCTTGGGGTCTGAGTTTCCATCTCCGACCTGGCAGCAGGTATTGTCTGAATCTCCATATCCTTCACCGGCAGCGGGGCGGGAGACCACTGGATGGTTGCGTCGGAGAGGGTGGGGGGAACTTCTGGCAGAGTCTGCATTCCTGAGTCGACGGCAACGGGTTTGAGTTCGGGCTCTGGGTCTACCTGAACCGCCATCTCGGAGGTGGGAGGGTGGACCCAAATAGGAACTGGAGGGGGCGGCGTTGGCGCCCTGATGGTGAGCTCGTGGTCCGTCTGGATGCCAATTTCTGCCGTCTCGACGGTGTTGTTCTCCTCGTTGAGTGGCGTCAAGTCGACCTCACCCGTGGAATCCATTCCGATACCCAGCTCAGCCGCCAACAGCTCGGGCTGATCAACAAGCGAAGGAGGCCGAGGTTGTTGGTAAGCAGCGCCACCGCGTCTCCTGGGAAGGGAACCGCCACGAGTAGCCTTTGATAAAACCCTCCGCATAGTGCTCTTTTGCAAGGAAGCGGAAGAAGAGGATCGCTTGAGAACATTGGCGAAAGCGGGATCCATTCCTTCTACACTGACACGTTTCGAGGCTGCGAGAATAGATGGGGACATATTGACTGGGTTCGATTCATCCCCATCCTCGTGATCCTCGCGATCAGATCCTTCCTCGTGGGCATCCTGGAAGTGATCGGGCATGTGGGGCATGGAGGGAGGTGTACCGAAGTTGGGAGCTTCGTCGTCGTCATACTCGGACCGGGTTGGGCTACGTGCCGCCTGACCAAGTCGAGCAAGAAGACTGCCGCGACCCCTACGAGTCTTTCCTCGGCCACCCACTCGGAACGGTGTGAGTCTGCGTTGAGGAGGAGAGGGGTCGCCCTCAGGAGTACCTTCCTCATCGCCGTCGAATAGACCATATCCAGGAGAGTCTCCCGACTTCCTGACAGCCTCAAGTCGCATCTCCTTCTCCCTTTGTAGGGAACCCTTGAGCGTCGAAATTTGGCGTTGAGCATGGGCAAGTCGTTGTTGAAGAGCTTCGATCTCATTACTGGGATGATTGGGAGCGAGAACTGGTCGGAGGGGGGAGGGATCAGGAGAGGCATCGAGGAAACCGAGTTCGTCAGCGGGGAAGAGAGCGGACGTATCGTGCTGTTTCCTATTCCTGGTGGAAGCAACGGTGTGTGCAGGACTGAATGGATCGTCTTCATCATCGCGTGGGGTATTAGGACCGGTGTGGGCGCCATTGGGGGTAAGTGGGGACCCGAATTTCGGCAGTCGACGGGCATTGCGCTGCATCTCGACTTTAAGAGCATCTAGCGATTGTTGAATGTCGGACTTGTCTCGCTGCAAACCCGCGACCGTTTTACGAGCTTGGGCGATGTCCGTTTCGTGCTTGGCTTTGAACTCGTCGAAGGCAACCTTGAGTTTCTCGTTCTCCGTCTTGGTCTGGTCGGCACCCTCACGAGCAGCGGCCAAGACCTTCGTGAGTCTTTTGTGCTCAGACTCGAGTCGTTGAGTAGAGGCCTGCGAATCAGACAACTGGGCTCGGAGTTCCTGGTGCGTGACCTCGAGGTTCCAATTCTCTTCTTTGAATTTGTCTGTAGGGAGAGTTAACACAAATTCCTGATATAATAACACCTAGAGCCCACCTGCACTCTGCTCTTGAGCCCTAAGCCCTGACCGCAGGGCCTCGATGGCCTTATCTAAATCGTCCTTTTCCTCCTTCATATCCTGAATGGCCTTGTCACGTTCCCCAAGCAGACTTTGCAGTCGCCGGACCTCGGTGAGGAGACCGCTCCCAATCTCGAATGCAAATTCTACGCGAACGATACGTCGTAAGGGCGATGCTACGGTGGACGACCATATACCAGACACTGACCGACATCATCCGCACGATGAGCAGCGTTCTTGGCACGCCGAGATTGGGCTGTAACCGAAGGACCAGCTTTAGACCGTTCTGAGTCCCGCGGAACGTCAGCCGCTCTTGATGACGCCTGCGACGGAGTACCGTTCGTCACGGGCTATGACGAGGCAAGTTAAGTTTTCCCGGTGCCGGACCAAGGAAAGAGCGCGAAAAGGGACGCACTTTGGGGCCAAACGACTGGGTGAGTTGAGTGTTGTCCACATCCCAGGCCTTGACCATCTCCGTCAACTCTCGGTAACGCTCGCGGATTTCTGAATCAAGATCCCGGTTGTCGCCCAGTTCCGTCTCGAGGTCGTGAAGCTGATGAACCCTTTCGTCGAGCTGGACCTGTTGGGAGAGGATACGTTGGCCTAGGGTACCGACTTGCTGCAGCTGTTTCTCCTTATTATCGAGGAGCAGCTGGAGGTGGGCCCTCATGTCGCCGATTGAGGGTACGCCCGAGGAGAAAAAGTCGGACATTGTGGGAGAGGGAACGTCCTGGCCGTCTGAAAACGTGGCCATGAGCCCGTATTGAAAGAGGGAACGGCGGAATGCAAAACTCGAGAGGCGACGACAGGCGTTAGGTTGACTTTCTCAATTCTGGGCTTTTGTTCCCACGATCATTCCACCTTCTTCGGTGCGTGTCCGGGAGCAGTTCGGCTGTCGTGTTCAGCAGCGCCCAACCTATAGCTTGCACTTCGCACTACTACCTTGCACAACATCCGTCTGCTCGTCCCAAAGACTCCACACGTAACCATCCTCGGCGCGCAACCCATTCTCCAGCGCAGAGTCGTAGGCCGCTTTCACCTTTTCACCGCCATACACCCTCGTGATATCAACCCAGCCCTTCGCATCAATGAGAAACCGTTTCCAAGCTTTGTTCTGCATCTCCACAATCTCCTTGGTCGAAAGCTGCTTGACCCGCACCGCTAACCATTCTACCATGAAGAAAGTTTCAAACTCCAGAGCCTTCGGGGAGCTGGACCCTCCCGCAGTCGCATCCAGCGTGGTGTTTTTAGTCCAGACGTTCGTGACGTCAAGTTCTGTCGGTGTCACGTTGGAGATCCCGAGCCTGATCGTAGCAACGAACGTTGGACCCTGCATCGCAAGGAGTTTCTTGTTCAGCTCGTCGCTTCCAGCAACGTCGGTATAGATTGCCCTGGCCCCCGAATCGAACTGCCTTTTATTCACGTCGTCGTAAGAAACGACCTCGTGGTAGAGGCCAATGCGTCTGGTGAATCCCATATTCCGCTTGGACGTGAGGCCGATGATTCTCGTATCTCCAGGGATTTCCTTGTTTCTGATCCGTATCTGGATACAATACGCAAGACAGAATGCGGTCTTCGAAGACGCCGAGGAGATGAAAATGAGTCGCGCCCCGCCACGGTAGTTGGAGGTAGACAACCAGTCCTCAAACCAGAACGAGGTCCAGTACAGTGGACGATACAGCATCGTAAGGTCCTCCACGAGGGGATCTGAATCATACTGTGCATCTGCGGCGCAACGAATTACCTGGTTATACGGTCGGCGGTCTACGATCTGAGTTACGAGAGTTCTGATGGTTGTGCTGTACGACTGAATGCATACCTGGTGGCAAATGGGGCCGCGGTATGTAATAGAAGAAGTTGTTAAACTCGTTCCTGGACAACTCCAGAACTATGGTGAAACTTAGACAAATTGTTGGCTGGGGTGCCTTACGAGCGCTTACCAAGGTATCTTGCAGGGGCGAAGTATCCGTAAACACGTTCCCCGACTTTGGCGACGGGGTGATTGGACGCAATAATGTCTCCAAACCCCCAGACGGGGAAGAGCCCGTGCGTTTTCGGAGATACCCCGCCCACGTCAGGAGCAGGGTGAAAATCGAAATAACTACAGCACACTGAGCCTTCTACAAGGGCCCCAGTGTGTTCCCAAAAAACTCACCGGAAATGTGGTACTTCCCCCAAAACCTGGTAAGAGACATTGTTCGCCGTGAACCCAAACCGGTCGACGCGAACCAGGACGTGGTTTGGGGGCAGCCGCGCCGGGTTTTGGTGTGACACCAACACCGAAGAGACCTCGGGTTGAGAGAAACCGGAAAACCTTGGTACAGCGAGTGCTAGATTGTGGTCGGTCATGGTCGAGGATAAACGTGGCATCCACCAAACGGTCTCAAATCACATGTGAATCAATCGAGGCGTTGTTCAAGGGAGATCAGCTGACGATCAATACTAGTCGGAGTCAACGGACTTCCTAGCACGGGCTATTGATTCTTTCATACGCATGCGCAATGGGTATCCACAATATGGTATACACTACTCGGTTTTTCCAGCTGTATGATATGGAGGCAAGAAAGAAAGAAAAGACGGTACACAGCTACAGGTATTTGGAAGCGATTGATACAGTAAACAGCTAGCAAAACAAGAATAGCAATAACACCACATGGATGCAATCAGTCCATTTCATATGAGAGAGAAGGAAAAAATCTTGTTCAACGTGAGGGAGGAGGGGAAACGAAGCGGTAAGGGTGAACGCGGGCACCCTTAAACGTCTTCTTTTGACGAAGATGAAGGTGCATTGCTTCTCCAACGAGCAGGTAACCCCGGCCCACCTTGGGCTTTGGAGGGGCATTCTGGGTGTCGGAACCAGAGGCGGCGGGCTGCTCACCGGGGTCGGGCACAACCAAAAGCGCGTCGGCATCGTCGAGCGTGGACAAAACCAATCGGTAGCCCTGCCGTGGTGGGTTGGGATCTATGGGTAAACAGGGGACATTGTGTTGAGAGGAGGATGATAATTTCGTCCTGGCGGTGACGGGTGGAGGAGAGATGGACGATCGTGAGATGTCTGTGATCGAAGATGAAATGGACAGGTTGCGCATGGGGGGCTAACAGCGGGACCAAAGCGTCAGTGACTCTTGCCTCGCCAGAGAGGAAAGAGAAAATGTACTCACGAGCGAGTCGTAAGTGTCGTCGGTATCATGAACTTTGAGAGCGACCATCCGTTCCCTCAGGTTAGAGCAGGGATTGGGGAGGCCGAGAGTGCGGAGGGGAGGTAGAGTAGGACGATGAGACATTATTTCAGAATCGTCTCGCATAAGAGGGCGTGGGCGTCGAGGGAAGCGTGAGGATGCGAGAAGAGGTCCGCCTGGGTACCCAAAGGCACTGCCTTTATATTTGGTCGAGAAAGAGAAAGGGAAAAAGGGGAGAAGGGGCTGTGGGACTGGACAGGGATCACATGTGCGATTTATACCATATTCGATCAACACTGTCGCTTGCTTTCAACAAACACACAAAGCAAGGAGCGAACAGACACCAATTGCATCCCATGCTGGGGGGAAGAATGGGTTCCCATAAAAGGAGTCGAAGAATTTACCTTCCTAATGGGGAAGCACGTCCGGCTCACCGTCTTTTGTCTCCCATTCAAGAGCGAAATCGCGAGCCAGCCAAATGGCTGACCTCGCCACAAAAAAGATTAAAATTGTGAGCGACGGGTAACCCCAGCAAATGCCCCGCGGGTCCGTGCTATTCTAATGGTTTTCCGTAGTTGAGAGGTGCCGCACCTGACTTGTCCGCCGCGACCTTCCAAATTGCAGATGAGTCCCACACAATAGGCAATGTTCTCCGCTGGATGATTATGAAAAAGTATGTGTCTCTATCTTTGTGTTTCGTTGTGTGTCACTTGCTTACCCTCGGTAGTCCGAAGGTTGAATTCTGTGGCTACAGGTAAATATCTCCCTTTGTCCATCCCGTAGGACAATGTCGCCGTGGCGGGCCCGCCATTCAAGTTGAACAGAATGGGCCAGCCATTTTCTCATTCGAAACCACCCTGCCCTATCTTATTCGGTTCATCGCGAGTTCGTTGATCCATTGATCTGAACATGGGCCCGCAGCGTCCCCCATCCATCAGAAAATCATATAAACATCCGGATTCAGATGTATGGTATGCCTTTCGTCACCCCCATCCTTTAGCACGGGCCTTGTGCTGAGCCTTTCACAGATAATCTATCCGCGTTGCAAGCTCTCATCACCGCGTTGAATGACCTCGATAATTTGTGTGATACGGTTGAGGACGCGTACGACGCGAGCCTCAAGAACGATAACATTGAACGTTGGGATGAGAAGAGCTAGTGCCAAAAACAGATGGAAAATGGGGGCTGGGTGTTGTACAGGCGCCCTTAGGTGCGGGACCAGCAGTATTGGTCGTATATCCTACGGGTAGATGTACCATAATGATAGAAACGAATGTGTTTCAACTGAAGAGTCCAATTATTTATTGACCATTACTAAGATTCGGGTGTGGGACGTGGGATGGTAGGAGTTGGGAGGTCCGGTGATGTGGTCGGAGTTGGAAGTTGGACAGGTGTGGACGGGTGTAAATGGGCCTTGGGTGTAACGATGGTCTTGGGTCTCGCGATCGTTTCGTGGTCCTGCAACGGTGTTTGATTGTCATCTCCATCCGGAGGTGGTGACGCATTGGCTGGATCAGACCGAGAGCCAATAATCCAAGGTTGACTGAGGATTCCAGTCAGAGTGATCAATGGACGATGCACACACGGAGGGACATACATATCCCTGTGTCCTTTCAGTCCGACAGGCAGCGGGACCCCCAGAGAGCGGTATACCATAATCGGTGCCAAGCCGACAAAGGTCGCGATTAAGAAAAGAAAAGAAGGCACATGCAGCGACTCCGTCGCACTTTCCGATGGGTTATAAAGAGTGGTAGTACCTCGCTGTCGTACACAAAGCCGGCAGCCATAGCGGAGAAGAAAGGAGTGGACGAAAAGGAGTTGCCGGACCACAAGCGACTGTTCCCCAGGTGGGTCTGAACCATACTTCCGGGGTCCCTGATTCGGGTATTGCTCTCGTCGGCCAGCCGATACGACACTTGGAAACAGGGCAATGCGTCCGGGGCTGGCGCTGTTCGATGGGATTCCGCCTCCCGCTCCCACGCCCCACCGAAGGAGCCTTCATCAACGGAACGCCCACCCTGGGTGTACCTGGGGTGCACGAACGCTCGGGGCAATGATTTACAAGTGTTGATGCGCGACGGACACTGAAAACACCCTCAGAATAGCATCCTCCGCCTGGCTGCGAAATGTTGCGACAGAAACTTCATGACTGCATCATCCCGATGACGGAACCAACACATCCCGCTGCCCCTTGTTTCTGTTCTCTAATGACGTCCGGACCCTGCTCTGGTACTCTCCGCGTGTTCCTTTCCCGACCTGGTCAGTGCAATGATCACCAGCACATCTGTTTTTATTGTCGGGTGGGTACGCGTTGAATCACTTCGACTGTCCTCTTACTTAACGTTTGGAATCAGTTTAGATGCCTAAATTGCGTCACCTGAAACATCCGCACACGTATACACGTTCCCGATACCGCGGTTGGTAACCCGAAGCTGAGCTGAAAACGACTCTGATGTCCACCCGTGTCTGAGCTGTCAGCGCGCCGTTGTTTCTCCCTGGGACCATGAAGACACATGAACCGAGCCCCAAAACCTTCCAACATAGGTAAAACTAACCTGGAATACGCCGACGCCTGGGGGACTTATCAAGGAGACGTCCCCCACTGTGACCGGATCGGCATTTGCCGAGGTCTTGATGCGACTTTTGAAGATCCCGTCTTGTGTCCTCCGGCGAATATCGTTCGCCGTCTCGCTTCCCCAGCCCCATGGACGATGGGGGGAACGGTATCAGTATTGCCACGCCACGAATTGCATATTAGTGCATATTACAAGGACGTCCCACCATTGCCATTGCCACGTTTTCTTGCTGACAATGGCAAAATTCCTTGATCCGAATCACCATGGTCAGCCATGCCCCCCACGAGTTCGCCGCTGCCTGGCCATGCACGTCTTCCTATCCCCATTTGGATTGTGGGCTCACTATGGGCTCTCGTAGGCGTTCGAGGGCGCACATCGTTCAGTAGGTCCAAAACTTGAAGGTCGGGCTGCCGGGAGTCGGAGTATAAGATTGCACAGGATCCCCGTGGTCAGATGTGCCCCGTCTCTTCTTTCTCCCTCACTTTCTCGTGAGGCGCGCTCCTCCCCAACACTTCCCCTTCAAGCATACCGTCCTTCGAGCGTTTCTTGCCCTCTACGTCGAAACAATGCCTGCTGCTAGGCCCAGTTCCTCCAAATCAAGAAAATCAAAAGCTACTAGCCCACGCGTAAGCCACTTCTGCACGTACTAGTGTCGGTTCTCATCGGTGCCACTCACAGTCCACTCCCAAACCTCCCCCCAAATCTCCCTCGTCTCAGCCCAAGGGCGTCAAGCGTCGTTTTGAATGTCGTGCTTGGTGGTGTGAAAGCACTTATACTCGCCGCGCCGACATGTTGAGGCATGTCAGTTTAGAGCACTTCGGAAAGTAAGCCACCCATAGTTCTTCCCGAGCCTATTCTCATCCTTGCTCATCGTGCCAGACGGGTTTATTGTACTATCTGTCGTTCAGTAATGAAGCAAGGTTCCAACATGGATACCCATCTAAATGCACAGTATGTCTTCCATGGCTAATTTCTGAGCTGGGAGTTTACAAGCATTCAGTTTCGCGAATTTCTGCACCGTGTGTTCGTGTGGCCAGGGGTTCACCGACCCGAGTGCTTACAAAAGGCACAGGGACGCTGTCAGTCATGACAAGGGCGTTACTCACGGGAAGGCTCGGCCCAGTATTATGAAGGGTATCGAAGTTCAGCATCTGGCCGGGGTGTCACTGACCCTGGAGATGATATCCAACCGCGGCTTCGTCCCACCTTTATACGACGAATCGTATCACCTCAAAGGGATGCCCAAACCGAAGGGGCAAGAAAAATACAACCCAACTGAATACCTGGTCATTGAGCGACCCGGGACCCCAACTATTCCAAGTACCCAGGCGACTGGAACCTTGTTGACGGACGGGGCTCCCGCGGCTGAATACCAGGGACCTACCCCGGCTGAACCCCCTACTCCCGCGCAAACCGAGATTCAGGTGGATAAACTTGGTCTTCACGCCGATTTCTCCTACGATATGGAACTTCCCCAAGAGCCTCAGCATGGTCAAGTTTCCACCGCAAACATGTGCACCGAATACCACGAGCCACCCGCCACATATCCCATTTGTCACTCTCAACCTCCTTCCGACAGCTATTACACTCCGCCAGAAGCCATTCCTTCCGATCACTCTTACCCTACCGCCATTCCCCATGTGCTCACGAACGCCAGCGTGTATCCCCCCTACCAATACCCGGAGAACTACCCCGTGGCTAATAGTAGCTATCGCCCCCTGCCACCCCAGCCATTTGCTGAACCTTACGCTCGACCAGCAGACTTGGGGACAGTTTACCCTCCGCAAGCTTCGAAACCCCCTTCTTGGTCGATGCCCCCTCATCACAATTTTTTCGAGGAGGTGGGATTTGGCATGCGCGTAAACGAACAACTCCAACAACATCATAACCAGCAACAACAACCTCAGCCATTTTACCATCCTCACGCCTACCTCTACAACCGCGCGTATCCAGCGTACTAGAACACCTCTCATCCTCTCTTCTTTTTTTACTCTCGTCTTACATTCTCCCCTCGACTCTCTGCATGACGTTTTCGTGAAATTATGTATCAACTACCGTTCGCTAGAGACCCCAGCATCCCCCGTCATCATCTTATCCGACATAAGCATTTTACCAGCTTCCCCCCCTCCATCTCATTCGTTGCATTTGCCCAGCATCCCTTTTCTTCCATCCTATCCGACATGCGCATCCTACCAGCGCCCCTCCCTCCATCAATTTTCGCTCTTCTCTCCTTTCGTTCCTCATCGTTACATACAGCTCTTCTCATCAGTCATTCTCACATTTCTTTCGTCTCTTTTGTCACCGTGTACGAGTTGCACTTTTTCTTATATCGCGTTTAGTCGATTTACAACAGGTTTCACATCACACGGTATTGCCGGATCCTTACAAGTCAATCGTGAGTTTTGAGCGTGAACGTCTGAACGACGACATATATATACAGTTATACGCTTTACATAAAGTATACTCCCGAGTTGATCGTTTCAAGACTTGTCGGCGATAGGGAGGTCGGAACCGGCGACGTTTTTGTATCCGCGACGAATAGCGTCACTGATTTGCTCGTCTTTCGCCTGTTCGACGGCGGATTCGTTGGACTGTTATGAATGCAAATCAGCGAAAGCACTTGTGTTGGACCCCGAAGGCACGCACTTGATCACCGCTACCCATCTTCTGTTGTACAAAGTCGACGGCTGAGCGGGGCACGAGGACGTTGGAAGAATGTCGTGAATATGTGGCGCTAAGTACTCACCCTTGTCGAGTTTGTCTGGCGACCAACATCAACGAAAACGTCCCGTATGTCGACCAGAGAGGTTTAGGCGACTCACCCTCTTTCTGCTCGCCGGTTTTGCCACCACCGGCAAAGTTATTGAGCTAATGTACGTCACATTCAAAGGAAGCGAACAATCAACCCCGCATCGCCAATCGATATCAGCAAAGTTTGTACCTTGCTCATGAAACCTCCTCCAGTAGATTGCGAATTGTCGGACATTGGTGTGGATTATACGGTGTTCTGGGGTGAGTGTGGTGCACCCTCTTGGATTTCTCTCGAGGGTTTATATATCTACTGGGGGGCAGGTATCCAGTGCTAGCCTATTGGAGAACCGCACCAGGGTGGATTCGATCCCATCCTTTGCTGTGCACGATTTCTCCAAAGAATCCAATGACGCGATGGTATCATCGTCGCTCTGGGCCAAGGGACAATCGATATCGTCGCCACGGGGACTCCCACACCTGACTGTCCGTTGACGCAATAGCCCTTCTCTCGACGGTATTTATATCCACTTCCAATCCCCCCCTCTCCATCTCTCTGCGATATCCATCTCAATTCCGCAATGTCGGCATTTCCTGGTTTCGATAAACTCAAGGGCGCCCTGGATGACGTCATTAACGATGACCGAAAGGACACTCCTGCCGGGCACAGCAAGACCCAGGAGGAAGTGAGGAGTGAGATCCACGGAGAAGAGAGGAAGGAAAACGAGATCCAAAAAAAGAGCGGTTGGAGCGATAAGGTGAACACTCTTGGGGGTTCAATCGTTGAACGTTGACGTTACTCATCGCGAACACTGTTATTGAACAATATCGCACTTAGATCAAGGATGTCCTCGATGGCGATGACGAGGAAGAGAGAAAGCAAGACGAGCTTCTGAGGCTCAAGACCGAAAAGGAGAAGGCTGAGGCCAGGGAGAGGATCAAGGATGAACGGGGCTTCACTGGCAAGGTATACCCGACGCTGGTTCGAAACCAGGATTATTCCTGAAAGCTTATGCGCAGATGCAAGATTTCCTGGATCACGGAGAAGCCAGGAAGAAACAAGAAGAGACCGAGTTTGCACGAATCGATGCCGAAGCCAAAGACGAACGAGATAGGCAGTTGGGCCTCCGCGGAAAGGTCGGCCCACTCAGCATAGCAGAATCGCGTATGCGAATGACGAATGTACCCCACAGATCCTCGATGCTCTGGATGGTCCAGATGCCCGACCTGCAGGGTCAAAACCAGCGGCTGAGTATGGTCTCCAGGATCGGGTAAGACACGACCCAACTCTTGCAGCGAGTTGGTGTTAACTCTACATCCGATGCACTCAGGTCAGGGAACTCTGGGGCGGCGAGGCCAAGCAGAATGCAGAACAGCAAGAGGATGTAGGAGACAAGATCTTGGATGTTCTCGCAGGGGGTAAAGGAAAGAAACAGAAAGAAAAGGAGGCCCAGAAGAACTGGTTCGCAAGTAAGGTCGGTTGAATCGGCCAACCCATCCTGTCGTCGGCCTCATTGTATTTGGTAGGTCAACGAGATGGCTGGCGGAGGCCAAGCCGGAGAGCTCGACGAGGATAAGCTGGACAAGGGTACGCAAACCGTTCACCTTGGGATGATCAGTCATGCCGACGAACTGTGTAGCGGTCGATCTTTTCCAACAGCACATCTTGAAACAGGGTGGTCAGGTGAGAGAAGACGGGAGCTCGATATCTCGCGCAATTGAGTTGAATATAATTCACAGAGTGACGAGTCTGCCATTGAGCAACTCAAAGACGAACAAATCGCCAACGCGATCAGGATGGCTGTCAAATCCACCACTGGCAAAGAACTGCCAAAGGAGAAGTAGGCTGCGCGATGACTTGAGCGACCCGAACCACGGACATCTGCTATGTACATCTATGACAGAATACATTTTCTCAATAAACTCTGTGAAGGAGCATGGCCGACGGCATTGTCTCCCTTGCGGGTAGGAACGCGGGCAATCAATTCGTTCTAGCACCTTCGATCATCTTCGCCGTCCCCAATGTGGCGGCTATATCAGAAAGCGCGACGAGGCGAAGGTACCCCCGCGCCCAGATCAGTGCGCCGACATCACCAGCTTCTCGAATCTTCAGCAATACCCGAATGGCTTCGGAATCAGACAGACCGATAACGTATTTCGACATCTCCATCGGTGGCCGACCGATTGGACGAGTTATTTTCTCGCTTTACACCGATCTCGTCCCGAAAACTGCTGAGAACTTCCGTGAGTATCTTGTATTTTCGGAGGGATTTCCGCGTTAAACTAGTATGTGTTCTAGGTGCCTTGTGTACTGGTGAAAAGGGAATCGGGCAGTCGGGAAAGCCCCTGCACTATGCCGGCAGCACTTTCCATCGAGTGATCAAGTCGTAAGTGAGCGTCACACCTCTCACTGATTACGCTTTTCCAAACATCTCTTTGGATAGGTTCATGATCCAAGGTGGTGATTTTACCGCCGGAAACGGGACCGGCGGAGAGTCGATCTACGGTGAAAAGTTCGCAGATGAGGCGTTCCCCAAGAAACACGAGAAGCCGTTCCTCTTGTCCATGGCCAACGCCGGCTCCAACACCAACGGATCTCAGTTCTTCATCACCACCGTGGCGACCCCCCACCTCGACGGCAAACACGTCGTGTTTGGTGAGGTCATTAAAGGAATAGGTGTTGGTGAGTCGACACGTTTCCCCACCCCTGATTTTCGTATGCGTCGTTTGCGAACTGGAGGATTTCAGTCAGGAAGGTCGAGCGAACGCCCGCCACGAGCGGAGACAGCCCAATTTCTCCATGTGTAATCACCGCATCCGGTCAATTACAACCCGACGATCCATCCCTGGTAGCCGCCGAAGGAAGCACTGAGTCAGGAGACAGGTACGAAGAATTCCCAGAGGACGAAAAAGGTGTCGATGTTTCGAAACCAGAGGTCGCTTTACAGGTAAGTAGAGGACGTTTCTTTTGGTCGCAGGAGATGCTGATCTAGATTCAAAAGGCGGCGAAGGATATCCGTGAAGTTGGAAACAAACTCTGGAAGGAGGGGAAGTCCCAGGATGCATTGGACAGGTGGCAGAGTGCGTTGTTCCTGTTTATCCTCTGTCTAAATTTTACTGAACTTGCATGAACACTCTTGCAGAGGCGATCCGCTACTTAGATTACCACCCAGAATATTCCACCTATCCTGGCGGTAAAACTCCACTTTCGGAAGACCCAGACGCTCCCGAGGACGAAGAGGAAGTGAAGACGAGGCGGGGGTTCCAAGAGCTGTTAAGCCCCCTTCTACTCAACTCTTCTTTGGCGGCGATCAAGCTCGCCGGTCCGATCAACTTGCGAACTGCAATCAGTCTGACGAACAGAGCCATAGGATTTGCCCTTTCCGACGCTGATCGAGGTAGGCGTTCTCAGTCAACACGGAGATATTGATTCATGACAACCATCTCAGCTAAGGGGTTTTATCGACGGGCGCTGGCCCATGTCGCTCTCAATGAAGAAGCGGAGGCTGAGGATGACCTGGTTGAGGCGACCAAACTTGCCAATGATCAGGCAATCTCGTCAGAGCTCGAGAAAGTCAGAGCGACACGTAAGGCCAACAAGGAGCGCGAAAAGGCCAAGTTCAAGAAAATGTTCGGTTAGAGCACAAGATACTGTAGGGTGAACTGGAAGTCACGCAAGGACGCGAATCAATGTGTGATGAGTTATTACGCCCACGTGATCTGTGGTACAAATACATAATTGTTGACTTTAAAGGTACACTATTGGTTGGAGCAGGATCAGTATATGTGCCGAAGCTGCGGGGAAGGATGCGCGTACGTTTATTTCAGGAGGAAGAGACTGCAGAAGAGGAACGAGCGATGGAGGCAAGGTCGACGCCTGTTTGATTGGGGGGGCTAAATCAGGAGACTCCCGTGGATGGCACACGATCAGCAGTGGCACTGACCATCCTTAAGAGCGCGTTTGCGGACCTCGCGAGCGGCAGTACGGTCTTCCTCAGAAGTGACGCTGGTGCGTCTGGTAAGCTCGGGTTTGTCGGCGGATCCTTCTAAAGAGGATGCTGGGTGAGCGGCGAATCTCGTGTGGAGCGTGGCGGGATACTCACCCTTGTTGGCGACGGACTCTTGTTTCTCGTCGTCAAGAGCTTCAGCTTCGAGAAGATACTCCTCGTTGATGTTTCCCCAGTTATGGCCGCCTGCGCCACCCTTACGGAGAGCTTTGTCCATGCCGGACTTGGACTCGGACCTGTCCTTAATTATAGCACGGGGAGAGAGAGAACGTTCGGTACGAGTCATGATGGAGGTGCGGTGGGGGACCACTGTTCAATTGGCCGGGGTTTATATAGGAGAAATCATTAAAAGGTCCACCCAGCCTTGTGACCTTTCGTGCATCAAAGGTTTCACCCGGACCGTCGCACAAAAATAATAAAAATATTCGGCCTATGCAGGCCCATTGTCCTGGGCACTACACTCCCCCAACCTTTCGGAATCGAATATTTCTTTTGACCGTGTTCTCGTTTAACCCAGGCCGCCCGAAATGATGTAAGATCAGCAGTCACGTGGAACAGTGCTTCCTTATCCTGCACCACAGCACCTGGACCAGCCTCAAGCTCACTGGAACATGGCCGAGATCGAGGCCATAAAGTCGGACGTCCAATATTTCCTCCTCCCCTCAGAGGAAGCAAAGGTCGTCGCCGAATGCATCGTCGTGCATTCGCCTCAGCTATCCGACCAGGAGACAAAGCCCGTCTTTGTCGAGGAGCGCATAAAGCGCGTTCTTGCCGTGATCTCGCACCAGGGCAATGCGTATCAGACCCACGAGCAAGGATGGTGAATTTTTCCGTCACACATACCCCCTTTGGGACTCTTCCGTCTCGGAAACTCATGGTCTCCTTTCAGTCTCTTTATCTTCAAGTTTAAGTCGACCAACGGTGGGGGGGGTGCGAACCCGTCAGCTGAACTCGTGATTGACCACGTTATTCCCATCTTCGGGAGTTTCGAGATTTCGGTCGCTCTGTCCAAACGGAATACGATCGACTTGCGAAACCCCCCGTCGCCACTGACGAGAAATCAGCCAAAGACAGGTACGCGTCCCTCTTTGAATACCACCACCCTCCTCTCTCCCTTTGAGCCACTTAATAACGCCGAACACCTAACCCCATTCGCTTTCGTAACCGCCGTTTTTCGCAACGCAGAACTAAGTGTCACAATTAACCCCGGCCATCAATTCACGCATGATCAGTACACAGAGCCAATCACTCTTCTCGCAAACGACCTTCAGCGATTGCGGTCCGTTCTTGCAGAGTGCAAGCGATTGAAGCGGATCGCGGGTTCGTCCTTTGTGCTCGTCCTGATTTCTCCGAACATTATGGATTACTTAATCCAGGTTGTCTAGACGAGAACGTGGACCCAGCGGCGATATCCACCGCATTCGTCTGGATCCTGCCTTATCTCAGCACGGCGTCTCCCGCATTCTGTATGCCACCGTACCTCGTGTTCCCACGTTGCTCTTTCACGGCTCATACCGTTTCAAACAGCCATTGTACCCCCTGATGTTCGCTTGTCGCACCGCCCACTGCACACACGTCTTTCGCCTGCGAGCGCCGGATTACCGGGAGATGACCTTGCGGATATTCAACTCATTCGTGAGGAATGGGTACCGGAAGTTGCCAGGATCATTTGTAACAAGACAAAGGCAAGACACGATCTTAAGTAAGGAGTCCCTGTTTTATTATTTCTCTCTCGTAATCCGAACGCATATATTCATGATCCTCCAAAGAATTCGCCTCGGAACATTTAATGTGAATGGGAAGCTACCCACTCAGGATTTGGGGTCATGGGTTCGGGGGAGCGGTCCCAATGCGGATAAGCTGATACAACCTCTCAAAATCTCAGAAACCACCCCCGGAGAATCTGATAGCAAGGAGGGTGAGTATCTGCATCAGGCATGAATACCCCGGGCAGTTGACCTTGACACACCTTCATGAAATAGATGAAACCGCTGACGACCCAGACATACTGGTCGTAGGTTTCCAAGAACTCGACCTTTCGGCCGGCGCACTCCTATACTCGACAGAAACGCTGCGTGAAGACGCTTGGACATCCGCCGTCTTCGCCGGATTGGGTGAAAAGATTGAACTGTACGGTAAAGTTAGTCGTGCTGGATGTTTCTCTCTCGGAGCAAACGAATTATTATCCACCCTCTCGCTCTCTGGTAGCTGGTCTCGAAGCAACTGGTTGGAATGCTCGTCATAGTCTTCGTCAAAAGGAACCTGATGGAGTGTTTCGAAGATATCAAAACGACCTCCGTCGGTGCAGGGATCCTGGGCTTGATGGTATGGGAATACCTGAATCTACCTGTGGATGCGGGGATGTGACTTTTCCCAGGGGAACAAAGGTGGTACTGCCATTCGACTTAGCTTTCACCCGAAGCATCCGTCAGGGAACGCCTCCGTGCCAACCGTTCTTACATTTGTGAACTCGCACCTGGCCGCCTTTGACGAAATGGTCGACCGGAGGAACGCAGACTTCCACGATTTGTCGTCGAGGTTGCTGTTTCACCCGCAAGCGAACCCGGGCGCGGAAACGCTCGCGGGGGACTTTCCGCAGGTGGACGTTTCTGTGTTCGATACTGATGTTCTGTTCTGGATGGGAGGTCGGTGGGCACCCCCACCCTGTAGATATTACGTGTTGAGCTCACGCACCGGCCAGATCTGAATTACCGGATAGACCTTCCTAGCCAGACTATTCGGACGCTGTTAACGTGGCCTGGACCTGCAGGAGTAAATTTAGCAGAGCTGCGGAAGTGCGACCAGGTGAGCCCCGGTTCCAGAGCAGAGCGTTGTATGGTACTGAGGGAGGGATTACAGTTGCGAATTGCTGTCCGAGACCGTAAGGCGTTCGAAGACTTCAAGGAAGCAGACCTTACACACCTCCCGTACGTACTTGACACCCACCTCTTTGATGATGCGCCTCTGAGCGGGGGTTAGAACGTACCGTTTTGCTGCTGGGTTACTTGCGGATCAGCTTGGTTACGATGCCAAGTGCGTCTCAAGGGCTACTGCTGATCAGACCTCATGACGATCGCGTTGACAGACGGAAGCCGGCGTGGACAGACAGGATACTCCACATGCACTCGAAAACTACGTCCGTTGAACAGCTGTCATATCAAGGCCACCCGGGTATTACGATGAGCGACCACCGGCCCGTCTCAGCAGACTTCGTGGTATCGGTATGCAGAACGGTTACATGGATCCTACCTTCTCAGAAATTCACTCTTCGTCCCCCTACCCCCAGTGCGATATTCTGGACCTCTCCGAGTACGAAACAACCATGAAGAAAATCAACCGACTGGTTTTGTACATGGAGGAAGAGGAAACGCCTCCAAAGGTCAGCCTTCAACCCACCTCGATCGATTTCGGGACGGTTGGGTACTTGAGATCGGTAACAAACACACTCGAGGTGAAAAACACTGGAAAGGTCAGTAAACCGAAATTCCAGATGCGAGTTCTCCTTCTGTCGATTAGGTTTGACCCACTGGAGGACCCTAGATACCATGTGCATTTCGATTTGTGCCTTTGGAGGCGGAGGAGCTAGTCTGTGCGTCTGTTTCTGGCTCTAAGGCATCAGATCTGGGTTGAATCCGAGACACGGAAACCCTAGGTCCGACATGGTTGAGGATCGGACCTATGACGGTGCGTCGCACTTCCTTGCTGCCACCTTGTACGAGATAATTTGGAGCGTGAATGGAACTGACGTAAAGTAATCACCACAAAACTTATAGGGGCTATTGTTACCTGACGAGAGCATGGTCATGCCGCTCACGATTGACATCGACGGTGAGATTGCGGCAGAGTTGAATCAGTTCCAGTCTAAGCTGGAAGCGACCCTGATCTTGCACGTTGGGCTCGGCAAAGAACACTTTGTACCTGTGTCCGCGACTTACGGTATGTCGCCCCGCTCCGCAGTTTTCTCGTGGCCTGGGTGCGTGTGCCTGTGTTGAGGGATTTACACGAGCTTCCATTGCGTGATTAGAGCCGACATGCTTCGCAAACACGCTCTCTTACTTGACCCGCCTGAAGGGCCCGATAAGGGACGTGAAGTCCGCGAGCGACCTGCTCTCCGAGGAAGACGCGAAGAATGCGCCAAGGGAAGTGATGAGACTCGTGAACCACATGATATCTGGAGATGAAGACGTAGTAAGTGGCTAACTCTCACCATCCGAAATTTGGTTAGTGCAAGCCTTTCGATCTGACGCTCACCTTTTTCGTTTGCGGGTAGTCCAACCTTTTTACCACTCGCGGAGATCCAAAGGTGGTAGAAATCATACGAGAGGTTTGTTAAGATTTCTTCTGCCTGTCACCCACCTGAATGGGTGGTGTGCACGTAGACCGCCGGCCGATGCACTGACGGAGTAATTACGATCCAGTGCCTCGACACAGGAAATGATTTTGTGTTTCCAGAGGATTACGCAAGTTCGGTGATCTCGGTCGGGTTTGGAGAGGCGTTATTGTGCCTCCTTGATTCTTTGACAGAGCCGCTCATTCCGACCGCGTTGAACGCAGCTTGCGTGCAGTCGACGTCAAAGGATCGAGGGTTTGAGGTGAGCAAGATCTCTCGTTCCGGCCGCGCCGAGGTCTTTTCCAACTCCGCGCACATCATTCGGTTGCGCTTATTCTAATCAGTGGTTCTGGACAGCTGTTAGACAGGTTCCCATGCGCTTCCGTGAACGTACGTCAAGACTTGTTCCATAATTTGCTATTTTATTTTTTCTCGGTGGCGCGAGGAGAGGCCGTCGTCATTGGTTACACCCCTCCGTGTGCCACAAACGCGCTTATGGCAATAAGCACGAAGAGAGAGAGAGAGAAGAAAAAGGCAACTGACCGAGATCCGGTTAGGTTTGGATCTCCCTCACAGCGTTCCTACATTACATCTGTCAACAATGCGTTCCAGATGAGGAGAGGATTGACAGAGCGAAAGCATTGGGTACGTACTGTGCATTCTTCCCCCCGCCACATGTCATGGAGGGAGAGAGCTGACCGCACCAAACGTGTCAATAGCTGCCGTTTTTGCACCAGTCGTATTCCGCGATCTTCCTGGGGAGATTATATCGCCAGTATTTAAGAGGGACTTTATTTTGCTCTTCATCACCTAAATATCGAGCGATCTACGGCTTCTATATACGTGCAGCATTTGATTGGGGTAACTGAATTTACAAACACGGACATGTTTAACAGACCACGTGAGCGGGTTGAACTCACGACGCGGCACCGTGTTCTCGTTTCGCAAAGGCAATGAATGACAAAAGGATATCATACATTAAGTGCTACCTAATCTCAGTCTATCCCTAATAACAAAGCAGTTCAAACGGATTCAAAAGACACAAAGCGTTGCGACAAAAGCAGGGAGATGAGATGGATATCGTTGGCATCATGATATTACAGCATGGGGTAATATGATGTTGGTCACGGTGAGCAAGAAAACAGGGCAAGCAGGTGCAAGGACAATTAATCAAAGCCGTAAATACGATCTGCGCGTGAAGCGGTCGGTCAGAGGGCTGGGTAAGAGATTGATGCCGGGACGGTCTGCTTACCTCGATAGAGCGCGCGATGGTGATCGTCAGAGGAGCCATGATAGTAGTAACTTCCGTCATCGGGGTAGCGAGGCTCTAACCGGTGGTCAGTACCAGGCGCCATGTACCGGGAATTACTATCGTCACTCACCCTCGTATGCGTATGTCGTCGGCTGGTTCGAGTACGGTGGGTGTGGCTGGTCCTTAATCCCCGCTTCCTCTCGATACGTGCGATCGACATGCTCCTCGGGTTGGGGAGACCACATGCATTGCTCGAAGACGTTTTCTAGGTCAAAGTCGAGGTAAAACTGCAAATATTCTGGCTCCTCCTTCAACCCCGTGTTCTCTTCTTGCTGCCAGGACCCTCCTTTGAAGATGAAGGGATCGAGGCGGAAGACGCCCATCATCTTCTTCATGTCCTTGGTCGCATGGGTCGCACGCAGCGAGGGACAAGCGGTGGTGGTTGGGGCCTGGACGCAGTGGCCAATAAATGGGGCAGGGGCCTCGATTATGAAAGAGGTATCGGCGGGTTCTGATTTGACGCGGACATCGTGCCTCCCTCGCTCCATCTCGTCGTGGTCTTGGCCTCCCGCGCCGGACGATGAGAAATTCCTGTGTTGGTCGTCGTCGAGGATGTATAGACCTGCACCGTCCCATATGTAGTCCGCCGGGGATGATTTTGTCGAGCCTGCCGACGAGCACGGGGAGAGGGCGGGAGAGAGAGCTGGTAGGGGATAGGCTGAAGAGCGCGAGTTGTAATCCGAGTAGTAGTCCTGGTAGAGAGGTGTGGATGAGGAGGAGGTCGCCGGCCAGTAGGCACAGGAGACGTCTTGGATGGCGGAACCGGGCCAGCGTCTCTCCGAGGCGTTCGGGTCGAAGGAAGCCTGTATCATGGTCTCAAAAGGTAAAGGGTAAAGATTTGAAAACACGATTTCTGATATATATATTTCCACGACCTAGGAAATCAAAAATCGAGGACACAACGTCTCGATGAGTGTTTGTGGGTGTTTGGCCCCCAGGGTCTCTGATTTAGAAGACTTCCTTTTTTGGTATAGTGTGAAGAGGAGGTAGCGGTCGTGGGAAGCCAATTTATTACTGCCGTTGATTGGTATTTTCTTAAGTTTTAGATATCCTATCATCATGGGGAGAGATGTTGGATGGGGATCTGGAAACATATCTCCGCGGATGTAAATCTGTTCTCGGCCTACTCGGTCATTCGATCCATCCACCGACCAACCCAAAGCCGGCTCATGTCCCTCCGGCGTTTTAACCCATCCTGATCCAATCCCGGCCCACGAACAGCCATTTTCCCCTGCCAGCCAACTTTTTGGTAACATTCCTCGACGAGGGCGGTCCCGGCGCGTCCCGCTTGATCTATGAAACTGTCACAGACGTCTTGTTTGGTGAATTTACCGGCGGCAACGTAAACTCGAGATCCACCAGATTTTGATAGCAAGGCAGCGAGAGAGTCTACGAGAGCGGCGTGCGAACTGTCGAAGTGCAATAAATCTGACATAATGACGATGTCAAATTCGGGACCGGCGCTCGGAAGGAATCGACTGGAGAGATTCGGAGGAGGGGGATCGAAATGCCGATTGTCAGAGAGAACTTGAGGAATGAATACTCAACAACAACTGCGAGACGTCGGATCCCCATTCATACTCCGCACATTCAATTGCTCTCCTTCATTCTCCTCGCTCTCCTCGGTGCCCTTGTCCCGGGCTGTGGGATGGGGTTTTCCCCTTTGGAGCATCGCTCTTTCGACGTTCCCTTTGAGCGTGTTCATGGTCAAAGAATCTGAATATTCTGTGGCGACCACCAACGAAGCGTGCCTCCCTTTTGGCAACGTCGCAGCCAACAGGGAGGGAAGGGCACTCCCTGAACGACTGATCGGACAAATAAGCTCGTGATATACGTGTGCGCCTGATCTCAACTTGTCTGTCCTTCCACATCGATCTGGCCCGTCTCGATGGATTCAGCCAATGGAAACGCAGGGGAGAATAGCGTGTTGGCCATGACACTTATAGCCTAATTTCAAAGTTGCCAACGCCCTCCGTCCCTGGAACATCTCCTCTTACCTCCCCCATCAGCAATCACCCGATCGGACAATAATATACGTTTGGAACGACTCCCAGTTTCAATCCTCCGTTGTACGCGTATCCATCGTCCTCCTCGTTCTCCCCTCCAAACAGTCCAAGAGTGTCACTGAAAACATCTTCCATGCTCCAGGGGCGATACGAGAGAGAGAGAGAGAGAGAGAGAGAAAAGGAGACGGCAGGGCTTCTCCCGCAATCGCTGAATCGACGAAAAATGGAAACCCCGAAAGCCGGCGCGCAACTTCAAGTTTGTAAGGCTGGGTGTGAATGTAACCAATTGATCATTTTCACGTATGACAAATTCTCTACGCTAATTTGGACATCCTGATAGGACGGTGACCGGCGTTTATTCCATTCCACCACTCGCGTGCGTCCAGCAAAGCGCGGCTCTCTTGTTTGACCGATCTGATCCCCAAGTACGTTTCATCACGGCAGCCGACGATAAGGCAACCGGTTCCTTTTCGATCGTAAATTCCAAACCCCACTGGTGGTTTTGGAACGCTCGTGGCCGTCCCCGTTGTTGTTATTTGTGAACCCGTTCGATCGACAGGGCTGCCGTGAAGTAAGAGGATTTCTGGTTGATGGAGCTGCAGCAACGTTCCGCCGGCTTCTTGATTTTGGCCGGGTCTATGAAATTCCAGGACAACAGACTTCTAAAAACAGCCTTTTGAGTGAGATTGGGTTGATCTGGGTTGGGGTTCGCTGACCTCGAGGGAACGGGAGATTCGAACAATCTGATCCGCCGTTTGCAACTTTGGATCTACGGAACTGTTCGCAGCCGAGATCATAGGCGCCACTTTTAATTCTTCGTAAACCTCTTGTGGTCTCGATTCTACCTGTAGAGAGAGAGAATGAGAGAGAGAGAGAGAGAGAAAAAAAAAACAGAAACAAAAGAGTGACAGACCTTTGAGTGTGACATCTTCCGGAGAACGGAAACCAGAAGATCGCCGCCTTGTTTCCCCAGAATGTCTCCCAATCGGCTGAAGGTGGCTCCGGCCGCGATTTGCTAATCGACCACATGTTAAAAAACTTTGCGAGTTTTGAATAAAACGATCTTCGCTCACCGTGTTTTCGCACCCCCAGATGTCACCGGAATCAACGGGACCCTCTTTCATCTTGAGCATCTCAATGACACACACGCCAGTCTCCTTGTCGCCGTTGAGGAGCGCGTGTTGGATAGGGGCTGGACCCCGGTAGTGAGGTAACAAGGAAGGGTGGACATTCAATCTCCTTCCAGGTGAGAAAAGGTCAAGTTGTTTCTTTCGGAGGATCCGGCCAAACGAGGCCGTGACCAACAGGTGGTTCGGCTTGGGGATCGGTTCATCCGACGCGAACGGCGCTGGAGGCTGTGCGCATCCAACCAACCACGATGCTGATAAGCTGATCTGCGCTCAAAGTCATACGACCTCTGTTTGGCGACTTACAACCCAGTCCTTGAAGTCAGATTTCTTCCAGGGTATCGCGTGTACGGCGAGGTTCAACTCGTGGCCCAACAACTTCAAAGGTGCTGGTCCGTATCGTCAACAAAAAACGGATAATCGTCGACCAATCCGACTCACATATAGCCAACTTGTTCCCGCGTCGACCGGTAGGATGATCAGGCTGGGTCACGACCGTTATTTCCTGCCACAAATCTTTTCAACGTATATCCACCCTAGGACCAGACACCAACACACAGAAAGACGGGTCATACCTTTCGCAGCGTGCAATTGTCTCAGCACCGAGCAGGAGAATTTATCTCTTCCAAGAAACAGGATATTGAACCGCTCGTCCAGCGGAAGACTCGTCAAACTCCGGCGCTGCGCCTTGTGCCACGCTGTTTGGGCGAATCCCCTTCGACATCGCGTCCAGGGCCACGTCGTCATTGGCATCCACGGCGGTCGACAGCGCTCGATCGCGCCGTACATGTCAACGCTGCGTGACGTCACGCAAACCATCACATCACACAGATGATCGAACCGGCTATGCATTTGGACCAAGCCAACCATGTTCTCAAGATCGTTCCAACCGAGCATCGTTTCCCTCTTTTCCTCCACTGGGTCCGATCCATTCACCGGTCTTTGGTCAGTTGAGAGAGATGACGCTCTTCCCGAAGACTCTTTCATTCACTTGATCAATGATGAAACTTCCCTCCCTGCACCCCCAAGAGACCAGAACCTCGTAGTACCAGACGATGACGCCAACACCTCAAGGCAGCTGACGAGACTCGACCAGACTGTGCTTCATTTACAATCACCTACCCTTCCTACCACCTTCATTCGATCTCCCCCCGCTGGCTCAGACCTTCACCTCAAGCATCCGTGGCTCCACATACAAGTAAAGCGGCTAGACCGCGAATGGTCGTTTGAGGTGGGCATAGTCGACCACGCGGGTCGAGAGGGCACCATCCGGTGTTCCACCTTCAAGGTAACGGCGTCTCTCTTCAATCCTTGGCACTTACTCATACCGGCTCCACCTCCAGAAGCAACCTTCGTTGAAGTTATTCTCAGATGCCTCACCGCTTCTCCATCTCCCCCTCATGTTCCCACCTACATCGTCACTTCCCCTAACGTCGTGGTGCAGCGTGGACCTGAACGTCGCGACCTACATTCCGTCTTTTTCGGCCTCCAGCCTCCTGGCCACTCCCGATCGCGAATGCCCCTCGGGACCGATGCGCCCTGTCCCGAGTGGCACGTTCTCGCACATCTCCTACGTCAAAGTGTATGCCACCTGCAGGCTACGCAGGATTTGGCTCTCCGAGACTTGGCCCTTAGATCAGCGAGTTCCCTGGGAGTTCGAGCTCTACTCGTCTACTTAATAATCTCTTTCATCATTACTAACAATTTCATACATCACACCACCGCCACCACCTCACTCCCGGATGTTTGCCTATAATCTGCCTAGTTGTAAAATATCTTTCCTAATCTAGGTCCCACGATACACCATTCAGTTCAATATCTGTTAATACCAGCAAATAGAGTATTAACGAACATCCGATAATTATAAAACAGCAGCATCAAAGCAGGCACCGAACTACAGGTACGGGTGCGACGATCATAGATCTAAGCCTCTGGTGCTGCGACAGCAGCAGGAGGTCGAACAACGTGGAGCAATCCCATCCTCACCGCTTCCTTCAAGCCCTTCAACACCTCCCGCGCTTTTGCCTCATCCTCCGGCAACTTCTCCCTCCCGCTTGCCAACCCCATCAGATACGCAAAGTCCGCTTGAAGAACCAATGGCAATCGGGCCCGCTTCCTCTTCCCCTCGATCTTCTCCTTGAACTGCTTCGCGAAGTCTTTCGAAACCACGTCGGCCCGGTCTACTACCGTAGTAGGCACCCCTGCGAGGGAGGCAACGTGCGTACCAAACGAGGACGATGCGATTCCGGAGACGAGCTTGTATAGGAAAACGAGCTAAATCCGGGCCAAGGTTTAGTGACCGGAATGACATTCCCCTTCGCGCATCGCGTGAGGGGGATGAGGTGTAATGGAAGATCAGCTAACCTCTTGTTTCTCGTCATCTACCATCGTCTTCATGTGCATGTTGCGGATGTTGGGATGGTACGCGAAATCGTCTGTCAATGAACCGTAATGGGTTGCAAAGAAAGATAAGGACAGCGTGTGCGTCGCGAGTTGGTGTAGCACTGCCTGTATAATAGGTCCTCGTCAGTTTTCGAAACCCCTAACCATTGGCCGGAGTGAATAGATGACGTACCCCTGCAATCGCCATCCCGTCGTATGTCGAAGTACCCCTTCCGAGTTCTGCAAAGAAATACGACATAAGACATATGCCAGAGTGTAAATTAACACCCGTGCGTCGACTCGCCGTCTAGAATGACCAAAGACTTGGGAGTCGCATCCCTGAGGATCTTACAGCTGTCCAACATAAATGAGCGTCTAGCTATGACCCCGAAATTTCGGCAGTGCGAAACGCACCATTCATCAAGTTCGACCTTGAACGTACTGGCGTTCGAGAACATATTGTCATATGCGCCCATACGTGTAAGGATCGTGTCAACAGGACAAATCCTAGTACAAAATCAACGGGTCAACGTAAGCATGAGCGTCCGGTTGACACAGAAGGAAAAAAAAGCTAACCGGGCGCTGGAGGCCGGAACGAACATCCCAAGTTGTGCCATAATCTAAACAGAGTCATCAGCTGGCAGGAAAAGATAGGCATCAGCACGAGGGAAACCGACCACTCCCGCAGCAGCCATTCTCATAACCTGGGAGGAGAGCTGTGAGCGATCACGACCCCTACCGGCAACTAGAGCGAGCTCACCGTAGATTTTCCGCTGTTCATCAGAGACAAAACAGCAGTCAGAACACCAAAAGCTGGAGGAGCGCATGTCCGATGCAATCTTACCCCATGTTAGGTCCTACAGGGTTTTCGGTATTCAGCTCTGCCGACAATCCATCACGCAAAGATCAGACGGACGAACCTGTCAACAAGGCGATCTTCCCTTTGTCTCCACCGAGCTGAACGTCGTTTGGAATAAAATCACCCTTCAACCTCTCGCTCGCGCATAGAGCGGGGTGCCTCAACTCCTTGAAATCCACAGACGCACTCTCCCCTTCCACGATCCCTGGTCGACACCTCGGTTCGCCAAGGGCCACGGAAGACTTGGCCAACGAGATCAGACAGTCCAGTTCAGATAAGACTCGGACCGCACGCAGCCAGACGCCGCGATCCGCGTCGAATTCAGCGAACAGCCGGTTTTTGAACGTTTTGATGGCTTGGTTTCGATTCTCAGTCGCTTCTTTCAGACTTCGAATCATCGGAACTAGGGAGTTGACCTTCCATCTCGTGGCAGCCTAGCCACGCGGTTAGTCCGTGTCGATCGGGGCCGTTGATACAACGGAACCCCCACCTTGGTACCCCCGCTCTTGATCCAATCCTTTGGAACGTTCTTCTGATTGGCCTTTGTCTGAACCAGGTAAATATCCTGCACAGGACCGGTCAACGTTATTGTCTAGGCACCCCTGGGCCGTAAACCGGTACCTTATTCCCAATGTGACTGTGCCAGTAAGTGAGGTTGAATCTGGGGAGAAGTTGAGGTGGAGAAGCGGCTGAAACATCAAACCCACTAACCCCACTTGTTTTTCTAACTTCTTCAGCTCCTTCTCCAAACTCCGCTCCCACGTTGCGATCTCCTCTTGCACTTCGTCATACACTTTGTCCTTCCCAGCCACTGGGAGGAGTTGATCAGGGTCTGCGGAGCTTTAGCATCATTATCATCGTTGGGAGGGATATACAGGAGATTCATACCCGATCCCTTCTCCTTCTCTGCTTGCACAAACATTTCTTGGACGTGTTTGATGTTCGGCATCAGATCTGGGGCTGACCTCAACAATCCAGGGATGTTCTTCGATTTGAAGTCCTCAGCTGATTTCTCGAGCGCCTTCAAGCCTTTACTCAACCTCTTGAAAGACTGCGCCCATAATTTACCGGTTGCGCAGTGCATCAGATACCTTCAGAACTCACGTTAAGTGCATGCAAGAAATCTTTGATCTTGCAATTCTTGGCGTGAATACGAGAAACGATTCGTTCGAGATCGGGGAGACCTTTGACGAGCGCCGTGAACTCTTCCTCGAACGCAGGGTTATTCATCAAGTCCTCCACGGCGTCCAACCTGTGGTGAATGTTTCACAGTATGCAAGGTAGTCGCGCGGGGGAACCATACCTCGCGTTGATATCTTCGGCTTCGCGAAGGGGCATGCACAACCATATTCGGAATAAGCGCTTCCCTTTTGCATAATCATTGGAACAGTCCACCCAGCCTCAGCGAAATCACGGACCTGATGGTGTCATACACCTTCCCAATAGCTTCAGAAGAGTTCCGGCCTCAGTGCCATCGCTATTGACGAGGACCTGTATCGAGGTGAGGGATGTACGGGCAAGTACAGATGGTTTCCTCACCTCCACGTGAGCAAGGGTCTGTCCGTCAAGCACCAAGCCTTGGCCCTTCTTCATTGGATCGTATACGTTGAAGTTTCGCATGCTCATGATATCCTTGTCGATGTTGAGTTGACGGAGGTACCAAACCATTGCTCCCAAAGCCTCTATGGGAGCCTTCATCCCGAGCATGTTGCAAATGGCTTCTGGAACGCTGGACGGAAGGACGTCGTCGGTCATGTCGTCATCTTCGCCAGGTGGGTACATCTTCTTCAATTCCTCCAAGGTAGTCTTGTAGTCAAAGCCTTCGACATCTCGCAGAGTTGTCCATAAACACCCGGACGGCAGGATCATCTTGAGAAGCCTTGTGGTCGAAACGGAGAGCGCTCCCTGTTGTCGCGGGCCGGTCAGTCAAAGAGATATGTTGAAGCGAACGATCAACCTTAGTAAAGAGGATTTCCTTGGGTCGCAATTGTCTGAGCATGGTCTCCAACTTAGTGCGGCAAACGTCGTCGGTGAATGCGCTGAGGTTGAATTCCGAAGTGGAACTGTCCAACACGCAAATCCCGAACACGTCCTCTTCGTCTTTCCCGCTGCCTTCACGGATCGATATGCAGTGACCCGCTTGGTCGTCCGTGAGGAGTTCTTCGTCAACGAGAGTCCCATTGGTGTATACCTTGTGCAACTCCCTAATCTGCCTGTCAGTGACCATGAACGGCGACGCTTGATAACGACAAACCGCTTCACGATCTTGTCCCTTCCACCCTTTCCTGAAACCTTCTTGTCCTTACCCTTATCTGCGGCGAGACGCATCTCCGCACCGAGCGCCGTCTCGGCTTGGTCAACCCGGCCCACCTTGTAACCTATTGGATTTTAGTCAGCATGGGCGGCCCATACATTCGCCTGAATCCTAACCTTTGCCTAAGAATTTCCTACGGCGAAACGTCAGCCGTGAGGAAAAAATAATCAAACGGATTGGAACGGAGCATACGCAGCCCAGAAGTTGAACGACATCTCAGGAACCCCAACCATAGACATTTTTACTCGTTGTGTGAGCTTAAGGTCAAACTCGCGGTGTCCGATGATTGCATCTTCTTCGTACAGCTGGAACAGTGATATCAGTAGGTGATGCCAAGAACACGCGTTATGTTTACCTCCAAGAATTTCCTAGGAAAGTTGGGGTGGAGGTGTTCGAATCAAATGAGCCGTATTGTGGCAACAAAAGCACGTACCCTTTCTGGAAGAACAGGATCTATTTCGAACGTGGCAATGAGCTGGGAAAGATAAAAGGCACCAGCGCCACTCACCGTGTCATAATGGTTCTGCTTGATCTCCCAGAACTAGGAAGCACTGATAAGTTGGATATCTAGGAATCAAATCCGCACTGCCCCACCTGTTTCTCGAAAGGAGTGAACTCCGCCCAAGACGATTTTGGTATGTAGATGGTCCTTGGGTCGTACCCCGGTTCCCCAGGCCGAACCCCGTCCTTGTCTTTGATATCTCGAAGGAAACCAAAGGGTTTTTCAACGTTCTTCTTCTCTAACTTCTTGTCCTGCATGTTCCTCTCTGCGGCGGTCAGGAACGGCGACGAGGATGCAGCAGCAGTGTTTGAAGCCTGAGACTTCCCGGAGGGCTTTGAAGGCGCCTTTTTTGGCTTTGGTGCCTCGTCCTCTTCGTCCGAGTCCGAGTCCAAACCGGACACGGAGCGTGCAGACGATCGAGAAGTCGAGCGTCGATCACCCTCAGAAGGGATGGAGGCAGCGCCTGAGTCGCTTGCGTCGTCGGGGACAATAAAGTCATCATCGTCACTCGTTGGCTTGCGTTTCTTGTCTGTGAAGGCCATTAGCGAAGATCACGAAAATTGTAGAGCGTGAGGAATCGCATACATGGGACCTTCTGCGGGGGTTTCTTGAACTTCTGGAGTTTCTCAGTGAATGCCTTTTTACCGATAGCAACCTCTTCGTTCTCGTCGGGATCCTCCGAAGGAGGTCTCGAGAGACGCCGTTTCTTCGTTCTACCAGGCGCCCTGACGGGAGCTGAATCACTGTCGTATAAGTCTTTCACGGAGATCTTTCGTTTGATCCGCTGCAACACAAAATCCAATCGTACGCGATATGAGCGGATGGGGATAGCTCGAACGTACTTTCTTAGGTTGTTCTTCTTCGTCAGAAAGCATATCAACGTCAACGGCATCGCTGCTGGGAGGGGGGCTTCCCGTGCGGTGACTCTTTCCGTCGGAGGACCCGGTGAAAGTCGCACTCATCATAGATGAAGAGCTGGCTTTGCGAGGATTCGGGGTCAGGTTCAACGGCGAGGAAGACGGGGGAGCATCCGAGGATGTGTCTTGAAGACGTCGTTTCACCGCTGGGGTCGCCGGTGTCTGTGGGCCTTTGGAGAAGAATGACATGAGACTCTTCTGTTTGAGATTCTCTTTGGACTGCGACGGTTTGAGGTTAGATGAAGACATGGTTGTGTCTGTTCGTGGGAGTTGAGTACGATGCAGGGACGGCGAACTGGACGCGACGCGATCGCGTCTCTGGTCACGTTTATTTGACATTGCGTGCGCGTGATTGACAATCCCCGCCGCGTCGTTTGGTGCGGGGTGCCCTGAGGGGTCTTGTGATTTTTTTCTCGTAGGCTCGTTTCCGCGGTCCCGTCGGGAGACCATCACGGCTGCAAGGTTGTTTCCAATCTCTTTTTTACCACGCGTCCGAGCTGCAAACCGGCCGAGATCAGGAAGAGGCGCCTGACCGGTTCGTTTTCATGGTGACCTCGGCAATATTATAAGGATCACCCTAGCCCCAACTCCCCTCGTTGCCCGTCAGACTCCGTCCCTCCCGCTCGCATATACCATCCTACGATGCTCACTCTCTTACTTCTGATATCACTAATCCAGTTTGCAACCCTGGGCACTGCACAGGGAACAATTTGTGCGTCCAATTCTCTCAACTCCGACAGACCGAGTCTCGACTCACAAATCATAGGCAATGGTACTTCCTTATGCCCATCCTCTGCCCCATGCTGTAGCGAGTTTGGTTACTGTGGAACTGGCGAGGTGAGCAGTCGCATGTATGCACACTCCTGGATTTGTTCATCTGAGATTTGATGGTCGCCTATTAGTTCTGTCTCGGCGGGTGCAATCCGCTTCACTCTCATTCACTCGATTCTTGCTTGCCCAACCCGGTCTGCAAAACTGCTCAATACGCCTTCACCAATAATTCGCGCATTCTCTCCAACGCTACTCACTTCGATGGGAACGCCACTGAATGGGGTAGGCCGATCACATTGAGTGGACACACATTAACTTACGGCACCGTGCTAGACTGGACCTTGGACAAGGGTAACATGCTGAACACCAACGCCAGTGGAGGAGAACTCGCTCTCCTATTGACCAAGGATAACGGCGGAAGTAGGATCTCCTCCACCCGCTACCTTCACTACGGAACTGTAACCGCAAGGAGTAAGCGCCCGTACTTGACCCCCTGCAGAGATGAACACTCAAACCACATCCTATTTCCAGTGAAGACCGGAAAGTGGGGTGGCGTGGTCACTGCCTTCATTACCATGTCCCCCATTAAGGATGAGATTGATTGGGAATGGCCCGGTGCTAAAACCACTGAAGCTCAGTCAAACTACTTCTGGCAGGGTTTCATTCGTGTGTACTTTCCAGCTACTCTGCACAATTGGATCGCTTACCGTTTCCCATAGCCGCCCAGACAAACGGTGGCACCCATGGGAGTCTTACCGACACGTCCGCCAACTACCACGACTACACTGTGAGTTTGTATCTCACCCCGACCACTGAATGATCTCCCTGATTTACTTCTTGTTCAGATCGACTGGCAGCCTGAAACTTTGACATGGTTGATCGATGGGGATGTGGTTCGCACCTTGAAGAAATCCGATACCATCAACTCGAATGGAATTGCTCTTTACCCAACTACTCCCGCTCGTATTCAACTCAGGTACAACTCCACTCCGCTTCTCTTGCTTAGGAAGAAACTGACATCTATGCCCCTACACCAGCATGTGGCCCGCTGGTATTGAAGGAGCTTCCCAGGGCACCACCCAGTGGGCTGGAGGCATGATTAACTGGAACGACCCCGACTACGTTTCCGCTGGCCACTTCTACATCCTCATCAGTTCGATCAACGTCACCTGCGGTGACCCCGTCAAGCCTTCCCCTAATGTCACCTCCTATGTCTATACCCCCAACACCACCACCCTCACTCCCGGAATCGAGTTCTCGAACAAAACCACCATCAACGGCGCTGCCGGTGGCCATGTTACCAACCCTCTGCTCATGTTTGGGGCCACCGCCGCGGGCCTTTTCTTATTGAAGCTCCTCTAAATTTCCTCGGACAGTGTCATGTAGATATGTACCAATTGGTTGGGTATCCCCCATCTCTTCATTTTGGAATATGCTACATTCGGCGTCTCGCATGACATTTAACACCCTAAACGATCATACCGAGACTTCTCTCGTATACACCAATGCCGTTACCAAGTCCCTCATTAGAAATGTGGTCTATGCTGCTGAAGTGAATGGGTTTTCCGAGTCTATTACCGCGGTGCTTTCCCCAACATCATCAAACTCAGAATCCTCCCCACGGTTTACCCTCTTGCTAAACTCGTCCACCAGCATGTTGGTCTCGTCGATAATCGACTGTAAGATCCGTGCTTTCGTCCACCCGGAAATATCCACAGGATCATCGTCGACACTCACCGAATCGGGATCAGGGAGCAAACGGCTGTAACCCAGGTACGTCTGGACGAGCCTGATCTTCCTGAATAACGCCCGGGTGAGGAGTCCGGATTTGATCACAACGGACTGCGACAGTATAATAGCACCACCTCCCTCCGACTCCAAGGTTCTGAACATCGTGGAGTGTCTGACGGGCCCTAGGTGAACTATATGCGGGAGTCCGGCCACCGGTGACGTACTGGAAGGCGAAGAGAAGAGGTATCCAGGATCTCGACCTCGTATGGCCACGTTGGATACATCCGGATCGAGCGAGGTCAAGCTCGTCGTTCGAGTCCTCGGCGACTGGTTCGGTGTCGTCATCGTTTGGTATCTCGAGAATCGACCACGTTTCGAGAATAGCCCCGAGGTGGGGCGAGAAGAGGACTGGCGTGCTGTGGGCCGGGAGGCCAGCTTCTCCATACCGAGTTGGTCTTCGAGGGTCCCGACCTTTTCTTGCATCATCGGTCGCATCTCTAGTAGGAGCTGAGTTCGGTGAACGCAAAGGACCTCGAATAGCGACCATGTCATGTAATCCAGAACTCTTGGTCGGACGGTGTAACTTGATTTCCGTGAAGGAGGGAAGAAGAGGGTACCCATCTGGTCTACCGCCATCGAAGTGTGGGGGGATACCAACGGCGAGCCAGGCTGAGAGTAGTCACCTGAGGAGAAGGCGAAGGCCGCGTTGCCTCCCTTCAAAGCTTCCCTGAGGAACATTCCGGTTCTGCACCAGACGTCAGGGAGAATGGAAGATACGTCTTCACCCGCTCTGATTGTCACCACTTTGATTATTTGAAGCCCGACTGCCATCGTCAACACCAACCTCTCCTCTCGATTGTCCCCAGTCCCTTTCTCTGCCTGCGCGGCTGGTGGTCCTTTTGCACTTTCCTGACACGTGGAAACAGCATAGGCAAGGACCCGAACCCAAACGCGAGGATACGTGTACCGATTCCTGGAGTGAGCAGGGTCGTTCTCTGCCATTGCCTGAGCAGAGGTCTTCAGGCTCAATGCGAACGGTAAGACGATTCCGGTTAAGAACTCGTAGGACGGATTCCTCTTCTCAAGCTGAGATAAAACATCCTCCCCAGCCACCCCAACGCACGCCTTGAGCAATTCAACGGTACTCGTTTGTATCTCGTGCGAAACCGTGCCGGAATTCTCGATTATGCTACTAAAAGCATCGAGGGCGGAACTGCAGATAGCCGTCACAGCGCGCAGGAAGGCGGGGTCGTTCGAAAGAAGAGGGTTCTGGGCGAGTCGAGTGACGGTGCCTAGAACTGGCGAGAGATCTGTGGTCTGTAAGATGGCACGTAGGACTGGGGCGAGCTCTTGGAGGAAAGTGATAACGAATCTAGAGGAGGACGCCGTTTTGTTGTGGAGCAGAGAAGCTTCTGTCCATTTCCCCAGGAAATCGGCAATTTGGGCTGATGCCGTGCGAGTTTCCCTGAAAAGAACCTTCACTAACTCCCAAACTCGATAAAACCCAGCTGGCCTCAGGCGCGCTCCTGTCTGAGCCAGAGCTTCCACCAGAGATAGGTACTCCAGGCGCATGGCCAGGAGGTCAGAGGGTGAATTCGGGTGGTTCGCGTCGGCAGGGTCGGAATCCATAGGCCTGTCAAAGTTCTCCAAATCCAACTCCTTTTCGGATCGGGATTGCATCGATTCCGGCAATTTCGTCCTCACGGTTTTCGAAAGAAGAATCGATCCGAGAGCCTCTGTCCCTTCGGTTACAACCGCCTTGGCGTCTTTGCTCACAGCAGATATATGCGGTGCGAAGTATCGGAACATAGTGAGGAATTGTTGTGCACGGTTGATGTCCGGGTTGTGAGCAATGACTGTGAGGAATAAGCGTGCCATGTCGTCGTCGCTGAAGCCTCTCCCAACCGGCTCCTCTGTAAAAGAGACTTCGAACCCCTCGCCTGTGGCAGACCGTATCTTCTCCAAGAAATTGTGCGATTCGACCTCTGCCTTGTTCACCAACAGGGATTCATACTCGTGCACTTTGTTGGTGTCATGGATCCCCGCTGGATCCGGAGCACTTTGTGGAGCAGTGTTCCTCAGCGTGGATAAGAGGCTGAAGACATCCCCCGCGACCTTAGGATGGTCGGCACACTCTTTACGGAAAATTATAAGAGATAACACGTCGAGGGTCTGGAATACGAAGGCCTCTTCATGCTGAGCGTAAAATCGGTTGATGCCATATTCAATCGCCAACCGGATGGCGGAGCCCTTTTGAGATTGAGAATATGACTTGAATACGGCGGGCATGAATAACGTGTATCCACCAGTAGACATGAACAGCCGACGGAAGCGGGTACTAGCCACCATCAACGCTGTAGAGGAGGCTTTAGATGCAAAACATGCAGCTTCGGTATCACTCACCTATCATCGCCTGAGCCACTATACCAAGGTCGTCCCCATGAGCAAGGAGGATCCGATTGATTCCGTCCACGAGGAGTCCGAATTCTTCCCTATCATTCATGTGCCGCGACATCGATCGGAAAACCTGAGCAACGAGCAAGAGGTAACTACGGGATAAGACCAACGAAAGGCCACCGACGATTGGGTTCTTTATCTCCCCGCATTTGCTGCCCGCCCGGTTTGGGATAAAATCAGTAAAATTTATGGGTCCACCGTGGTCATCTCCAGGCAACGAAAACCCTTCGAGGTTCTTCCGAATGGCATGAACATCTTGCGGATTCTTCTTCAGCATGGAAAGGAATAGAGTATTCTGGGCGGTTCGAATCATCGTGATCCAGCGGAGTTCGGCGAGCATCGTGGACGGGTCGCGCGTGCCACCGAGGGACTGAGGAAACATCGGGGAGGTAGGTGCAGTCGGAGGGAACCACAAGGATAGGTTGGGAACCAGGAAAACCTCCAACTTGGCCTTCCGGACTTCCCTCATCACCATGCCATTGACCTGAGATATTAACTTGGACAGGATAGGAACCGTGTAAGCAAACCCATGCAAGGCGTCGATTGTCTCCATTTGCCGCGCAGCGAATTTGAGGTATCCTGTGAGGTGGGTGAACACGTAGTGCGTGGTTGCCGGAGGAAGGCGATGAGATATATGGGTGAATTCTCGCAGCGTAGATATAGCGGAGCTCATTTCATTCCCCCTGCCGGTCATGGCGGATAGCACTGGCCGAGAAAGGGAAGCGGGATCATCGCGCATTAACTCCAGTAGTAGATTCCGGGCGGCGTTTGCAACAACGAAGTCCGAGTCGAGCGCGAGGGAGAGAATGTGGGGGAAGATGGAAAGGAGGGGCGTGACGAGGATCGGCCGCCGTTTGACTGCTGTATCGGTCGTTGATTTCCTTCTCAGGGAAGCCTCCCGTTCGACCGGCTGTTTCGATGCGGCCTCGAAGGCCAGGCGCTGAATTCCTGCGGAAAGTGTATCGTCATTGTCGGCCTTCGCCAGGTCCATGCTGGGTATAAGCGACATCGGAGTTGTAGCCCACTCCAATCTTTGGTCAAGAGGTCCTTCGTCATCGTCCCATCCAATCTCCATCAGCCGCTTGCGTAGTTCGAGAGGAAGCGCATTCTTGTTATTCTTGGTGGTTTCATCTTCCTCCTTAATGTACTGCGATGAGCCGATATCTGTGGGCACGAAAGATATTGGTGGTCGAGCCATCTTGAAAGGGCGCCTGAAGGTTTTGTCGAGGATGACGGTTTGTGAACCGATCTGGAACCTCCAGCCAATCAACTTGGCCATCTTATCGATCGCCGAATGCCTCAGGACTGGACTATCACTACGAGTAGGTTCAGTTGTGGTGTCGTGGATAGATCAACGGAGACATACTTCGACATGTCATTTGTGATACATGTGACGAATTCGTTTCCGCATTTCTCGGCGCACTGCATGGCCAGGAAACATGTCTAAAGGTAGATCAGTCACAATCGGAATACGAGACCCGCGGCTACGCACAGGGGCGAGGATTTTGGGATCGGAATCTGCCAGGGAACCCGACCAGAGAAGGGGACAAAGGGTGGTGTAATCCTTTGTGGACAGAAGCCCACACACCAAAACCAAGAGCGGATAGGAAACGGCCACGAACTGATTGGAAAACGACCACAAAAGCTGCTTCCTGTCGAACATAAAGGTGGGAGGTTCGTTACCCATCGATGGGGTTTCGACGATGGAAAAGGTCGCGAGGACTATGGTGCTCCTGAGCTGTTACAAGTCAGCCTCGTGCTGCTGGAACAGGGAGATAAGCCACCTCACTTTAGCGTTAGGTTGAGAACCCAGTTCCGCAGTGGAATAAAGGGCGAACAACTTGGACACCATTAGTTTAACCTCTTCCTTGGAGGAAAGGTTCCTCTCGTATCCTTCGTGCCATTGTGTGACCCACTGTAAAACTCGATTGATCCATGGGCTCCTGCGGAAGAAAATCAACAGGAGGCGCGGGATAGTGGTACAAAACCCACGGTTTCAACGAACGTGTGATCAACCTCATCTCATGGAAGAGCATACAGTAGAGTGCACGCTGCGAAAACGGGATAAGAATGCTCCTTTCCTATTGACAATATTCAGTGACTAGTATATCTTCGGTAACCTTTTTGAATATACCTTTGCCTCTAACAGGACGGCTAACCGAGATTCCAGCGAGGTGACGAACGCAACAAGACCTTCTGGCGCGACATCCTGTAAGATCACTTAAATTGCTTTCCTCGAGGGGTAGGTAAAAAAGACCCACGGTGCTCTTCCTTAGGGTTCTCAGACGGCTGATCAATTCCACCATAACAACGCAATGACCTAATCTCGCCTGCTCCCAGGTCGGATTGCTCGTTTCGTCGATACTTCCGGTAGAGGACAAGTTCCCCATCAGCGCAACTGACATCATCTCCGCGTTGGAAGTCAGAATGTTAGGCAAGTAGGTCGAGAGGGTGATGAGAATGCGAAGGTAGTTGGCGATGATGAGTTCCTTGTTTGATGCAGCGCACGAGAACAGGGGCCTGAAGAAAATCTGGGGATATCGTTTAGCAGTCGAAAACAACAGCTCCGTGATAGACGGGTCCGGTGTTGTGACCGACTCTGTAGCAAGCCTCTGTGGAAGCATTGAGTAACTGAGAGTGAATGTAGACTGTTGCGATCGTACATCGCATAATTTAGGGAAGCAAGCGGTCATGATGAATTTCTGAACGTCTCCAGGGAGCGGCCCCAAGGTGCTAAACACGCGAGCGATCTTCGACAATTCGCTATTCTCAATCTGGAAAGTGTCAGGCGGTAAGGATAACTAGTCAAAAGTATTACTCACCAGATAGCCGAGAGCACCCTCTAGTTCGAACTTCCATGGGGAAGAATTTCGTACCCATTGGGTCAATAAGTGAGCGGAGCGAGTCAGTCTACCCTCTCTTGTCTCCAAACACAGAACCTGGACCACCAAGAGGACAACAAGACGCATGGTTTCGTTCCCCCTGACCCCCCCAAATCTTGCGATTTCGGGTAGAACTAAAGTCTCAACGATGTTCAGGACGGTGGCACAATGATCCAAACCGTCGACTTCAAGCAACTGCTGGACGGCACGGGTGAAGGTACAAATCTTTCGCGAGTGTGCCTTTGTTGAGAGAGTCGACAGCGTCTCTGTCGAAGATGGCGCGGGCCAGTATTCCTGTGCCGACTGTCAACGTGTGCCGCACTCGACCGTGGGAGCACGAGTACCTCGACAAGGTTGTGCAATACCCAAGTACGGGTATTCAGTGAACCATAAGCTACGCACCGCGAGACGCCCTCGATCCCAAGTGCTTCCCTGATATCGTGTTCAGTATCGGAAGACGAGAATGGTGTCCCAAATTCCTGCTCGATGGACCCCCTCAACAGCAACCCGCTCCCTCCGTTCCAGATCTCAAGGATCAAGGCCTTAACGGACTCCTGTTCCCCGGGGCTAGATGAGAGAGCTGGGAGAAGGGAAACGAGGGCCTGGAGAATGGTTTGCAAGAGGACAGGTGTCTCGGTGCGGAAGGTTGCATCTCGCGAGAACAGCAGCGTAGACATCACACCGATGATCTCGGCTCTGCATTGTGAAGGTCGTGCCGCTGAGCTGCAGCACCACAGGCAGCGATCGAGCTCAGCCTGTACCGGAAAAACCGATTAGTGGCTACGTTAAACGCGAGGATCTGACGAACCTCTGGTGAATCGGTTCGCCAAGTCTTGATGATGAGCGAAAACGCCCTGAGGGCATAATCTTGCTCTCGTTCCGAGGGGTCCGGCAACATGAAGGGTACAAGCAGGGCGGACAACACTTGATTCTCAAGTGGTAAGGTCCTTGGGAAGTGTAAAAGGGATGCCTCGAATTGCTCCAGGGTCCGAAGCAAAGTCAACACAGAGGGCTGAGGGGGTGCTATGATCGATCCTGCCGACTGTTTCGACCAGTTGGTCGATGGAATGGTGGATGTAACACCGGTAGAGTGAGGCAACGAAAGCGAAAAAGCAGATCCGCCGATACTTCCCTCCCGAACAGGTCTATTACGGATAACTTCGGGGGCTCTGAGTTGTGCGCACGCCCGTTCAAGTTCCATGGTGAACTTGCGCATATCGTCCACAGCGATTTCCCGGGCGTTGTCGACCACCTGCCTCATACCCAACCTCGGGAACCTGGAGGACTTTGGCGTGCCCGGCCGCCCGCCGGGAGGCAATGGGGAAGCGAAAGGTTTCGGGATTGATTGGAGGGGCGGCGCTGGCGGCGGGGTGATAGACGGCGATGGACTACGTATAATGTGACGGCGGACGCTGTCCCACCTTGCCCGAGAGGGAGATGGCGGCTCAGCATCTGCATCTGAGCATTGGGGGTGCGGGGAAGTGATGTCAAGTTGTTGATGTCCATTGTTCTTGTTATTGAAGGGATCCTCCTCCGTTGGTGAAACAACGAGAGCTTTGCCGTAAAAAGGCACCGGGTCCTCTATGGCTTCGTCAACATCTCCGAGAGGTAGAGCGGTGGGCTTGGATAACTTTCGTGATTCTCCTGGGAGTGTGCTGATCGAGTGCTGAGATTTCACCGAAACTGTGCTGTCAACAGAAGCCGTCCTTAGAGGACGGCTCCCTGTCGGTTTTTTGGTGGGAGGGCGGAGGCTCATGAAATGCAGGTAAGGGCGGGGAGACGTATTCCAAAAGGAAAGATGTTGAGTCAATCGCTGCAACTCGCAACCTCAAGGGGTTGCCGGCGCGTGATAACGCACAGTAACGGATCACTCTGAATGGCCAACACAAATCGTCATGGGTGCAGTACATGGACGTGATCGCACAGACTTTTATGCAACAGAACGTGTAGTAACAATATAACAAAACAACACCAGCCCAGTCTCCACCTTATACCTCCTTGACCTTGACCGAACCACGCAGCAGACCCGTCTATCAAAGGAAAAGATCAACAGATGATCCAAGTGAGCAATCGGAAAAGTCACGCACCCGACGAGCGGCAATAAGTCCAACTTTCTGACCGGGGACGGCAGAACGGGCGATTGTCGAGGCCTTACCAATGTGTTGGTGGTTACCACCACCGTGAGGGTGGTCAACTGGGTTCATGGCAACACCACGAGTACGAGGCCAACTGATGGGAGCCAATGCGTCAGTAAACCTGTATATCGATCAGGAGTAAAGGACAAACTTGTAACGCTTGGCCTTGAATTTGTAGTAAGCCCTGCCGGCTTTGAGTAGTGGTTTGTCAATCCTCCCACCACCGGCGACAATACCGACGGTGGCACGGGACCGACCGGAGATGGTCTTTTTTGCACCGGACGGGAGACGGATACGGGTCTTGTCATCTTCGGGAGTGTGTCCAATGACGGTGGCGTAGGTTCCAGATGTCCGGGCGAGAGAACCACGGTCACCGACCTTCTCCTCGACGCTGCAAATGATCGTTCCTTCGGGGAGTTGGCTCACGGGGAGAACATTTCCAACGTTGAGGGCGGCCTTCTTGCCGCAGTAGATGAAAGCACCAGTGTGAAGACCTTCGGTGGCAACGAAAGTCTCTTTGCGGAGCTTGTAACGGTATGGATCACGGAAGACAACCCGGGCAAGGGGAGCACCGCTACGAGTTTAACGAACTTCAGTAATCCCTTCTTATCAAATGTCAAACAAGGCGTACCGGCCAGAGTCGTGGACAATTTCCTTAACAATACCGCGAATGTAACCATTCCTTTCGGCAAAGTCGAGGGGACGTAACCTCGCAGGAGCTTTGTTCAAGTGGGTGTGCGCTTTGAACTGGAAAACAAAGAGATTGGGGTGCATCCAAATCGTTAAACCAAGGGCAACTTACAATGGCGTGAGACCGCCTCTGTGCCCTGATAACCCTACCCATTGTTCAATCTAGAAAAAAAGACGAATCAGCATCGACTCCGATCTTGGCCATCCAAAGAGGTTGCAACGCATCCATCCTCAAGACAACTGCTTTCGACACCGTTTCTTTTGTACCCGATAGCGAGATTGTCCCAGCATGGCGCCAGCAGCACTCCAGGCCGGATTTGAAGGGTGAACTCACAGTCTTGAGAGAGTAGGTCGATGATGATTGCGGGGATGAGTGGATGCACGGCCTGGGGATGACTAAGCAGCCATCCTCACGGCAAGTTCCGAGTTGAGGCAAGCTGACGCTTTGCGCAAGAGTTAGGGTGGGTAGATGCAGCAGAGTTATAATACATCCTTTTACGCTACTCTTACAATGTTCAAGGCAAACTATACACCCCCACGGGCTCCTTCACATCTCCATTTCCATTTCCAGTCCATCCCATTCGGATGTCTTCCCTCGACTCTCCTCTCTCTTTTCTTCCGAATGGTTGAAAGTGCGATTCAATGTGGACTGCTCGTCCATCCCGAAGTCAGAGTCATCTTCTGTAGGTGGGGAATAGGATAATCTCGATGTAACTGAGGGACTGCGTGGGTTCCACTGATATTCCCCACCTGTGGACTTGCTTCGAGAGGAGATGTCACCGATATTCCT
>Ga0307515_10001100_pt1 | contig 61899 bp, 56 predicted proteins | sample 17_EM_MG_FD_194513 | JGI IMG/M metagenome (GOLD analysis project Ga0307515, IMG submission 194513) | Populus trichocarpa ectomycorrhiza microbial communities from riparian zone in the Pacific Northwest, United States - 17_EM | ecosystem: Host-associated > Plants > Roots > Unclassified | place... | reverse complement strand
TATTAATATTAGGGACTATAAGCCGCTTCTAGTATAGGAGCAATCCTTCCTCTGTCTTAAAATTAGAGTCTTCTTTTACAGCTTATTCGCAGAGGGCCCTTAAGGCGTTAGCCGTGCGGTTTACAGTTAGGAGGCAGTTAATTAGCCCTATTAGCTTATCTAAGGACTCCTCTATTAGTGCTAGCTCGTTTTACTAAAAGTCTAGCTCCTTAAGGATCCGTAGGTTAAGCTGTTCTAGATAGAGGAAGGTACGCGTCTAATATTAGGTCTTTAGCTTATCCTAAGGTTCTATATCTTATTCTCTTTAAGTTAAGGCATTAGCCTTAGAGTTTTGCTTACTAGAATAATATATAATTATAAAGAAGAATTAGGAGAGTATTTTGGCCTACTAGGCCTATTATTTAGTAAGCTGCTTTATAGTTATAAAGTACTCTAGGGCTTTATAATCTATATATATCTTAATCTAGGAATTTATACCTTTAAGCTCTATACGCCATTAGAAGAGTAATTAAATAATAGCTAGTATTTCTTTATTATATACTTTATAGTTATACTTAGCCGGGTCTATTATCTTTAAGAAGAAAGCTATAGGGTACTATTCGCCGTCTAGATATAATTGTAATAGGATTCCCGCTATAACCCTATTAGAGGCGTCCGTTTCTAGCATTAATTTAAGGTCTAGGTTATAGTAATAAAGGATTAGGGAAGAGATAAGCCGATCCTTTATCTCTTTAAAGGCTTCTATATAGCTATTATTAAAGATAAAAGGTGTGTCCTTCCTAGTTAGTCGTATAAGAGGTTTTACCGTAATTCTATAGTTATAGATAAACCAGTAGTAGAAGTTGCAGAAGCTAAGGAAGAACTGGATTTCTTTTACTATATAAAGGGGCTTCTAGTTACGGATTGCCTCTACCTTCTTAGGGTTAACCTTAATTCCTTCTATAGTTACAATAAACCCAAGGTATTTTATACGTTTTACCCTAAACTCGCATTTTTTAATATTAACTTGTAAGCCTGCGTTCCGTAGTCTCTCTAGGACCTTCTTAATATAAACTTAATGCTTAAGTTCGTTGTCCAAGTATATAAGAATGTCGTCTAGGTATACCGTATAGAATTCGTTAAGGTAATTAAAAAGAACGTCATTTATATACCTTTAGTATATAGCCAGTCCATTTATTAGTCTAAAAGGAAGAACTTTATATTTATAGGAACCATAACGGGTATAGAACGTTGTTAAATCTTCAGATATAAGGTCTATCCTGATTTGGTGGAAAGCTTGGCGGATATTAAGTTTAGTAAAAATCTTTACCTAGCTTAGATATATAAGGGTCTTATTAATTAAAGGAATAGAATATTAGTCCTTTTAAGTAATAGCGTTTAGCTTCTAATAGTCAATATAAAAATAAAGGCCTCTATTAGGCTTTTTTATAAATAGGATAGGGGAAGCAAAAGGGGCTTAACTTAGCTCGATAAACCCTTTATCTAAGTTATTAATTAAGTACTGCTTTATTACTTTTAGCTTATCTATTAATTAATAGTAGAGGGGGCTATAACCTAGCGAGTTATTGGCTTCTAATTAAATCTTATAATTATACGTCTGGTAAGGGGGTAACTTATCTAAGGCCGCCTTTAAGAATGCATCCTTATAGTTTATATAAATGGTAAAAAGGAGGCGTTTAACTAGTTCCTTATTAGTTTCCTTAGCTGGCCTTTCCTCTCTATTATTAATAATTCGGTTAATTTTATATAGGCTTATTATAAAGACCTTATTATCCTTCCGGTATATATTAAAGTGGAACACTATAGCGCTAATTACGGTAATGTCTATAGTAGGGGGGTTGCCTAATAATAGGGGCGTACGTAACTTTAGGGACTTCTAGGGTACTAGCGTTATTATTACCCCTTTTAGCTCCTATTGCATTTTTTAAAGGTCATCCCTTATATCCTATTAATACGTTTTTTTCTATACTAGTTAGATCTATACAATTTAGACGTTGTCTATATTACTATCTGTCCCGCTTCTATATATAAAGTCCTTTTTAAATATAGCGCTTTAGGAGAGTATCTTTATTAGTATAGAGTTCTTTTTAGCTTTACGGCGGGCGTCTTTTTGGGTAAAGGCTAGGTTATAGGCCCGGATATCCTGCTAGTAGGTAGGGTTAGCCCTTATAGCTAGTGTCTTATAGTTAGTTTAGATCTCCCTAATAAAGGAGGGTAACCTTAGTTTATCCTCTAGCTAGATAAACCGTCTTTATTATATGTTTAACCAGATATTAAAATAGGATATCCATTTTTGTCTAAGGATTATATTATAAGACCCTAGGTCTAGGATGCAAAAGGGGATACCATATTAGCGTTATCCGTTAAAAGCGATATATAACTTTAAGATGTGGGTAACGGGCTAACTGGCTTAGCCGTTATAGCCTTTTACCTAGATAGGCTTCTCTAGTTGGATAGCTTCTATATTTAGAAACTTAGTAATATTATTTATATAGGCAGTATTTATAAAGGCGAAGCTATTTGCTCTAGTGTTAATAAGGGCGGTTATATTAACTCTATATTTATTTTAAGATACTATATATAGAAATATAAAATGCTTTCTACCTATTAACTAACTAAGATTAATCTCTTTAAGATTAATAGGGTACCCTAGGGGGGAGTCTTTCCCTAAGGTTCCTCTTTTTTTAACTTATCTGACGTTTTTCCTTCCTCTATCTCCTTAATATCGCCTATATCTTTTAGCTCCGGGTAAGACAAGACAAAGTAACCCTACTTATTACAGTTAAAGTATATAGCCGAGGTAGGGTTAATTAGAGTATTACGGCGAATACTAGTTAATAGTATAGTATGTAACTAGTTAAGCAAGGCTTATTAATATATAGTTATAACCGCCTTTAGTAAAAGAGTAGTTATAACTTGTCTTCCTGCTCTAGCTTCTATAGGTATAGCTAATAAGTTCTAATTATTATAGAGTCGCTTCTACTAATTAGGGTAGGCGTTAATCCGCTTTAGTTCTAAGTCTAATAATAGGTAATAAGCTGCAAGTTTTTCGTGGGTTAGTAGGTTATTTAAGGTTATAGCGATCTTTTCTTATAGCTAGATTATTAGCTTATTATATAGGTCTAATTAGTAGTTTTTAAGGGGGACCTGGCCTTCTCCTATAAGGTATAGGAATTAAGTCTAGAATTTAGCAAAGGGTTAGTTCGGTTTTATTATTAGGCGATTATAGTTATAACGGGTATCCTATACTTTGTTTAGGTTAATATAGATAGCTGCTAGGTGCTATATTATCTTATTAACGGATATAAATTAGATAGGGGAGTTATCCTCAAACTTGGCTTAAAGGTGCCGTTAGGCGTCCCTAGTGGTTTAACTAAAGAGGTAGAGTATTTTAGCTTCTTTAGAAAGGAAATAGTTATAGTTAATACGGAGCTTTCCTCATACTTAAATTCTCTAATTCTTAAAGATAGGGTCTATCCCGTTAAATAGTAGTAGGGGGTTAGGGAGCTTAACGGACTTTAATTGCTTTATTATTATATCCATACTCCCTAGTATATTATATTTAATAAAGTAAATAGGTCAGCTAGGGCTTTAAGAAGGGGAAGCTAGGCTATTTTATAGGGCCGTAAGGCTTTCTAGGATCTTTTATAGGGTCTCTTATATATTTCTTGCTTTAAGATAATTGGCTTCCTAGCTGGCTGCAAGGGCATAAATCTGCTTGCGTACGTTTATAACGTTATTATTATCTTCGATTTCTAATCCTAATTAGATCTTAGGTTCCTCTTAGGTAGAGGCAGCTCTTTTAGATAAGCTTACTTTATATGCCATTATTGGCTTCCTAAGGTTCATCGGTATTATATGCTTTAGTTTTAATTCTGGGGGTATAGGTCTAGTCCTATTTAGCTTATAAGGTGGGATATTATTTAGGCCTTCCCAGGCAATGTAGAGTTGTTTTAGTGTCTGAGTATAGCGCGTTAATGCGTTGTTGCAGATAAAGTTTCTTTAGGGTAGGATATTATTGAGGCCTTCCCAGGCAAGATAGGAAGAGCTTAGTATAATGTTATGGCTTAAACAAATGCCTCTAAACCAAAGCTTAAATAAATGCTATATTATGAAGATACTAAGCTAAAGAGAAGGAAAAGGGGTCGCTAGGACTAATATAAATAAATATATAGGGTAAGCCGCCAAGGCGCTAGCTTTGGGCGGGCCAATCGCAGGTCGGCAGAATATGGTAGAATTTAGCAGGTAACGTGCGATAGCGCCGTTACAGCGAGCTTATTTAGCCTTATAGAGAGCTTACTAGATTATTATAGACGAATGTAAGGACATTTAAAAGGAACTGGCTCTATAGATAGCTGTAAAAGCCGTTAATAACACCGCTGGCCCTAACAGACTAGTACCTACCCTCTTAGTTTATAGAGCCTACCCAAGAATAAGCAACCTAGGCCCTCCTACCCCGTCTATTATGGAACGAGCAGCTGTAATATAGAAGGCGATGGCTGAGATAGTTAAGCTACGGGCTAAACAAACTGTTAATAACACCCTATACTACCGCAACGGACCTAATATAACCTTAGTATATAACCTCCCGCTTAACTCTAAAGTCCTTATATAGCGTAAAAGCGGCAGCTAAAATAAACCCTATCGTCTACTAGCCGTAGAAAATGAGACGTACTGCGTATAACTTCCTAGCGGGCTAACTAGCTTTAGAAGCACGTCCGTAAAACCCTACTTTTGGTCCGAAAATACCTATAACGTTAAGCTAGATAAACCAGAAGCACCTGCCGAATTAGGTAAACCAGAAACACCCTTATCTACCCTAGAAGTCCCCCAGAAACCCACTAAACCTACTAAACCTGCTGTAAAGCGTGGCCGAAGACGCCCCTATAAGAACCCCGTAATGGAGAATTACCTAACCTCTATAGGTATATCCGCAGGTATATCCGCAAGGCAATCTCCGCCTGCGGATATATTAGTTCTAGTATAGAAAACCCCTTTTATAGACTTACGACGCAAAGAGATTAACGGACTACTTAAAAAGGGCGTCTTTGCGGTTATAACGGAGAGAGACATTCCGTAAGGCGTCCGTATATTTAACTTACGCTTTATTAACAAGATTAAGTACTCTAGTACTAATAAAGCCTTTAAGAAATTAAGGCTTATTATATAAGCTTATAATAACTAGGGAAAGGACCTAGTCCTTACGTAATCGCCTATAATTTAATAGGTTAGTTAACGGATTATACTCGCACTTATACCTGGACTATAGCAAACTAAATCTATAGCCCTTTACTTACGGGATATCTTATAAGCCTACGTACAGTCTAATACCTACCTAAGTAGGGATATCTTTATATAACCACCCTATAAGCTCAACCTATAACTAGGAATAATTTTATAGGTTATAAAACCTCTTTATAGAGTATTAGAAGCCGGAAACTATTGGTTTAAGATATACTACTAGCACTATGTTAGTAAACTTAAAATGGAACAGTTGACCTATAACCCCTACCTCCTATATAGCCTATTAAACGGCCTTAGTATTATTAGACTCTAAATAGATAATACCCTCTTTTTAGCAGACCGGACATTTGCGGATACTAAAGAGACTAAATTATAAGAAGCTAAGTTCCTAGTAAAGCTATAAGAGCAGTTAACTAAGTAGACTCCAATTAAGTTTAATAGAGGCTTAATTATATAAAAGGGTAACTTAATCTAGCTAACCTAGGAACGTTAAGCTTAAAACCTAAAGCTTATTATAGTAAAGCCTACGGACCTTACTAGTTCCCACGGAGAGACCCGTAAGACCGTAAATATAAAGGACTAATATGCTGTATAGCGTGTAAGAGGCGCCTATATTACCACAGTCTGCTAACCTAAATCTGCCTACGACTTATCCTTTACGGCCTAGGTAGTAGATCTATAAAAAGAAAATATTAAGTAGCTTAATAAGCGCATTTAGTGGCAAATTAATAATGCAGTAAGGGGACTTACTTTCGTACCACTAGACCTAAGTTCCCTTAGCTTACTAGTATTTACGGACGCCTCCTTTACCAATAATAAAGACCTGTTATTACAAATCGGCTTTATAATTGTACTTACAGACTATAATTAGGACGCAAATATACTATATTAGTCTTTAATTAAGTGTAAATAAGTAACCCGTAGTGTATTAGCTTCTAAACTATATATACTAGCTTATGGATTTAATATAGCAGCCGTAATCAAATTAACGGTCTAGAAGATTCTATAACTAGAGCAGTTACCCCTAGTTTTATGCACTAATTTAAAGTCCCTTTATAACTGCCTAGTTAAACTAGGTATAACATAAGAGAAGAGGCTTATAGTTAACCTAATGTGCTTATATTAGGCCTACGAACGACGTAAGATTATAAAGGTTAAATAGATTAGCAGCGGAGATAACCTAGTAGACGCTATAACTAAGGCAAAGCCGTATTAAGCTCTTAAAACCCTAATTAATACGAATAAGCTTAACCTAAAGGTTATAGAATAGGTAAAGCGAGACTAACGGAGCATTTATGGTTTAGCTACGGCCCGTCGGAAGGCCGTATGGTGCATTCACGGCCCGTTAAAAGGCCGTATAGTTTATTTTATGGACCGTAAGCAGGACTTACGGCCAGCTTGGAGCACTATTTGGAAGGTAACCCAGAAGGTGCCTTAGGAGGGATTTCCTATGTATTTTCTTATATGTTTTATAGTTCTATTAAGACAATTACAGAGGCTATATATAAGTGGTTTCATTTTCTAAGTACCGCTAGTGTATAATTATAGCACCTGTCATACCAACCGCGTGCTTACGCGTTCGGTACGCCGAGTACACGTTTACACATTTAGTGCACTAACCACCCACTTACGCGTCTAGTGCACTTCTAAAGCACTAACCAATTAGGGGGGAGGCGCATCAGTATATAGACTACGTGGTCTGCTTTATACAATTAACAGTTACCATTATCCCAAAGAGCATACAATACTATACGTATTTCGTGCCCCGGGATACGACTCACTCGTGCTATTAAGTTAGTACGAACAGTAGCTTAAGTAATTATCTATTAAAAGCATGCGATATTACTGTATTCTACCATTAAAATCTTCTATAAGGTATCTTGTATGCTTATTATAATGTTTAATATAATATAGGCCTTAGGAGTTATCTATTTATCTACTAGGGGAGGTAGCATACGTGCATCCGCAAAGGCCCTTATTTTATTTATTAATTAAATACTACCCTTCCTAGTAGTATTATACCTTCTAAATTAAGAAGGCAGGGAGTAGAGAACTGTTAGCGCTAATTATCTTAATTATAGATACTGACCCATAAGTGCCTGGCTATATAACTATTCAATTTTTTAACCTCTCCCTACACGTCTTACCTAACACAATTACTTAGGCCACCGCTGCGAGGCCTAGCACCACTCCCTTCTCATTAAAGTTATAGATAAATTTTAAATGCTTAACGTAATATCGCTTACATATACTGCGGAAGAACTTAAACCAGGCACGTATAACTACTAGATCGTTATTCTAAGCTCTTTAGCAGTTAAGCCGACGGTTTAGTATAGTACTAAGGCCGTAGCATTAAACGAATCTCTGCCCCTAATGCTTGCCTACGGTTTAGCCTTTTCCTAAATGTCATGCCCAAGCCCAACCCACTTGACCATACAAACTACCAAAAAGGTAGCAGCAGTGTCTCGCGACTGGACGGGCTGCCGGTTGGAATGCCTTATAAGCTCTCCGGCTCATACCTGCCGTATGGGTAGCGCAAGGTCGTGACACCAAAAGGGAATAAGCCATTTTTAAGAGCATATTAACTTTTAATAGAAGGTCCTAGGATTGGCATTTATTAACCTATTTAATAACTTACTCTTCTTATAAAGGATACAATAAACCGGGGTGAGCTTCGTATTATAGGAGATAGCCGGCAAAATAGTGTCCAACGGTAGATCTGGGTGCTCCATAGGCGCCGGAGGCTTTGCGAATCGATGGCTTAATACTAGAAGAGACATCTTATATAGTATTTTGTATAGTAGCCTCAGCTTCACAAGAGGGTAGAGATTAATTTAGAATTGTGTAATATGCTGAGGCTTTTTAATTTGGGTGTAATTTGCTATGAAATAAAATATGGTAGGCATTTCCTTGTGTGGCTCGCTACGTGGGGTGGCTCGCTTCCTGGTCAACGACGTTAATCTGTTGATTCGGAGTGATTTTGTCTGCACAGCCTTAAAAGTTTAATGTTCCTAGCAAAACGCCAGAATAGTACGCTAAAATATTGGCAACCCCACCGTATACAGCTTCTAAAATGGAGCTTAAAACTCTACATTTAGATTCCATTTTTCTAAAGCCTCTATATTGTATATATCCGTGCAACCCATAGAGCTATAGACGCGTGTTAAATCGGGAAGGAACGCGTTCTTTCTACCAGACTTTTAGTTTAGATTCCTATTCTAGCGTTTTGCGAGCGGTAAGAGGAATATTAAAATTTTAAGGCTATCCCTTATCCCGTCAGCGTCCAACAAGCAAATGGCCCGTGCGCGAACAACAGTTTTAAAACAACGCGTGCACCCATATAGATTCCATCAATTAATTACCTACTATAATGCAAAATACCGTTCTATAGGAAGGATAAGTGCTAGCAGCCTTATATCGAACGACGTAATTCCTAAAATTAGGCGTGCATATAAAATTACCATAAAATTAAAAGCTTTATATTTCTTAAAACGGGCGTTAAATTCGGCTCGATTGATTGGCTATCTGCTTGTGGAAGATCCGAAATTGACTCTACGACCCCGACGAACATTCGTGCATGGCCCGCGACTACTGTACGCCTACTATCTACTTCCTCACCGAGTCTATCCCGCGTAGTCACATAGGTACTCGCGAGGCTATCCCGTCCTATCTCGGCTTCTAAATTCGCACACGCGCGAAAGTGGATGAGAGCACGAGAGAAGAACTTCCGGTCATCATCAAATTAAACCATACCCAATTGCTGGATTTGACAAGACGACCGAGCAAGAGTACAGCAAACCAATCAGACAGAGGTCTACGTGTCATATTCAATAAATCGCTTGAGGTGGCTTTGATGAATTATCGCGTCAGCCTCCGCCCTCCAACCAAGCAGTCTTTCGCATACCCCTGCCGTAGCAGGCATTGACTTTTCATGCTCAAGAAGCAGACTGCAATACCCTTATCGTAATGTACCTCCGTAAATCAAGCAAGCACTACATAAAATATCATGATTACAGGCTTCAGTGGTTTCCCTATAACTGAAACTTCACTTGCTACGTCAAAGCATTGGGTTTACGCTATGATGCCACTGGGAAGATGGCGCGAATGACTGACCTAGCACTAAGCAATGGTCAGCTCAATGCTATTGGGTGTGATTGTTCCATCTATTCTAATGCCCAAGCCGGCAAGCCAGATTAGCTTAGAATCATTAATGATCCTGAAATCGGTCTGCCCGCAGGCTTTGTGCTGTACCAGACAGTGAGGCAGTATGCTGACGAAAACTTATTCGTGAGAAAAAATGATTGGATGCAGGAATTTCATTGGCTTAGCTGCACTTTAGCAATCTTTAGCAGATCTATACATATTACCGGAAAATTAGTTGCAGGCTTGAATTAGCCCTGCTGTACACATTAGACTGAGCCACTATACTAGGCGTAAGAAGATGAATAAATATTTACAACGCAATGACTGCTCATATATGAACGAATGGCCCGATTGTGTATAAAGCATCTTCCCATACCACATCATACATCTAATGACGGATTAGGAGTCCAAGGCGAGGATCCCATGTAATCCTCGTAGGACCTTACCCCGTCTCCACCACCATTCCAACAGCAACTTTCAGCCTCTCCTTCCTGGTCTCCCTCCACTCTTTGTGTAACTGTTCAATCTTCCCTCCCAACACATTCACGCTCTGCGGCTCCAGCAAAATGACTCCTCTGGCAACAATAACGTCTTTTAGTACCAGTTTCGTCCCAATACTCATATTGACGTTAATGCCCTCTATCGTCTGGAGCTCCATCCCGTACACCCTCGTCCCCTGAGCATCTTGCACGAGCAGTTTATGTGGCCCAAAACTCACATACGCTCCGCGGTCCCCACCTTGCTCATCTGAAGGTATGACACGGATCACCTCTCGACCTTTTTTCCCTTCTCCCCTCTCGGCCGCCTCCAGCGCTTCGACCTGGCTCCACCTACTCTGTCCAATGTCCTCGACATCCAGCACTTGGCATGCTATCGGCCCCACAAGCTTACGCTCTTTGATATGGGCATTATGAATGTCAGCAGGGAAGATCGATGACGGGGTACGTTCCAAGGATTGTGTTATATCCGATGCGAGGAGACGGAAGAGAGCGGTTTTTTGGAGAGCGGGGAGAGGAGTGGAGGCACGAATAGTCGGGAGGAAAGATTGGAACCAAGCGGAAGATGGCGGGAGGTTCTTTAGAGTTAGGTAGGCAGTTAATTCTCGAACAAGGCCGGCAGAAGTGGACATTTGAACAGGTGAAGACGAGCGGCATGAATGGCACAGCGGGCCTTGCGAGCGTTGACAATAACCTTATTTCAGCCCTGTCGGCAAACCTGCCCATGTTTACCCAACAAGGGAACCTTCGACTTCAAACCTCCGTATTTGTTTGAACTTCCCACACATCTTCGCTTTACCAAATATCACAATGACCACCGTAGCTTCCCCACGCATCTCAAGTTCAATCCGGAGTCCCTCTTCCTCACGTACCTCGCTCGACACCTCCACTAATCGGCCAACAAACACGCGGCGTAATCGTGCCGCTCTTCGCGACTACTACGGATTAAAAGGTGCTGCCGCAGGGTCTCCAGACCCTAACAGTGGAGCTCAAGCCCAAGACACTGGGAAACAAGATTCAGATGTCAGTGAACTTGATCAGGAGGGGTTTGATGCCCAAGCGTACGTGAAAGATGTGCTTTCTAAGCAAGGACTAGAAGGTGTATTGAGAGTGGAAGCTGGATTGGTGAGCGGTAAGAGCCTACAATCTACCAGACACACTACCACTTGAAAGGTAAGTTATGACCATTTGCTAATCGGCTCTCATTTCTTTGAAGAGATCCGCGGCCTTGACGGCGAACGAAAAGCCCTTGTATACGACAATTACTCGAAACTCATTGCGGCCACCGACACCATCCGCAAAATGCGCACGAACATGGACCCGCTAGCTCCAACCACTTCCACACTTTCTCCAGCTATCTCGCATATTGCTGAGACAGCGGCGAGCTTATCAAGCTCGCTGCTTGACAAGACCACGCCGTCTCCGAATATTACCCCCGGAATTACGGTCCAGGATACTACAAATAGGGAGCATCTTAAACAAAAGGCGTCACAGGAAACGGTGCGGTGGGTGCTTAATGCGCCGAGACGACTTCGTTGGTTGGTTTCAGATGGGAAGGTAGAGGAAGCCGAGGCGGATTGGGCTGAGGTCGCGGCGCTGTTAGATAAGTGGCAAAGTGTTCAAGGAGCTCAGGAATTGAGGATACAATGTGAAAATATTATAAAGAATTCAGAAACATGAGCCATCATTTGATCGTCACTCAGCGAACCTTACGAATATCATATGCTACTGATCTAGGATGAGGATATTATTCAGTAACAAACGAACTAATAGCCCCACATGTCGGGTGATATTTTCTACTAGGCTTGAAAGAAGTCTTCAAGTTGGGACTTAGCGAGTTGGCACTTAGCAATTTCTACTAACTTTATAATTCCTCCCGTGAGCCCAGCTCATCATCATCCGAGAGCAACTAGCATCGAAAGCGACTATAAATGTACCATTTCTGGCAGGGTAGTATTGTAAGTCGGCACTTGTTATGCATGGTCTAAAACAAGATATTACTACTACCATTTCACAGGTGTTACAAATCCTATGAACCCGCAATTTAGAAGCCTAATACATTAATGCAGTAATATTCGGCAAATCCAAACGTCCAAACAACTAATGATGGTTTCGGCGTTACCAAGTAAAAGTTCGAGATGTGTTACATTAAAAATCAGTTAACAGCCTGGAAACAACCTTAGGCGGGTTGCGTCGAAAGAGAGAATCCCAGCCTTCCCCTAAGATAAAATGTAGATGCGGAAATCAAGACCCATAGATTGCTAGACCAAGCTGCCTCCCATACATACTGATAACCACATTCAATTTTGGGACGCTATTGACGCAAGTATTCACCAACGAAGTCGTTGCGAAGATGAGTATATTCTTGCAGCTTCGGTGGCTTTTGCAGATAACCACAGCCAGTTGCTTGAGATAATTCGCACCAGAAAGAATCGCGTATATGGACTCCCTCCGGAGTATTTTCGATACACCCCATGACCGCCGAACCACCGAGGAAAATGTTCGAGCAAAGCCGACGAAGATAGTAGAACAGGTATTGAGCAAGATGATTATGCATAGCTTGGTAGGTTGAGTCGGAAGAAGTAGAAAGCGATCCTGGCCTACCACCCTCGATTTCCAGAACCTGTTCGAGTACGAGAGCAATATAGACAATGAGAGCGAATTGCCTAGTGGTAGATGAACCCGCAAGATGGTTTCGTTCAAGGCATTTTTCAAGTCCTTGAAAAGCCAATTCGCCGCATATTCCGCGCACCTTTCGGAGGTACCCGTAATATCCACCCAGTCTATCCCCTATAGCCTGGCTACCAAGAAGGACTGTATTGAATTGGATAAGAACATTAAGCGGATTTCGGTCTTCCAATATAAACGTATGAACGTCCTCGACGTGAGATCCGTAGATGTGTCGTACAACCTCAGAGTATAGAGAGTCAAACATTGAGAAGAAACTGTACTCCCCCCCCAATAGTCGCAGCCGACAATACCATGTCAAAGAGGGTCATTGAAGTGGGACCAAAAGCTTTTTTAGCGTCCAATTGAACGCCCGCAGACGATGTTGGAGGATCATCGATTAGGGCAATCCCTAAATGAAATTAGCCTCTCCGTAGAAACAGTCACATAATAGGGTACAACCATATGTAAACACGTTCACATCTAGTAAAGATGAGCTTATACATGCTGTCCACTGCAGCGTTCTTGTTCTGACATTGCGGAATAACTTTGCGCAAGGTGCACAAGGAACCCCTTCAGAGCACTAGACTGCATTAGAAATATCCAAATACTAAGGTGGATATTGTATACCTTCAATTTCTGTACGTAGCAGCGCAAACAGGCACCCTTCTCTCTTACACGATTTGCTTCTTCGCGCTGTATCTCCGTCTCCCTTCTTCGGCGTTTCCGTGGTTGTGGCTCTAGCTGCGGTCCTAGCTGTTCCAGCTTAATATTCCAGTCAAAGCATTGGCAACCAGGTATGCTAATTGGAGAAGCGCTTCCCAACTGCGGCCGTGCACTGCTATCGCTGGGTGGTTTGGAGAGAGTCAATGGCTGCTGCAGAACACCGAAATCTGGATCTTCCGTAACCAGACCTGGGGTATATGGAACGGCGTCGGCGGAGTCCGGCGTGGAATGATCGGAACATTGCTGGAGCGAGGGTAATTTTGTAGCCTCATCTCTCGCCGATGCTTCGTGATTGCTTTTAGGCATGGACGGTTCTCGAGCCGATAGGTCCATCGCAGCCTTATCAAAGTCGAAATATTTACCCAACAGGGCGTCATCTGCGTCCTGCTGGGCATCAGACCCAGGTAAATTGGTGAAAGAACGGTAAGATGGACCTGCGATGCCATAAGGGTTTGACACAATCGCGACATGGCCCTACTATGAATTAGTCTGGATAACGACTCCATCTTAAACGAAGAGCCAACGCGAGAGCGCCCAGTTTGTACAGAGGCATAATGGACATCCATTTGAGCGTGTCGTTTTATTAAGCTCATTTTGCCTTCTGCAATCGGTAGTGCGCGAACCGTCGTGGTTGCCTTCTTCCTCAACTAGGGCAAGGAGAATGTAAAGGTCGCTTACATGTGCTGCAATAGGGAAGGCCATTATGTCAGGGTCAAGTAATTCACAAACTGAATTGTACGAGACGTTTTCGAAGCACAAACGACAATAAATCTTGTAGCACCACTAGGAAACCCTTTTGAAGTTCCTAGAGACACAAGTGCTGTAGGATCTTGGAGACAAGGTGTCCGGGTTGTCCGGGGCATTTGGATTGTCCTCCCGCACAGATATACACTTTCAAACCATTGCCGGTCCTTAAAAGGGTATAGGCTGAACGCAGCGGCTGCGCCAATCCTCTAAGAACCCAAGTCACAGCACGACCTACCACCAATAGTATTATGCGCCATCCATACGAGACGCACGCTGCCACCTGGCCTTCTAAAAACCGTCCTTTTGTCCAAGCATCGATGTCGTCCTTAGCATGCCGGTCTTCCAAATTCGAACAGACGGCAAGCGACCTACATGCCGGTTCGCTAATTTCAGCCGTGCTATCACCTGTATGACGCCCCTGCTTTGATCATTTATATATAGAGAAGTCTCTTTACTTTCTATTGTTAAAGGAACAAAGTCATTTATTATGGTCTGTTTGTCAAGTCTATCTTCTATTTCTATCAATTCCACCGTTTTATCTCTTAAAATGAGCCAACCCTCAATTCAGCTAGCTCCTCAGCAAACATTAGGATGGACCAAGGAAAGCATATTTGCCCTTGTCACCCTTCTCATGATGGTGCTTATACCTATCTTCGCATTGCTCTTAAAGGTTTTCCTGTCACGTCGCTGTATGCATTCTTTCCCTTCGAATTACCTCCTGGAGCAGTACTGTAGTATACTAACGAGCACTTGTTAGATACGCCTCGAACACCTGTTGGGAATGATCGAAGCTCTTAGGAACAATAGGAAGACCTAATCGGGCTGATATAACGCTCGGGTAAGTATTTATTAAAAACGCTCTCACAATCATCTACAGTGCTAATATTCTTGAATAGAGATGGCAGTGTCCTTAGTTGGCTTTTATTTGATTCAAGTCTCAATCACCTTCACCAGGCTTATAGATCTATGCTGTATCTTCCAGCTTAGTAATAATCAATGACAATGTACACGAGGGAGCTGCCATTTAAGCACTCAATGGATGATAAATAAATGGTCCTGCCCATAACACCGTATCAGTCTTCTCTTTATGTCCAATGGCCTTAAAATCGAAAATAATTTGGCCAATATGTTGGGTCAAAAGTGTATTATACATAATAGGTCTGATGGGCCCTTCCATTTGGTGAGGAGAAATTATGCAATTTTTCTGAAGCGATGTAAACGAGCCGCCAATACTCCAAGGCATCCTTGTGATATATTTCTAGCTCTAGCTTCGAATACCCTAAAAGTAGCGGCATTCTGCTTGTATGCTTAGTGAGGATAGCGTCCGCAAAGTGATTTATTAACTTATATCGATGAATATAATAATACGTATCAAGGAGGTGGGTATAAACACTGAGAAGATTAGGGGATGCGTCACCAGCGAGAGATCGGAGGTTGGAGGTAGTAATGTAATAGGCGCAGTATGGCTCCGTGAATCACCATATAAGTTCAATTAGACCTTAAGCCTCACGTGAGGTTAAGTGTCGGAGGGAGAAAAGCAGCAGCAGTATATGGCACATCAACAGCCGTTAGAGGATCACAAATGCATGGGCATTTGAGGAGAGGGCCTGGCAAGTGCTGCTTGGGAGCGATGCTGCGAAGTTTAGATGCAACACCGTGAGACAAAATGGAGTATTTTATGGCATTTTGGACCAAGCAACACCGCTTGCTACATAGTCGCATCGAGTTCAACAATATTGTCTTGCTTCAATAACATACAGTATCATCGGTCTAAGTCCTATCCCTCCAACGACTCTGCCAGTGCATTCCAGCCAGCTTTGACCCAAGGCGCAAGGGCAATTGCTCTTTGCGCATCTCCAAATGACCCTATACCAGCAAATGCAACAGCCAAATTGACTGCGTTCAGTGGACCAAGTGGGGGCACGGCCTTCTCCGCCGTTTTAAGTGCCATCTGCGCTGGGAAGATGTCTTCGCTGAAATCTGCCAGTTGCGCCCAGCCATGCGCCTTTGAGGGTGAGAGCACAATCGTTCTCTTAACCTCTTTCTCCGCTTCCTCGACGCCACCAGTCATCATCGCAATTGAATCAAGGACTTTCCCAACCCTCGCTAGTTGTATAGCATCCAAAGTTGATTTTGTCCTCAACGCTTGCAGGTCATCCTTGACCGCGTCCATAGTGTCGGGATCTTCGTCTAAAGCTGCCATAGCACCCAGTAGCACAACCGAGCCGACATGTTCTGGATGTTTTTCGACGCTTTCGAATAGCTGCTCCCGCGCAACGTTCTTCTCATCTTCACCACCCTTCGCCCACAGGACTTCAGCAAGAAGGCATACAACATCAGGTGCGCTGTTGCTCTCCTCAAGCGCAATGCGGAAGGCACCCAATGCAGCATCCATGTTGTTGAGGTAATAATGGGACAACCCAGCAGTTAGACGAGCGGACAGGCGGGTCTTTTTGAACACTTCGAGGGACATACTGCACGACTCCGGGTTGGAGGCTAGATCAAGGGCGGTTTCTGCATCTTCAACCGCGGATGCATAGTCGTGAACTGCAAGGCGGTTCCGCGCAAGATCAGTTTTTGCTTGGGCAAAGCGAGAGAGAGCCTCTTGGGACTCAGACTCCTCATATTCGGTCTCTGCTAGTGAGCATAAAGATACTAGACCCTCAATTGCAGCATTATGGTTGCCAACACGTTCGAGATAGAGGGCCGCAAGGTGATGGTAAGGAATGTCCATTGGTTTCTGGAAGTACAGCTGCTGGAGGGAAAATAAAGGCTGGATAAGATCTATGATGCTGCTGGACGCTGAAGGCGAAGATATGAGGTGGTCGAATGTGGAGACTGCATATAGTCGCTTAGTGATCAGGGATACCGAATCAGAAATCTCAAAGGCATGAGTAAAATGGGAGAGTGCTTCCATAGGGTCTCCCCACAGGAGAGCAACTAATCCTTCTCCTAGCCATGCTTGGCCATAGTCTGGATCCGTGGATTGGGCACGAGAAAAAGCCATGTGAGCAAGCTCTAGGTCATTTTGAAGTAGATACAAAGTTCCGAGGTTCGTCCATGTCCGAGCGCTCTTCTCATTCAAGTGAATGCTTCTGACGAATGAGTGTTGGGCGACTTTTGGATTCATCTTAGTTGTAACAACTCCAAGAGAATTCCAGAACTCAGAGTTACCTGCCTCAAGCTCAATTGCTCTCTTAAAACACTTCATTGAAGCCCTGAGAAAGTTAGTATTTGTCTTTCCCTGGCCTGATTCCTGGCTTTGTTCGAGACAAACGTGAGCGCGATACTCTGTCCAGCCTAGGTTATACCATGCTACAGCTTGTGCATGTATGTCGTGCGCACAGCTGATTATTGAGCGCTTCTGAGCAAGTATAGCGGCGTGTAAAGAGCGAGATAGACTAGGCTCCTGAACTGATTGAGCATTCGCAAACAATCGGCTTACTTGATTTGGTCCAATTCCATCGGCGTCTGCGAACAAGTCATATTCTTGGAGGTTGATTGCAGTTTCGAGCAACCGTTTTATCTTAGCAAGAGGTACGTCCTCCAATCGGCTTTGGATCCAGGAAAACATTGCAGCTGCGTCTCCGATAGCTTTCCAGAGATTGAAGGCGTTTGGTTTATACTCGGAAACTGATATGGCAACATCAATTGCCTGGATAGCAGCGTCTGCTGCATTTCCGAAAAAACCAGTTTCAACATTTCTCCAAGCTCTTTCTATGAGAGTTTGAAGTAATGCAATGGATACTCCGAACTCTTTGGGACGGCCTTCCAATACTTCTTGATAGCCTTGAACAGCCTCATCGTATTCCCCAAGTTCTCGGTTGACATTAGCCAACATATACTTTGTGAACCAGCTCTCTCCGGTCCTCTTCATCTGCATTGTATCTGTTGGATTTTCGGCGTAACGGAAAGTTCTCGCGGCGGAATTGTAGCGGCCAGAGTTGTGATAACTCTCTCCAAGACCAACGTAGGAATGATAGTCATCAGGACTAATGCGAAGCGCTGATAGAAATGATACGATGCTTTTCGGATACTCTTGCTTGTTCATCTGAACAACCCCTAATGCAGAGAATGGCCAACTCACGCCTTTCTTCTTCTTGGAGCCCGGCGCTGGTCTAACCTTCCCAGAGTCAACCACGCGTTGCGCAATAACTTCAACAATATCCCACTCGCCCTGATCAGCAAAATACCGTGCGAGGCGCTCGGCGGCTTCAATCTCTGAAGTTGATAACTCGAATGCCTTTTGAAAGCATTGGCGAGCTCGCTTCTTGTCTTTCGCATAGTCCGCATAGAAAATGCCAAGACTCGTGTACGCTGGTGCGAAGATAACATTGACTTTGATGGCAGCGAGGAATTTTGAATATGCCCGGTGTCGATCCTTTCGAGCTGACCTCGAGGGATCCAGCTCCCATAGGCAGATGCCGATTCGGTACAGTGTTTGTGCTTTGAGTTCTCTGCCGCGCAGATCTGCAGAGTCCATCTGGGGGTATTCGAGGTACTCTTCGAGACGTTGTAGACCAGTAGCATAGTCTCCACTGAGTGCTTGGCACCAGGCCGCCTCAGCTCCAATGCGGGCATTCGAAACATCATGCGCAAGAGCGCGCTCCAAAAAGTCAATTGCTTCCACATATTCTTCCTCCTCTTCAAGGATTAGACCAATACCAATAAGTGCAGGGGTAAAAGTAGGTCTCCTTCTCAGAATTTCCTGGAATATTTCTTTAGCTTCTGGATGGTTCTTTGGAGTCTGATAGTGAATCAATGACGTTGCAAGAGTACTGTTAAAAGCATCGAGAATTCTTCGGCTGCATTAGCTTGTGCACCACGAATATAGTATTCAATTTACCTCTGGAATTTAAGACCCGTCTTCTGGGTCTGTGAAGCAACGAATTTAAGGCCCTTACGAGCTATCTCGACAGCGCTCTCATACTCTTCTAGGAACAAGTAATATTCGCCCATAAGACGATGAGCTAACACAGAATCTTTGGCTTCGCCCACTCCATCCTGCAAGAGACGAACTTAGTGACTATAATTCGAAGGAATATAAACACCCACGGCCATTAGAAACAGACAGTCCTCTGGACTGAGAGGAACATCCTTCTCCGCACCCCCATTCTCCTGCCCTTCTTGGACTACCTGTGGCGCCTTGAGAGGGAACTGAGAGATACCGCTGCTTAGATAACCCTTCAAGACTTTAGAAAGGCCGTTCTCAGGAAAGAACTCGATGAACTCTCGAACAACGCCAATATCAAAATCTTGCAGATCCGCTGCGCCATCTAGCCCGAGGGCAAGTGGCAGGCTCATATCGGCAATCGGATCCTTTTGGAAAGTGCCATAGATATATCTAAGCAGATTAAATACGACCTTTGTGCTGTCTGCTTCTTTTGGGTGGAGAGGGGTGGCGTTTAATATCCCGTAGGGCTGAATTTGGGCTCCGTGCGCTAGCGACATGGAGGGACAATCACGCTCTCTGCATCAATTTCCCTCTTTACATTTCTATCACAACTTAAACACCTTGCATCCACTCTCGCACTTTAGGAATGGATTATTCTTCCTTTTTCTCCCTCCTAATTCCACCCCGGTGACATCACATCCACCATGTCTAGCACTAAAGCCCGCCTCAAAGCCGCAAAGGCCGCTCTCGACGCACAGAACTACGATGAGGTCATTGTTCAAGCGGAACTTGTAATATCCTCAGACCCGCAGAATTACTTCGCGTGAGTTCCCCTAGACATCGCATATTTAGCTTAGTCTTTTCTTCTGTCCAATTACTGATTCTTCGTTCTAGGAAGCTCTTTCTCGGCCGAGCCCTTGACAAGCAAGGCAAGCCTGACGAAGCCGCTAAAACCTACGAGTCTGCAACTAGGATCAAACCAAACGATGATCAAGCATGGCAAGGGCTGCGGAGCGTGTACGAAGCACAAGGACCACGGAAAGTCGACGAATACATCCCCGTTGGCCTCCGCTTGGCAGAGATTTATGCCGCAGCGTTAGTTCGCACCTCCTCGCATCTACGGTTTTGGACTAAAGTCTGATAACATAAGAGTAGAGACGATAGGCACAAGTGCCAAACCAGCATAGACAAGCTCGTCGACTTCGCCCGCGAGTTTGGGACAAAAGCACAGTACGCTCGCGCGTTAGCCGTACAACTACCCACAAGCCCTATCTACGAATTCCTCGAAGGCCGCCTTCCACATCCCTCACTCACCTATACGCGGATTGCAGAGATCACAGAGGCCGCGGAGACGGAGCGTATTAACAAAGAGATTGGTGAACGCAAGACAAGGCTCGGCGCGCGAATTGGGGAAGTCACTAAGGAAGTCAAGCGGGAGGTGTATGAGCGGAGTGAGCTGGAAGATCTATACCAACATATTATCGATTGGGCAAACGAGGATGAATTGCGGCGGACGTATGAAGAGAAGTTGCTTCAACATGCTTATGACACCCTTGTGGTATTACCAAGGGAGAAGAAGGCAGAGAAGAGAGACCAGGTCATGAAACTGGCTCATGGTATGGTTATTATTAAGCATCCGTTTTTGCTAGCATGGCAAATTGAGCTAGAGTGGAGAATGGATGACAGCTAGAGGAACTTTGAATTCTTTTAGCAGCTTTATGCGACTTTTCTACGAATTTAACATGTTATATGATGAATCTTGACGCAAAATAGAACACGGAGATTTTCATTGCTTTCTTATTAAAAGCATCCATAAGAAAAGCAGCCCTGTCACTCCCTCCAACCACGAACACTAGAACTCCATCTCATACCCTAACTGCCCTCAATTTCGCTATTTTTCTCAGGTGGCTCCTTCGGCCTCCTTCACGTAAATTCCCAACTCTGCCACTGCCTCATCACCGTCTTCCTATAACCCTGGCAGCCTCTTCCTTCCCAAAGATACTCTCACCCTGCTTGAGCGCATGTACAAGCATGGGTAAACTCCGGTCATTGAAGTCGCTTGATTGTCTTACTTTGTCTAGATCATCAGCTAGTTCAGCCGTAACTTTGCGGAGGTAGAATGATGAGAAGGATTCCTGTTGCGGTTTTGGTGTCTATGAGTATCGATTAGACGCTGTACTCCGTTGCTACGTGGGAAATGGGGTGTAGTTATATTCGTAAATGAAGTAGTATAATTGAGAAGCTGTAGACGGGATGATAGGAATCCGTAGACAGCACAAATTGGTAGACGGTTCTCTCCTCAAGGAATTGAGACCTACATTATTATCCGCGCTTGTATCATCCTCTTCCATTTCCTCCGCAGGCTCTTCGGAAACTTTCTGCCGCCTCCTCTCCTTTTTTACTAACGGCGTCCGTTCAACCTTGAAGAAGTAATGAATATATGAGATACATCAAGTTTGCCCAAACTCTCACCTTTTTTGGCTTTTGATTTGCTTCCTGTGCTCTGTTCTCATTACTGCTGCTGCTGCTCTTCTCATCTTCTGACGATGAAGACGACGACGAAGACACTGTAAATCGATTAGCTACCAAGGCCCTCGTGCAGATGAATCCGAAGCCTGGAAGTACCTTCCGTCCTGGCTTTCCGTTTCCGCACACGCCTTGCATTAGGCTTCGTGATGGAAGGGTTTGATTTTGGCGCCATAGTGTAATGCTTTAGTGAGCGCCGCCTTGGTTTGGTGGTTCTGCTTCCTCGGGTGCTTGTTCACGAAAAATTCTAAAATAAGGAATGCAAAAGTAATACGCAGTGACGGTGTGTTTGCCACGATATCATTTAAAACATCACTTGATTATTTGCCGTGTACCTTTAATGCGTGCTAAACCAAAGTTAGATAAAGCAGTCTCAAATAATTTCGTTGGAAAATATACATTTCGTGTAGCAAAGCTCCCACGAATGCTGCAGTTCATGTTTTGAAAGAACTTGCAACGCCAAAGCGTGGCCCATTAATCGCCCTCCCGAAGGTCAACCCAGCCAAATCTGGATTACTAGTACAGTCAAAACCCACACAAATCCACCAAGCCTAAATTGCCTCCTCCAACAAAACGGTCATCCCCCGAATAGGCAACGACTCCTCCTTCGCCTCCCTCTCTCTTCGTCGCATCACCTCCTTAACCCTCGTTCCCGCATCCTCCTGCACCTTCGCCAGCCTCTCCAGCTCTGCCACCATGCCTTTCTCCACGTCCTGAGTAAACAAGCCCTCGAATTCCTTCCGCGTAGCCTCAGCCAACTGTGTCTCGAGTGTCTCAAGCGCCTTAACGCCCAAATCCTTAACGGAATCCACGAACCGTTTTTCGTTCTCTACATTCGCTCGCTTGGCCGCCTCTGCTCTCTCCGCCAGCTGCGCTTCGTCCTGCTTACGCTTTTCCGCAAGCAACGCTTCACGCTTCGCTTTAGCGGCTAGATATCTGGCCGAATGCCCTAATGCCGCGCCCTCTTTCACTGGCGTGGGAGGATCAAGCGGAGGCGCAGTGAAGAAAAGAACTCGGCCTTGCTCATCTTGGTGGAACTGCGCACGGATGTCCGGAGGGATGGATTGGTTTGCTTGGTCGTTGAGGTGGTAGACTTCTACAGGCTGTGGCGTCTTGTATCCCAGTGGAGGGGCTCGGGCAGCCGTTTGTTGGTAGGTGTTCGTTGCTTGGGGAGTTGAATAATGCGGGGTTGATGGTGTGGGTTGAGGGGTGGAGAAGGGCAGATGGGGTGTGAGTGTTGGAAAGCTCGAAGGTTGGGTGGCGGGAGTATGCTGCATGGGTGGCACTGGAGAAGCTGAGTGTTGGTGAAAGTGGTTTGTGTGCTGAGGAGTATAGGTAGGTGGGACATGATGAGGCTGCGGGGTTGGCGCGGGCATGGGGGTTTGAGCTGGAGTTTGGCCCATGGTAAAATCCATGCGTTGATCGCTGCCGAAACCATTTATTGGCGGGTTAGTGATATTTGACGGTTGTCTAGGTGGGGGTGGAGGAGGCGGGGGCGGTGGTGAAGGTGTTGGTTCAGGTGGAGGTGATTCCTAATTGTTTCCGTTAGCACCGGCAAACTAGGTGTGTACTTCGCAACAGGGTGCAGTTTATATCTACCTTTGGATCTCGCGGCCTCCTGTGCACAGCACCGATCTTAGGCGGAGCATTCTCAGCTCCCCATTCAGGTTTAGGGAGATCATCAGTCTCCTTTTGCTCATCCTTAAGTAGATACGCAATTGGGCTTGGCACTTTTTTGATCTTGCGGGGGGCATCGAAAAGGTCCATCTCATAATCCTTGTCCCGAACCTCATCCGGAAGACAGCTGGCCCATGTCTTAATCTTGTTCAGCTTATGCTTTTCCTCGTTGTATCGAGCTTCGCAGACATAGATTTCCTTATCCGCGGGGAAATTTCGAGGACGGCCCTTGTTATATCTTGTGAAAAACATGACAAAGCACCTGTCAACAACTTCGTCGATTGGGTGATCTCGATATTGTCCAGTTTTCACGACCTCATTCTCAAGAAAGTGTCTGTCGAACCTATGAACGGTCTGCTCAGGACGGTAGTACCAACATGCATTGACCCATTTTCCACCCTCAGAATCTTGCCATGTACGGTAGATTTGGGCGACGATTGGCTTGGTAAGGTCGTTTGCATTCTGGATATGGACCCAGTCGCCTATTCAAGCGTTAGGATAGCTTCAGTTTTCAGTGGTGCAGGACAATGATACGTACCAACTTTCCACAGTTCGCCGTTGTGAAGAATTCCGTTTGGCATCGGCAAGCGACCTTCTTCCATTACATACTCTGTATCAGGCTTCTTCTTCTCTTGCTCTGCTAAAAGCCGTGACTCTTTCTACAGACATGGTCAGAAAGTTAAGGGGTATAATGATTGCGAAAACGTACTTGAAGGTGAACAGCATCCTTATATACCTGACTGTCATCTTCGTTATACAGCTTGGCATTCTCGAACATCAACTCAACGTCAGTCATAAAATGATCGACAGAGTTGTATTTCTTCCGCTTCAATTTTTTCTGTAGCTCAAATTAGCCCGAGCTGTTAGCGCAAGACATTCAGGGAGGCCCCACCTTGAGCATATCCATCGCCATTGGGGTTTTGATTTCAGCGTGGTACTCCGGCATAACGGCTTTGTCAGGAACACGCTCGAAGTGGCTTATCATGAGTTTGTTTTGGGAATTTCTCGGTTTCCTAATACCCTTCATGATAGCTTTAATTCTTGCCTCCATGGGGGTATCGACACGTGGGGGCCGACCTCGTTTCTTCCGTGATTCTGGGTCATTGGCTTTGGTCACAGTTTCGTCCTTCACCTTCGTTCCTCCCTCCCGCTTTGTTATTGCTGCTGTAGATCGTGGGCCCCGCTTCCTTTTCCGCTTGCCAGATTCTTCATCTGACTCATCGACTTCCTCATCTTCTTCGTCCTCATCTTCCTCTTCCTCCTCTTCCTCTTCTTCTGGCGCTGCCTCGTCTTGCTCGGGGATCTCACCTAGGTAGGGTAGAGCCGCCGCATCTCCGGCGATGATCTTCTCGTCAACCAACTTCTTTAGCTCCAACCCAAGGACCCTCTTCACCTCCAGCGCGTCCTGATATGCACTAGATTCTTGGCGATTGTATACTTGGGCATTATGTGGAACGAGGGCAAAGTCTCTCACGAACTCAGAGAAACTCTTGTATTCCTTCGCACTAACTTTCGTTTTGATTATACTAAGGGCCATAGGTTCCTTAATGACATTGTAGTAGTCCGGCACAGCGCGTTTGTTGACCTTGCGCTGGAATAGTTTCGAAGGGTCGTAACCACTGCAATGTTCGATCAGCATTGATGGCCCAACGGGTGGCGCAGCCACTCCACAACAACGGCCAGACGACATACTCTTCCATTCTATAGGCATACACATTGTTCAAGACAGTGGTCATGGCCTTCCATTCCTCCTCGGAAACATTTGAAGATGCGCCATCTGCTGGATTTGTCTCGGTCGAAGGTATTGGGGTGGAACTGGGGGCGCGGGCCGCAGCCATGATGTGTGGGGATCGGTATATCCGAGGGTGTTGAGTATGGTAGATGTGCGCAACGAGTGGTGAATGTTCGCGACGCTCTTGGAGCAGCGCGTCGATTGAGCTTCAATATGAACTGCAGGAAGGCCGAAAGTCGGCGATACGATGTTCCTGATCGGCAACGCTAGTGGGAAGGCGCAGCTGACATAATGCTATTCGTTACATTTGTTACGTTGTTATAACGGTGTTATGTAGGAAAAGGGCCTCGGCATCAAAGGCCAGGGCTGGCGGGCGGGCAGGTGTGAGCAAGGTGGGTTCACTTTGCAACTCCACGAATTCCTGTACATTGCCCAATAAATAACCGAGACGTGGCTTTTGTTTCACTTCTTTACTCTTTCTATATCATTCTTCGCCATCTCTTACAAATATCCCATCACACCCGTCACATTCGCTGTTTGCCGTTATCTCGACACTTTTGCCATAAAGTTCACCTTCTTCAAAGACCCAATCGCAATTCTACAACTCCTCTTCCACTTCCCCCGCCGTGACTGTAGTCACCCCTTCTTTCAGCCTTCCTTCTGCGTCCACACCTTCCCAGCATGCGGCTACGAATACGGAGCCCGTCTGGCGTCTCTACCATTACACTTGACGATTCCGCCACAGTCTCCGATCTCCTCATCACCATATCGGAAACAACATCCATACCGCTGTTTGACCTAAAATGGGGCTTCCCACCTCAGCCTCTTGATCCGTCTCTATACGGCCTCTCGACATTACTCAAAGATACAGACCTCAAGCTGAACGGGGAGCAGTTGATAGTGATAGAGCGAGAGACGGAATCTCAGCTCAGCAAACCTGCCCGGGATGAGGTCACACCCCAATTGGACCAAGTGTCTCCTCCCTCGTCCAAATCGACTTCCTTCTCCAGCCAGCCTGGCTCCAGCAAGCCCGCCGCGCGCTCATCCCCCCGCCGTAACCCCAGCGATCCCCTCTCCCTAACCCGCAAAACCCCCGCCCTCGACGACGACCCCCCCGAAATCCCCATACCCTCGCACGGCGGCACTGTGGTCCTGCGCGTCATGCCCGACGATAACAGCTGTCTCTTCCGCGCACTCGGCAGCGCCGTAATGGGCGACGCGTTGGACGCCATGACCGAGCTGCGCTCGCTGGTCGCGCAGGGCATCCAGGCCGAGCCGGAGCTGTACAACGAAGCCATCCTGCAGCAGCTGCCGGACGAGTACTGCAAGTGGATCCAGATGCCGTCGTCGTGGGGCGGGGCGATTGAAATCGGCATCATGGCGCAGAACTTCGGCATCGAGGTGTGTAGCATAAACGTGCAGGACTTGCGAGTGGACCGGTTCAACGAGGGGATGCCCAAGCGCTGCATCCTTGTGTATTCGGGCATACACTATGACACCATTGCGCTGAGTCCGTCGGACCCACCGCACACGAAAGCGGATCTGGGCGCGGAGTTGGACCAGAAGATCTTCGACGCGGATGACGACGAGGTGTTAGAAAAGGCACGGGATCTGTGTAGAGTGCTGCAGCAGAAGAATTATTTCACGGACACGCAGAAATTCGATATTGCCTGCAATCAATGTGGGTGGAAAGGGAAGGGAGAGAAGGATGCGGTGAGGCATGCCACCGAGACCAACCACTATGATTTCGGAGAGGCGGGGTAAAACAGTTGTGGTGACTCTCACATGGGGTCAGGAAGTGTATTTATGCTCTGGCAAATATTTGGTTCCAAATAACGGCATATTATTCGCTGCACATTTGCATTAAGATTATAATTTCCACCGAGGATATCTTTCTTGGGTTTTCTTCAAAGAGTACCCACATGACTCTTTGTAACATGATTAATGCTGAGAAACATTCGGGATCAATTCCCTGACATCTGATAATGAAGCGATCCCAAAATTTACAGGGGCTAGTTAATATTCTAGAACTCGCTAATCAATCACTCCCTAGGTTGCATTAAGTAGCGGTCAAAACTACTAGAAACAAATTTTGCCTTCTATAAAAGGTGTTCTAATAAATAATTAAACCTATCCAGGCATCATGTTTAACGATACCCCATGATCCACGAATCTAGTTCAGGACTAAGTGTACAGAAGAAGCCGGGCATTCATGAATATAACGCCGCCATGCGCATCTGCACATACTCCCATGCTGTGACCGGCTCATACAACTTTGGATGTTGATCATCCACACACCCAGGCAAGGCGTCAACGACCGCATCCATATTGGCACTCGCGAAGAACGGGATGCTATATCGGGGCCGACACATCTCTTCCTGTTCCAATTCATGTCCATTCTCTGCCTTTTGCGTTTGCGTTGAGGCTTCGGTCTCTGGAATAGCAGGCGGCGCACCAACCCTGTGCACCGTACTTTTCCACCTTTCATTACTCCACCTTGCCATTAGGTCGCCGATGTTGACAAGCACGGCTCCTGGCACGGGGGGCACGGGTCGAAATCCCTCCTCTCCTTTATCGACGAACCGGGGGTCTTGGATCTCAAGGCCACCCACGTCATCTTGAAACAGCAGCGTCAGGGTGCCAAAGTCCGAGTGAGCGTTTATACGGGCTTTAGCGTTGGTGCGCAGGAGGCGGGTGGGGAGGGAGGGGTAATGAAGCAGACGGAGCTGGAAGAGAGATAGGGAGTGGGTAGGAGAGAGGGACGGGACGGAGAGGGCGAGCGAGAGGGTATCCAAGAGCTTATGGACCAAGGCTGCGCAATCCTACTCCCCTATATCAGCAAAGCAATCCCAGAGCCAGGCCCGCAGGTACTCCTAGCCCAATATGGGCGTCTCAAACTAGAGAAAGTAGAAAGGATTAGAAGAACTCTACCTCAAAGAATCCCTCCATAAACCTCCTAAACCCTGGCAGCTTGTCCTCCGGCAACCAAATATTTGGTTGCATTTCATCTTTCGTATTCCCACTCTCGTAACTCTCCTTCACATCTGGCACCTCGCGCAGCTTACTAATCTGATCTTCCTCGAACACATTCTGACTGACTTTCTCTTGCCCGAGGCCGGAGTAGCCACGGTGGTGCGAGCCGCCAGGGGGATGCGGAGCCAGCAGTTTAGTAGAGGTAGGCAGAGCAAAGAATTTGGCACTCTTAAAAGTGCGTCAGCATTAAGCAAACCTCCATCGAAAACAGATTGAGTGGAATGAGATAAGAAAGCAGCAGGATTAAGGTAAAATAAAAAGTGAATTCATGTATTGACAGACGGAGGGAGAAATAATACCCAATCAAAACACTCGTCTACTTTCTCCTGCGGTATGCCGTGGTTGATCAGGTACACAAAACCGACATTGCGGAAGGCATCATCGATTTGCGCTGCTACTTCTTTCTGCTCTGCTTCACTACCATGAAGGGATTTTCCATAATCGACAAGGGGAATTGAAAGTGTTGCTGTTGTTGGCGTTGGGGTTGCCATGACTAACTTGAGATGGCGTTGGAGAGGGCGGGGAGCTTGGCAGGTTTCGGGGGTGGAGCGGATACCGTGATGGAAATATACCTAGGTAGTTGGCAACTAGACAAGATGCAGCTGATTAACAGAAGAGTGAACAGATTTCCGGGGTCTTGTATGTTCTTCGACGGGGGTTACATAACAGGAAACTGATACAGTGGGGATGTCATATCACCGCGATCTACAACACCTGCTGACGCGAGCAACCCGACTAATCCGCATAGTCTGCATAGTCCGCATGTATACGATTGACTGACTCATATTGCCCTACCGTGCAACAGTAAGCACGCTTTGCAAAAATGTTGTTATGCATAAACACTTATTGGAAACGTTGACAGAACTGCAGCAAGCCAGGAATTTGAAGTTATCGAGTATTCAGCCCCGTAGATGCCCAATCCTCCGTATTCTCCCTAAAATACCAAATATGGAGTGGCACTATTCTAATTAGCGCCTGAAAGTAAAACCTCCTAGTCATCCTGAGCCAGCCCATGCGCCAGATGCGGGAGAGAAACCACAGTGACCGCCCGCTATGCATTTTGAACGCTGGAAGGAAATGGACAAAACATAAGACCCCCTCACGTTTTCAGCCGGTCCAAGATTTCAGCCGAACATATCAGCAACACCAGCTAGGCCAGGCGATGTGCCACGAATGATTGTAGGTTGTTCGTCGACGCTCATATATTGTTCCTGTACGGCTGTCTTCTTTGGCTTTGCCCTCTCGATCTTCCCCTGCTCATGGATGCTGACACCCCGGACGCTAGAGAGCAGATCCAACACAACCGATCGTTGCATTCGCTCGCTCTGGTTCGCACCTCGTAGCACTGCCAACTTACGATCGACTCTGTACGCTTTGTCAGGCATTCCAGGAAGCGACATGATGATCGAACGCGGAATATCCTCGTCCAGGTGGATAATGGCGGCGATAAGGCCGGCAAGATCTTTCTGAATGTCAACAAAGTACGGTTCATGGAGCGAGGTTATAGCGGCTTGTAGGATGTCTATGCAGTAGAAGTCGCGAATTGGCGACTTCTCTTGAAAGCGCACAAATGTCGACCGTAGGACACGAACAACAAGAGCAACGCAGCGAGTGTCCCGTACCCGGATGGTGTTTTTGCAGAACATCAGAATGGGTGCGAGTACTTCCGGCGTCCCTATTATGAATTTCCATAGGCTTTGTTCTCTTTGGCGTTGTGTATTGCTAGGTGAGTCTATGCATGTCAGTGAATGCCATGTGACATGTATTGATGCGGTATTTACCAGGAGGCTGTTGGTAATCAAGCAGTGCGGAGACTAGTGATACCGTAGAGTATGTTAGCTGCCGCAGGATACTCTCGGTCTTCATCTCATCACTGAGATTCTCATTATTCCCCGATTCGCTAATTTGCTTGTTGATGGCATCCCACTCAAGCGTAATTTTCCTATCGAGCTCTCCAAATAGGCCTGATATCATCGGTGGCAAGAAATGGGCGCGTAGATTTGCTGGACATCCTTCAATCAGTTGCGTCGATACACTAAGGAGAACTGAAAGATGGTGAGCCGACAGCGCATGTGCATTGCCGAACAGGGCTTGGCTGAGAGGTACTGGAAGGTCCGGAATTCCGTAAAAGAAGTCCCGGAAGCGAGTAAGAATATAGAGGATGAAATAGCAGGTTTCACGAATCTGTCGAACAGTCCCGCGCACAGTCGATGCGAACCCTTCGTACGTCGATTTAGATCCGCTAACCCTGGCAAAGAAGTCGTCCCTACTTTCTGTTGAGATACCGGCTTGCCAAAATCGGTCTGTGAGAACTCTCTTGATGACCTGTTGCAACTCTTCAGGAAGGTAGGACCAGTTATCGATATTGTTAAAAGCTTGCGCATGACTGAGCAGCGTTAGTGTAAAACTAACCCAGGTATCGAATACTCTTACCTAACGAGCTGGAGGAGATTGGGCAGGATGGTGGGTATTGCTTCAGCCCACAGCACACATGCCGTCTCAAAAGCTTGGGAGCCGTCACGGAGTTTTTCCGTTGACGCCGCAAGAAGGGTTTTCGTGAGCCGGAGGGGCAGTTGCTACATGGGTTAGTAGCGCCTAAGCAGAATCGGGAGATAGTACCTGGGATCGTTCGAGTATATTGGCTTGCATGGTCTGACCTTCAGTGCCCAGGGGTTGAGAAGACCAATCCTGGATACCTTGAAAGTTATGGGCTGAGAAAAAGTCGGGCAATCGGCCCATGGCGAGCATGTCGCAAAAAGACTGAAAGGACGACAGCGATTTAGTAAAATCTTCATTTTGCCAAGCCTCCTTAATTGTAATCAGTATTTCCCTCATGCGAGCTTCTTGCGTTGTTTTCTCTAGTGTAGTCGAGCGGTGACTATGGATATCAGCATCAAAACCATTCCCAACATATTTGCACTTACACTATTATGAGAAGGAAGGCGGAGAAGGCCATTCTCTGCCTGTCATCAGTCGCTTGGGTGGCCAAAATATTGTTAATTTTTCGTTCCAAGTCATTATATACAGCCTATTACAGCAATTAAAACAAATCCGATGGTATAAACAAGAGAGTCCTCACCATGAATTGATCTGGAAATGCCATGGCCAGTTTCTGCATTTCGACACTACATGTGCGTTCCAAATCTTTCACTGCATCCGAGTATTGCGGCAGGGCCGGGTTATCTGGTAGTGTAGCATTGAGGATGTATTCGAGGAGGTTCAGAGCAAACCCCGCTCGGTCAGGAAGAGCTTTTGTAGAGAATGTCACCATGAGCTGGATTATTTTTTTTGCAATCTCAGGATCCTGGACGAATTAGCAGCAGTTCGCCAGCTCCCAATGCTCACATACCTCAAACTTAGTGTGAAGCACTTGGCCACACCACCTCTCAAAAGAGTCTTGCATAGTGCTTCGGTCGTGCTCCTGAAAAGATGTTAGCTATCAACAAGATAGATTGTGTAGAAATCCTATACATCATTTTGGGGATCTGATCCGTGGGTGGATAGCCATTTTAAATATCCTTTCAGAGCTGCATCAATAACGGTAATTTGAGCATCGACACGTAGGACAGGGATAGAATATTTTGCGAAATGATGTGCTTCTCAAGATTAGCCAAGTCAATTTAAAAATCAGACATATTTTTAAAATCTCAAACCTTGAAACGCGGAATGCTCGTTGTAAAGACTTTGGAACAGATTTTCAGCCTGTCCAAGGATATGATGAATGGCCTCAACAGGAGTTCTTCGAACAATGACTTCGACCACATCCACGCAATATCTTCGATAATTTCCGAGGAAAGCGTGCCTCTCTGGCACAGTGTCCACGTCTTCGTTAAGAAATAGCATCGTAGGATCATCCGTGTCCTTGGGTAGAGCTTCATAGCGGACCAACCTCGAGCAGCACGTCTCCAAAAGACCACCAATCATCTGGGTTACGGTATCCGAGTCCCGCACAATCCGGGATCTTAGGAGTTTAGTCCAACTATGCAAGATAGGAATAGATACGACCAAACTAGGGTTACGTAACATATCGAAGAGTAGAGTAAACATCCCAGGGAGATCACTTCCCTCTGGTATAAGCTGAGGCTTTTGTTCTATAAAATTACCAAGATTGGACGATAACTTTTTCAGTCAGTACTTGTGGTGCTTTAGTATTAAGAAGGTATAGCACACCTCTGAAAGCTTCTTGCAAAGGGTGTATTTCTGCTCGTTTAAATCATGAATATTCATATCTGCCAGCGTCCAGCCATAAACCTCCCTCAGCAGTGATACACTGCCAGGCGTGAACATAGGGCAGACTAGCTCTACGAACTCATCGTCTTGCAAGTGAGGCCGGCTGTAAATAGCATGTAAAACTTCCACTGATGCCTGTCGAAAGAACATTAGTCTATGAGGCACTTTAGGCATGCTGTGGAGTCACCTGTTGTAAAGATACTACTGGTACAGCAAGCGCTTTACAAACGTGCTCGATACATTCTGTAGCCGTAATAGCTTTGGGGATTACCCAGGTCATAGCAGCTCTGAGAGTATTCAGAGTCTTAATTGCGCAGGTTCGGATACGCTCGTCCTTCTCGTAACCGTTTGACAAACACCAATTGAGAAGATCACATAGTCTCTTAAGCCATCCATCCTCGCCACACCTGTAGTTCGGACCCTTATCACGCGTAGGAAGATGTTGCCTGAGAACGGCAGCCGGTAGGAAGATTTCGACACATGCTCTACCAAGGTCGTTCCCACGAAGGCCGGCGGTGACATCTTCCCGGTTGAAAATTTCTTCCGACAGCGTTTCGAGAACGTATAATACCACTGCTTGGTGGTGAAGTGAACTGCCCCATAGCTGCACAAGTTGATCATCCATATCCCTCCACTCGGCTCCCCAAGTGCGTTTTGCAACTTCTGTCCATAGCTGGGCTACCTTGTTCCGCAAATAGACAGGATCCTCTTCCGAAATGTTCTGCGCGAGCTGGATGACATATTGCCGCAATGCCCCCCCTTGCTCGATAGTGTAGTCTTCCCACCCATATTTTATTGAATATTCTAGCATCGATAGGCCATAGTGTCGGAGGGCGGGTGGCTGGGTCTTGTTGAGCGCAAGGCCGAACCCGTGTGCAGGAGCTTCTGGGAGTCTCTTCGCGTGTTCAAGGTATGCGGAGGCGTGTTTTCGGGTGTCGTTAGAGGAGTGTGGGTCATAAATAGCCTCCAAGGCCTGAAGCACTTGCGAAAGGTCGTGTTGAGTCCCTCCGTATTCGACACTGCCACCGTTGGTGATGGGCTGCGGCGGGGTCTTGGACCCAGAGTCCATCATCACAGCGGCGGTGCGGTTTCTTATCAGAGTCGCCTTATATATATCAGTGATATTTTGGAAAAGTTGCTCGGCGGAATGTACAGTTTAAGTAAGTCCGGTGGATATCGTAGGGATTGTTGGGCGCGGGCCCTTGGTGAGGAAAGTGAAAGATAAGGGCGGACGAAGCTGGGAGCATACTCGTCACGAAGCGCAATACTAGAGCATCCACATGTCTTCAGAGTCATAATGCTAGTACAAGGGGAGACGGCGCATGAGGTGTCTGCCTCGCTGGTAGGCTTCTGCAAGCGGTGGGCTTGGGACTGCAGGCCGGGCGCGTTCAGTAAACGCGCTGTCACCTGCAATGGCCGCTGAAATGAACGAAGTTGGCTACAAAGGGTACTTGGCTACCCAGCTATTTACAAGCATGCCTACCGTCCAGTAAAAGCGCCGATACTCATACAAAAACGGAGCACTGCGTGGCACCCTGGCCCATTTCCCTCCCAAATAAACGCTCCAAATACTGCAAATGCTATGCGCCGTACAAATGCTGACAGCGTGACTATCGAATGACCATTACATCACCGTGCAGGCTCGCTCCTGACACTGCGCGAGGTATCCCACGTCCTCCTCCACGCCCAGCGCCGCGCCCTGTCGCCGCTTTACGCCCTTCACTGTCATGGTCTGATCTCCCTCGGCGTGCCACCACCTTAGCATCTGCCATATTGCGCCGCCCTGCTCCTCACTGCTAATTGTCCACTTGCCCCCGCTCACCTCCACGCTCGTGCTGGCCGGCGGGAAGTGGAACTCCGGAAGAAATACTGTTGTCGGCGCTTCTTCCTTCGTTGAACTAGGCGCCGTGAGAGATAATGAGAATGTGCAATTCCGGAGATCAAATCCGAACGATAGGTTCTCTCCATGCGTAGTAATGGGAGTAGGTCTCACGAACGCCTCTGCAGCCCGGAAACTTTGTAAATCGGGGTCGCTCGATTGCTCTCTGGAGCCCCGCAGAACCATCTCTTCTGTAGAGAGCGTTTGCTTGATATTGGCGGGAGATACACTTAACGTATCGGATGATTGTGCTTGCGAATACGAAGGCGAAGTGGTATCGAACGATGCGCGAGAATCATTTCGGGATATTGATGCTCCAGGTAATGGTCGGTCGTCCACAGAGTGTATCGAAAGATCTTCTCCATTCCACTGGTCGCCCCAGTAGTGATTGTTCTGCCTTAAATCAGCCCCCGACTTTCCGTAGAATGGCAGCGCAACTAACCGTAGCTACATATGTCCAAAGTGTAAAGCCATTCGCCTTACTCGCTTCGAGCCCGAAATGGTTGGCGTCCATTGCTGCGATTTGACTGCTATAATCACCCGTCTTGTACGCGTGCTTGTTATCCATATCGTAAGGGATGCCGATTTCGGTGAATACACACGGGTGGATGCCCATATAATCGGTGCCTTCCTGGCGTATAGCAGCAAGTTGGTGAGCAAAGCAGTTCCTTATGGCTGTCTCCCCAATCTTGATAGCGAAAGCTGGGGTAAGGTATTTACCCCTCAGGACACCAAAAACATCAATATTCCATACGCGATTCCTAGGCTAAAAGTAAGCGATATTCCAATACTGTGCCCTTGCAGGTATACAAACCATTTCTTCGTTAACAATGTAATGCCATCATAGAAATGAGGCGCGAATATCATGTTCGGATCATCGTCTTCCGTTCCTTTTATCTTTGGCGGAATTTCTAGAACAGGAGGTTGGCAAAACATCAGGGAATCAGGGAAAATGCTTTTGACCATGGCGCTGTATTTCCGGTAGTGTGACATATAATAATGATTCGTAAAATACTCGTAGTCAATCTTGTCCCCGTTGTGCGGATTTTTAGCAAAATAATCTTTGCTAAGAATGGTATCAGACTCTGGATCCCAAACGCCATGCTGAGCCCAAAGACATTCGCCCAGCCTCCACCCAGGATCGCGCTTCCAGCCGTAGTGGGAGTCGTCATAATGTGAGGGTAGCCAAGCTAACCGTCCTTCGGGATCAATAAGAGCGGTTCCAGACTTGTAAGGACCCATGCCACCAAACTCCCATGTGTCTATCTCGCAAGCCCTACCCGATCCGGTTAAGATTGCTTGCCAAGCAGTTGGAGAAGTGCCTTTCCGAAGTTTCTGCTCTTTCGGAATGGCAGTCAAGTCTTGATAGCTGATTAAGCCTCTGCTAGGCTCATTGAGACTTTCCCAGCCAATAACAGGGTCATATTCCAAGTCTCCGGCCTCGTGGATCCGCTTTGCAAGGTGTTTGCATGCAGCGATGAAATGGTCTTGGAGATAGTCTTGAATGTTTTTCCCGTCAATGATTGCCTTCGGAGCAAAATCTTTTCCGCCAAAAAATAGAGTAAACATGACCTGACAAACAAACCTAGTATAATTGGTTGCCCATATCATCTTCGGGAATTCGTCCGGCTCGGGATAGGTGTTCTGAACCAAAGCGGCTTCTGTGATGTCGAATGATCGTGGGTCCAGCCCGCAAGCATACAAAGTCCACATCGGTGCTCCTGAGCCTCCAGAGAATCTTGACCACTAGCAGATATGAGATATTAATTTGGCTTCAGTTTTTGGAACGCGACTACGTACAACATCCTGATGAGGATCCATGAAGATATAGAATCCATAGGTTTTAGCAATTCGAAGCACCGATATGGTATGCTGTATCCATTCCTCATCATAACGTCCTGGACCAGCAGCCTCTATAGCCTCCCAAGTGAAGATATATCTTATTGTGTTGTACCCCCACCTCTTTAATCGTTCGAAGTGTGTATGTGCTTCCTCCACCGAAAAGGGTCGTCCAACAAAGGAGACCTTGTCGCCATCGAAGAAGCTGTCGGCAATGTGTGACGGCTGATCCGGCTTCGCAGGGAACTTCGCATCACCTGCAACGTTAATACCATGGATAGTGACCTCGCGATTATCAGCGTCCCGGAAAGTACGGCCGTCTATTCGTAAGCGGAGGGGAGCCATGGCAGGTTGAATGAATGGTATGAGGCTCTGTTGTGGAGGTAGTAGGTAGATTAGTAGCGAATGTGCTGTTTATATGGCATCTAGAAGACTCCGGGGGGGTTTCGTTCTCCTAGGGTGGGCGCTGCGCAACTCCAGGCCATTGGCTGTTGGTGAGCGTCATCACCAAGGATCGATTCGCCCTGGCGTCTAATTTAGCCGCGAGCTGCCCCTCGCGCTAAAACTTGAGCCTCAAAGGAGTCGCGTTAATGCCAGATGTTCAGTTTGCCCTATTTAATTAATGTCCACCCACTTTGTCTCTTTCGCCCGCCAGCCTCTGCCTATCCTTCGCTGGCCTCCACAATTGCCATCATGATCCTCAGGTTTACCTCACTGGCTCTCGGGGCCATCGTCTCCTTTGCGCCCTTCGCTCTTGCGTTGTCCGCGTCCGACATCCCCCCCGACACTCCGGTTTCGCAGCTTATATCAAGCGCAAATGCAAAGCTTGCCACTGGAAACGCCCAGGAAGCGCTCACATACTTCGACATCGCCATAGCTCGCGACCCGAAGAACTATCTCACCCTTTTCAAGCGTGGCGCAGCATACCTATCCCTAGGAAAGAACACGCAGGCACAACATGACTTTGACAAGGCGTTGGAGATTAAGCCAGGATTTGAGGGAGCCTTGCTGCAACGCGCAAAGATAAGGAGTAGGAATGGAGACTGGGCAGCTGCTCGGAAAGATTACGAGGCTGCGGGGAAGGCTGGAGGTGAAGAGATCGCTCAGCTGGAAGAAGCCCAAGGGGCAGCCGTTCTTGCAGCTGAAGCCGCCGAGCGTGCAGACTGGGAAGCATGTGTCAGTCAGGCTGGTGTCGCCATCCTCGTCGCTGGCACTGCATTCGACCTTAGGAAACTAAGGGCGACCTGCCGATTCGAGAGAGGAGAAGTCATGGAAGGCGTCAGCGATTTGCAACACCTTCTGCAGATATCATCCGGGAACACAGAGCCTCATATGCAGATCTCTGCTATGACTTTCTACTCTCTGAGTGAGACGGAAAAGGGTCTCGCGCAAATCCGGAAATGTCTGCAGTCAGATCCTGATTCCAGGTCCTGTATGAAACTCATGAAACGAGAAAAAGCAATCGACAAGCAATTGAGGAAATTAGCACAGATGATGGAAAGGCGCCAATTCGTCAGTGCGACTAAAATCCTAGTTACTACTGGAGAAGATGCTGGGCTACTTCAGGAGGTCAAAGATGACATCAATTTATACAAAGAACAAGGAATAATTCACAAGAACTCGCCTGAAGGATTGTATTCTAAGCTTGTAGAAATGACCTGCGAGGCATACATGGAGGTAATACATAACGAACGGGCGAATTCTAGAAAATATGAGATGCTGACTGTTTCTCTAGGCCAATAACAATAAACGTGCACAACCATATTGTACTGAGGCGCTGGTGCTGAATCCTACTTCCGTCCACGGGTTACTCTCTCAGGCGCAAAGACAACTCGACGCCGACGACTTCGAGGCAGCAATCCGCACCCTCAATGATGCCAAAGAACATCATGGTTCTCACCCCAAGGTTCAGGAGTTACTTCAAAAAGCTCACACGCTCCTCAAGCGATCCAAGCAGAAGGATTATTACAAAGTTCTTGGCGTCTCCCGTGACGCCGATGAGAGGACCATCAAGCGCGCTTATCGCCAGCTGACGAAACAATTCCACCCTGACAAAGCTTCTAGCCAAGGCATATCTCCAGAAGAAGCACAGTCAAAGATGGCCGCTATCAACGAGGCATACGAGGTTCTTAGTGATCCTGAGCTGAAAGCCAGATTTGATAATGGCGACGATCCAAACAATCCAGAACAGCAGGGCAACCCATTCCATGGCTCTCCGTTTGGACAAGGCCAGGGCGGTCAACAATTCTTCTTCCGACAAGGGCCGGGTCAAGGCTTCCCCGGTGGTGGCGGGGGAGGCTTCAAATTCCAGCAAGGTGCAGGCGGGTTTCAATTTCCTGGAGGTTTTGGGTTTCCATAAGACTATTGAGGGTGTACATTTGTGGAGTTAAACGGCAGCATTGATGGAGGGAATTTGGTGTTACGGGGCACTTCCTGGCGTATTGGGCTATTGATATTCGTTCTCGCCTTGATAGCACTTGAAGCTACGTCTGCTTGAGATGTTTCTGCAGTGCCTCAAGCTTAGACAATTAAGACGACTGTATGTAATTATAGACTTCAAAAATAAGGCAGTCAGCATCAGCAGAATATAGATAGGCTAGAGTGAGGTCGTGTGATTAGTAGTTGAATGGCAAAACAGATCAGCATTCAGATGCTCGCGTACCTGGTGTTCCTGACATCTTTAAGTTCAACACTCCACCACGACGACCATACGCCCACGAGTTGCCACGCAGCGCGCTCAAAACACCCGGCGAGCCCCTCCAAGACCATGCATTTATTGCTTATCCGGCGGCCCCAGCATGGAGTTTGAGGTGTCGTATAGCCTTGACAATGAGCAGCAATTCTGGGATGGTGAGTTCATCAAAGCCCACACCCCACTCACCTACCTCCGTCTCGTGCACCTGTGCTAATCCCACGCCTACTGCCCAGAACTCGACGACATTGTCTCGGCGAGCTGCCAGACCCACGAGCTCATAGATAATGCTCTGCGCTCGTACCTGAGCTTCACCACTAAATTCAAGTGTACGCATATACCCGAATCCGTTACCTTTGCCGCTGCCGCTGCTCGACACCAGCGCACTACTGATCATGCCGCAGCCGAATACTTGCAGTCCGAGTATGACATAGCAAAATGTTCCTACCGCCTTATACAGGGTCCTCTGTTCACCGCACACAAGGAATACGTCAGGCGGCAGATTGTATACTGTTTGCTCCAAGTACATACCAACCTCCCAGCGCTTCATGGCCGAGCTAACGCTACGGCAGGAGGATGATATACCTACCCTTCACCTTACTGCAGCGTTCCTGTTGTTTGACGGTCGCAATAATGACGAAACATTCGAGATGATGCAGGCCGAAGGCGCCTTCCCACGCCTGGTAGAATTAATACAGAAGCACGAAATTCAGGAAGAGACAAGGCTGCATCAGTCAATGCTAGAGCTCATGTATGAGATGTCACGGATACAACGGTTAAACTGGGAAGATTTAAGTGGGTTGCCCTGGTGCTATATGCTACAGCAACGGAGGATCGCAGGAAATGCTAATAAGAGCATCGATAGCGTCCGTGGACGATGCCTTCATTCTCTATCTCTTTCAGATCATAGAAGGAGTCTCTGACGATGTTAATGATCCTTACCATTACCCCGTAATCCGTGTTCTGGTAATATGCTCTCACCTTTTGTATCGGTTGCTCTCTAACAACACTTAGCTGGTCCTAAACGAGCAATATATGGTGGCGTCTACGTCCCCTACCCCCAACAACCCCCCGTCACCATCCATAACCAACCGCGTAATCAAAGTCTTGTCAACTCATGGCATGACTTACAAGACCTTTGGCTGCAATCTCATCCTGCTCCTGAACCGCGAATCCGAAACATCGCTGCAACTGCTAATCCTTAAGCTCCTCTATCTCCTCTTTCAGTCTTACTCGACGGCCGAGTATTTCTACACGAATGACTTGCACGTCCTACTCGACGTAATTCTTCGCAACCTGCTCGACCTACCTTCAGACTCTCCTCCTGCAGCCGCTCTGCGACACACCTATCTACGAGTCCTCCATCCATTGTTAGCAAACAGCCAAATCCATCGCCCGCCGCACTACAAACGGGACGAAATCCTCAAAATGCTACACCTACTCACAGTAAGTGGGACACATTTTGCGCCCGTCGACGAAACCACCACGAGACTCGCAAAACGGTGTACCAGCGTGTCCTGGCTGCAGCTCACGGAATCCCAAACTGACGCTCACTCTCGACCAAACTCGTACTCCGATGCAGATGGCGGGGCAAGCGCGCCGGAAACCCCGGGTTCATCTCAAGAGAATGCCATCAAGAACGGGCAGCGGGAACTCGCACGCCGCATGATGGGCATGACCGTGAAGGAGGGCGGAGAGAGCGCAATGAGTGTTCTGGAGGTTGCAGGTCATATGGAGAGGCCAGGGGTGCAGACGCCTAGTCGAGGGCGGGAGACGTAGGTGTTTACATCGCTTGTGCTGTGCTTAATCCTATCTGGAATACTCGGTAATACGGAAGAGTTTGTCATTGAAATATGCATCAAAGGTGTTCCTTCTCGTTAGTAACATGCAGCGTTCAGTAAATAGTGGATTTTTTTGTGGGATTTTTTTTCTCTTTCCGGTATCGTAGTTTGTGAGGCGCCTGAGCTGCATCGCGCTGTATCTGGTGTGGATAAGAGCATAGCATATCTATGGGTACACGGTTGTTAGGGCGGTCATCTCAATACGCATTTAATTCAGAGTACAGATCTTCCATCCCCGCGTTGCCATACCCCTAAGCAATAAACCATTCAAAGAAAGTGCTTTTCATAAAGAATTAATGTCCGCTCTCTTCTGGTATCTCATAGACAACGTGAAGAAGAAAATTCCCGATCCAGTAACGCCAGAATCAACTTATCCTACAAAGTACCCAGAGTCTAGAGTCCAGACAATCACCGCTGTAACTCCCCGATCCAGCGCTGATCAGAACAAGAACGAGTGACCCCCAGCGTAATCGACCATCTACCCTTAAACATTATGTATTCTCCTGCTCTCCACAGCCTCCACATCACTCTTCTCCTCTTCCTCAGCCGGGTCAACATACAGCAAGGCCGCCCGCGAAGCCGCCACGCTACCGATCCCCCTCCCCCTCCCTCCCACGAAAACCTCCCCCTCAAGCCCTTCCCCTCTCCCGCACCCAAATACCCCAGCACAACAACCATGCAGCCCGCGCTCGCCATCAAGCGCACCCCGCTCCACACTTGCACGGGCACATGGCTCCGATAGCGCATGATGAGATGGCCGACGACGACCGGGCCGGCCAGGCTGAACACCACCGCGCAGCTGTACACCATGCCAGTCCACTGGCCCAGCTTGACCTGCTGCACGGGGCGCGGGGCGAGGATGTGGGCGACGGAGGCCGGGGGCAGGCCGATGACGGCGCCGGAGGCGCTGCCGAAAGAGGATGGCGGAGGCGAGGGTCCAGAGGAGGGGGATCGGTAGGGAGGAGAGCGTTGTGGTTAGGATGTGGATGTTTAGGGCGCCGAAGCTGTCGAGGGTGGTGAAGAGTTGGGTTAGTCGAATAGGCTTAGGTGTTGGTGGGGGCTAAAAGGGGGGGGGGGCAAGGGAACGGACCGGTCGCTGCATACTGCATGCGGCCATTGGCGGCCGGCCAATGGTGCTGGAGCCGTTCAGGATGCTGAGGAGCCAGAAGGTTTGGATGACGTCTTTTGGAAAGGGGGCGCCGAGGTTGTCGTGGCCGTCTCTAGTGCCGAAGCCTCGTTTCGCAGCCCACTACAGGGACATGGCTCGTTAGGATCTTGAAGGATGACACGGTGTTTCCAATTAAGGTATACTTACTTCTTCCAGATTGAGCAAGACGGCGTAGTAGCCGAAACGGAGGAAGGCTATGGCGATCATGAACCAGCAGAATGCCTTGTTCTTGAAAACCTCGGTGTCAACCCATGTCTCTAACTTTATCCATTGTTCCGTCTCGGGGTGAGAATGCTCAGGATTTGGTCGGGCAAATACTAATGAGAAAATAGAGGTAGTTGTAATGACTGTGGCCAAGAGTCTGACTGCATTATTGAACCCCACCGCCGTGATGAGATACTTTGTCATCACAGGGTATACCACACCACCTATAGCACGAATATCGGTTATTGTATTCCATGCGATGTTTCGGAACGAATCTTAAGATGTCAAGACGCAGTGTCATGTCACACTATGACGCCGATCGCTAGTCCCTTTCGACGTATGAACCAGGTAGACAACACTACATATCCTAATATTAGCTCCAAAAATCCGGCTCTCATTTAAAACAAGTGAGCCTTACCTCGAGAGCTGGCAACGAAAAAACAAGCCATCCCTGGTCTAGTAACCAGACTGAGTTGAACCGATAAGATTCAGCTGCAGTTGATCTTTCCCTTTGAGAGGATAACCCAGGTAATAAGATGCGAAGGTTCCATAACCAATAACAAGCCCCAGCTATTGAACATTAGGAAGAAGCATCCTAGCCAGCAAGCGTAGGCCTGCCAGCTCTTAGGTCAATTTGGCTTAGCCATAAGGAAGGTCAGGCTTAGAGAGTCGGTTTCTTCGAAAACTCCCGGCCGACGGCTGTTTCGGAGGTGCAAGTAGAAGTAAACTAATTTGAGTTTTCGGAAGCCTTTCCTCTGCGCAGAAGGATTGTGAAGTGTGGTATTTTTGAAGATTAGAAAGATTGAAAGGGTATTGGGGGACTGAAATCCTGGAGGTCCCGAGAAAGTCAAATCGTTGAGGCAAAAGTAACCACGCATAAGTAAAAGTCAAACTTGGGAAGGATACGCGGTTCACGAAACAATTAAATTTCGTGCCGTACGGGCGAAAGATAAAAACTGCCTTTTCGGCGCCCAGCTATTATAAAAAAAGTTGAATTGAAAATTATACAATAAAATATGCTAGAAGTCTTCACGCGCATGGAAGACTGCCGCACATCATGATAGTCTTATAAAATAGATCTTATGGAATCATGACTAGCAATGCAACTCGGAAAGACTTGAAGAACTGCAGAGCAAACATCGAGCCTGTTTCTTGGATAATTTAGACTTAGCAGTGATATGCAATCACTTAAGGTCTATGGCGACAATGCCAAGCTATCACGTAATACTAAGAATGTCGAAGATATTATAACAAACTTTCGAGGGTTACTCTCCTTCCGTGGCACACCTGCTCATTGGTAGGTCTAATGTATCAAATTTCTTAGTGAATGACAAGACTCATATGAGAGGTAGCATAGTACGCATGCCAACATAGCAGGCGTGCCTGCTGCAGCCGTACCGACGTGTGTCATAGGTCCTTAATGGCAGAAACTTAAGCAGTCGTCAGAACCGCAAAATAGATTATGCAGTCTAGTCAGGCACGGCATGATCCCGCTGACATGCTTCAGAAGTCAAAATCTAACGTCAGTATCTGATAGGTTGATCCGTGGTCTAAACCCAGAACATTGTGAGAACATTATTCCCGTGGCTACCAATACCACTGTGGTCTTCATTTTAGCTTCCGGCATTGAAATATAAGCCATTCCATGCTTTGGATGAGACTGTAATAAAGGGCTTGGTTGGATTATGTCTCGGAGAGCTCTTACATGCATCTGAAGATTTGCGTAGTGCAGGAGCGGAAAAACGAGAAAAACGAACTAAGCGAAGAGAGTGAAAAAAAAAACCCTCGCTCTTCTCAAAAGGGGAGGCTTTTCATACCCGAAATTTACTCGGTGGCAACCTGCGCATCTAGTCAAAAGAACGTCATAATGAGATGCGTGAGATACGTAGCTTGGAAGCCTAACGACAGTGGTAGAGTATGGAGTATGAAGCATGAACAAGCAGAGGTCCGTCTTACTCAGCGGCTGAGGTGTACATGGCCACTTCGGGCTTTCGGATTTTCACCAGCGACATCTGTCGAAGACAAGGCAAACCTTCCACAAAAAAAAAAGGACCTGCGTAATCGTCGATACCTGCAGTCCCTCCCAGCAAGCCCAAGGAAGGTGTTCCTGGCAATCAATGAGTCGAGAATAGCCGCTTTGCGGCGATGAACATCCTAATGGAGTTAGTACTCAGCGCTGCGAAAATAAACGTTTAAAGGCCTCCTACCCTTCGCTGTCTTAATTCGCACAAGGCTGTCACTGTCAGTTGTTGGTGTTGAATTCAACCGGACAAGCCCGGAGAAAAGCATGAGTGAGACTGCAGATGGCGACACTCCAAGGGATTTACCAACCTCCAAGCCGAATTGCTCCGAGGGATTTCTTTGGCATTAACAGAGAAGATGGAGATGTATATTACTCCAGCTCATGTCTCGCGACACATTAATTATTTCCTGGTCAGATCCAGCCTCGCACGTCTCGATGGTACCATCATCAGAAAACAAAAGTTTGCAGTCTCAATTCGCCTCCACCGCCAGAGATCAACATCGTACAGCAGGTGAGCTGAGAAAATCTAGAAGCGCAGGACGGACAGCCCTATCGCATCAATCCTAGCAATCAATATCCAAATTCGGAGTACTGCTGCCGTGTTCCTAAGCGTATGGCTAGGAAGCGTTGATGCATGAAGTATCCGACAATGCGGGTAATTGCATGATCGCGTGACCAGGCAGGATCTCATCGCAAACCCATGCTTGTCTCAATTGAGAGCAAAATATTAAAATATGTATTTCAATACTTCGGGTGGCCCGAAATAATATAACTTTGAAGCATAATGGAACCGAGCAATCACCCCGAGCGTGCAAGTATCCAAAGCGCAAGGCTGTGAGGGAAAAAGTGTACGCTTCGAAGAGGATGTATCAATATTAGCTAGCTAGCAATAGAGCTAGGCATCAAAGACTCACTGCACGAGCCCAAAACCCAGCTCATGACCCTAGCTCAGCTGCTCTACCAACATGAGTCAAAATAAGAGCCGCAGCAAGCAGCAAGGACAAGGGATCAAAAGAAGTCCCTGAAGAGCAACGCCAGTAACCCGAGAACGCTCATAGATGAAAAAATAAATCTCTCCCACCCTAAACCGTCCAGATCCCCATGCTATATTGCAGTGAAATTTCGCATTATGCCTATATTCCCTTGATTGCCACCGTCCTTTCCGAATTCAGCTTATCCGCATTTCGCTCATGACTCTCCTTTTTACAGTCCTCGAGTCCCTCGCACTTGTGGTCCTCTAGCAGCCGGTGCTTGCCGCAAAAGTGACCCGAACAGAAGCCGCAGTCGCCGACGATGCGCTGCGCCGCATCTCTGCAGTCCTTGTAACTGCACCGGATTTTCTTGGGCGGCATGCCACCACGCAGCGGTAGGGCGAGATGTAGTGTGGAATTACGTGCGATGCAATAGTCCGCGAGTGTGCTTTCTGACGCACAGAGGTGCTTGCCGGCGAAGACGAGACGTAGGTCTGATAATGGTAGGTTGGTTCGGAGAGCTAGCAACGACCGAAGAGTTGATATTGAGGTGTTTGCTGGGATGGAGAGTGGTATTGCTGGACAAAGGTTAGCATATGGAACTCTAGGTAGCAGGATGTGATAGATGCCTTACTGTCGCCGGCGATGTTCTTTACGAATATCTGAAAGGACTCTTCGAATTCTGGGGAGGATGTCGAGGCGACGGAGGAGATGCTATCGGAACGCATATTGGCAGCAGGACAATTGTGCGACGACGACAGGGTGCTGGTGCTTTGTAAGAAGACAATATTCAGATAAGACAGAGATGGTCGCGGCGTCGGGTCGAGATTGTTCAGCAATGGAATTATATAGAGCAAGAGAAAATCAAGTGGCAAGCTCGGGCTTATGTAGGTCGTAGGAGCGAATAAGCAGAAATGGCGCGGCGTTGGGACGTGCGGATGAATCGGCGCAAGGCGAAAGGGTGAGGTGGATGAGTTCCTGGCAAAATGATGACAAGATTGGTGACGGCGGATGGCTGTCTTGTAGCCAGCGGCCCATGCAGCGTTCGCAGGATGCTAGGCACAATCTAGGCCTTCTGCGGGCTTCCAACCGCTGCCATGCGCCCATTCAGCGCCGCAGGAACAGCCAGCGAAGCGCCGTCTAGCGCCTCGCGCTCCTCTTGCAGCGCTGGTGTTGTGATTTCGGCACGGCACATGATGCCCGTCGACGCTGACCTCAAAGTAAAATCCGCCGCGAGTGACTGCGAGTGAGTGCTAGTGACTTCTCCTGAGCACTGCATTGTCCTCCCCAACTCTTGGCTTTGGCCTCAGCCTCCGGACCGCTTTCCCTAGTGCCAGCCGTCTTGACACGTATCGGCTGTGTTGGTGGTTCACTAAGGCCACGACGATCTCGAGGCCGAGAGCGGATTTCTCATGCACAAGCACGACAAGCAACCCGCTCTTCACTACCCGTACATGAAACCATATCCGCCTGTCCGCCATGTCCACCATGCCCACCTCAACACGTGTAGGGACTGTTTTGGTACAAGCACTGCTTTTTCCCAACCGACTTGTTTAACCGCCCTGCTAGCTGGATCCGAGCCCGCATACGGCGTTATGTGATATAAATCCAACTTCTAACAAATACATTTAGAGCATGCTCTTCGGCATGCCTTTCATCGCCTGCCTCACCCCCAGATCCGCCAATATTTCTTCTGTACCACCCAGAATCGCATCGAATTTATATGTGCGATGGAATTGCTCCACTACTCTTCCCATGCCAGTTTGAGTTAGACCGCGTCCACCGAAGATGTTGACCGCTCCGTCAGCAATTTCGTGCGCTGACCTGGTAGCAAAGGACTTCAAAAGTCCAATGGGGCCGCCAAGTAATTTAGATTGTTGCGCGTAGCTCATCGAACACATCTGGTATGCAATTTGCTCGAGCCAGGCTTGGTTGGCTTCAACGTGGGAAACCATCTTCGCTAGTCTAAGTTCCAAGTCAGCTAGAGTATCCTAACGAGTTGCTTGAGGCATGCCGTCCATATATTCAGATGCCCCCGGATCCGTGGAGAACACTTGGAGCTGCTCTTGTGGGGTGATGCTGCGGGGTGCTGCTAGAGAACTGCAGCAGTCCATATTGGGAAGCATTCGCAAAGAAAGGATTCCCCTAACAATCAATTGAAGAGAAAGAGCTCAATTCCACTCACTTTTGCCTGATTGCCGGTTGCTCAATGAGCTTCCTCTTAAAAACTATTCTTTGGTTGCACCATTTCAAACACTCCTCCACAACGGTCCTGGACTGTCTTATCACGGCACAGCACATCATGAACCGTTCATGGTTGAAGTTGCTCACTGCTTAAGTGTCAGTGTTATTCGAAGCTTATTTGTCGGCACCACTCACTGATGACGATAAATCCGTCGTGTTCAACGCCAAGAAGATTTTCCACCGGAACCTTTACATTATTGAATTCAACAAATGCAGTTCCCGCTGCCGCGGAATAGGACATCTTGATCGGATTCGTCTCAACACCTTCTCCTCTTGATATGAGCAGAACCGAGAATCCTTTTTCTGTTCTGCAGCCAGTAACAAAGTAGTCGCACCACATACCATTAGTAATCCACTTCTTCGTGCCGCTGACTATGTAGTGTTTTCCGTCTGGCGTTTTAGTTGCTGTAGTTCGAAGCCCGGCAACATCGCTTCCTGCGAAAGCTTCCGTAATGGCTAAGCAGATATTCTTCTTCCCTGACAGTACCTCCTCTGTAACTCTATTCTTAATTTCTTTATTCTCCATCCACTGCAGCACAGCCGTCAAACTGATCATCATTCCTGCCATATTGCCATCCTGAAAGCCTCTTGAATTGCTCCTCACAAACTCCTGCGTCTGGACCAAATCATGCAGGTAGTCGAACTCCTCGCCTTTCACACCTCCGAGCAGTACTTTGCCGTGCAAGTGCTTTCCAGGACCCAGTCGCATCGCTAGGACATGCTCTCGCGCCATGCGATCGATGAGCTCCTGGCTAATGTAACTGCCGTCCTTCTCTTTGACCTGCGCCTCAGGCGTGACATGCGTATCTACGAATTCCCTCACGGCCTTCTGCAGTCTGCGATGGCTGTCATTGAAATACGGGCTTTTGAACTGCGGACGCAACCAGAGCGGTTCCGCATAGGGCACCGGACTCAGATCACCTGGCTTTGGCACGATCACCTCCGGTTTCTCGTTCTCGAGCACGCCGATGCAGAGCGACGAGTATTTTTCCAGCACTTCCTGCCGGTGAAGGTTGTAGAAGGTTTCGGTGGCATCGGTGCCTGCGACCTGCCCGAGCACAACAGAGCCGCCAGGGTGGACGTCTAGAAAGTCAGAGAGGTCATAGACTTTGTGGTCGATTATGCACCAGAGAGAGTCTGCAGTGTTGTGTGACGCAACTGTGGAGCGGGTGAGGGTTTCATGAGGCATGTTTGAGGCAATAGAGAGGATGGCAACGGTTCGCGGGGATAAATGGAAGAGGGGGAGGTAAGTAAATTGAAGGCATATATCTAGGAGCTATAAAGCTACATGGTGAGGGCCTCAGTAGGGATTACTCGTCCCTCAGCGATGACCAAAGCTGCCGAGGTCGAAAGAGAATGTGCCAGGGTACATTCCATGGTTGTATAAATTGCAGATAACAGAACAGTTTGGCGATATCGCCATCTCGAAATCAATGTTTAGGCAAAGCAAGAAAAGAGAGGTAGACAAGTTTGACATGAAGATTGATGCAAGATATCTTGGCGGTCCCGGAGCCCTGCAAAAGCAATCCGTCGGGCTGGGTAACCGTGCAGCCGAACTTAATATCGCGCTCTCACGTTTTTTCGCGATCGACTTATTTGATCCCTAGTCGAAAGACAGTTTGTGTCCAAATATCAAACATGCCACAGCCATACATCCAGAGCCAATCAACGTCCCTCTTGATTCCAAAAGACACCAATCCATTTCCTCGTGCAATTTTGAGATTTCTGTGCGATTGTGGCACAGCCTCCACGCGAATGGAGCTGGATCCTTGCTGCAGCACCTGGATACGAAGATTCTGAACGTCTTCCTCCCCACTACCTTCCCCCCTCACCAAGCTTGCCCAAACCATTATTTTCCCCCTGGAATAGCTGTACTGTCCCACAAAATGTTCTCTAAACTAGGGAACTGGGCCTCGAATGCCGACGCTCAAGCCCCTGCAAAGGCCGATGATGGAGCCTCCCTCACCTCTATCCTAGACACGCCTGCCCTTCGCACCGAGCTCGCCCTTCTCGTGCTGCTCTGCACGGATGCAATGCGCAGTGACCTCGCCGCGACCTTTGATGCCTCGCAAACCAACTGCCCCTCCTCGGCAACCCCAAGCCCCCTCCCAAGCCCGACTCCCGCGGAAGAGAACTTGATCAGCTTCGACAGCCCAGAAGATGATGCGGCTGCCACCGCGGAAAGAGCAAGAAAGCAAAGAGAGAGGGAGATATCCTCGGCGCAAATGCAGGGTTTGCGGCGAGCCGCCCTGACATTCTTCGACAAGTGGAGGGCTGGAGTTATGCACCGGATATGCGACGTAGTAGCCGTCAGAGGGGAGGTTGTTCGTCGGGCGAAAGCAAAACGAAAAGAGGTTGCAGAAGCTGCAGAGAAGCAGAAAAGAGACAAGCAGTACTGGGATTATGCAGTGGGCGAAGACGGTGGAGAGAATCAAGATCAGAATAAAGAAAATAGCCCAGACCAGCAGGCTAGCTATGCACCAGTCCTCACCCGCCTCGCCCAGTTTGATGAGTCGAAACGTGTTCTCATTCTCCATTGCCTCCTGTTGCTCCTGCTTAGTCTTGAACATTATCCCGCTCATTCCCGGGTCCTTCTTCTGCATCTCACATCAAGCCTTCAACTTAGCGTTGATACTCTAGCGGAACACGAGAAATCGGTAGCCCAGGGCCTCCTTTCTACAGCTGCATCGCACATGGATGCTGACGAGTCGACTAAAAAGAAAGCCGCAGATGATTCTGCAGCACGAAAATGGAAAGTTGGACTTGCCACTGTTGGTGGTGCTGTACTCATTGGCGTGACTGGAGGGCTAGCCGCGCCGCTGCTTGCCGCAGGTGTCGGTACGGTCATGGGAGGACTGGGGTTAGGTGCTACAGTCATATCCGGATATCTGGGTGCTCTTGCAGGTAGTGGCGTCCTTGTGGGAACGCTGTTTGGGGCGTACGGTGGAAAGATGACAGGACGAATTATGGACCAGTACGCGAAAGAAGTAGAAGACTTTCGATTCATCCCTATACGTGGTATGCACCTTTCCCGCTACGCATAGCCATACGTGGCCCGTCATGCGTAGTCGAGCCCTATTAATAAGTTAGCATAACTAATAATACCTTCAGCTTCCTACAAACCAGCAAGTCAATACCCCACTGAACGCGCCGATGTCCTCTCTCTTCAGGATCCAGAGCAGCAGCAACAGCACAGGCTCCGCGTCGCCATTGGAATAAGCGGTTGGCTAAACTCCTCTTCTGATGTGGTAAAGCCATGGGATGTCCTAAATCGCTCCGGGATCGAGCCCTTTGCTCTCCGCTGGGAACTTGACGCACTCCTCCGCCTTGGAACATCGCTCACAGGTGTCCTCAAAAGCTATGCTTGGGAAGGTGCTAAGTTTGAGATAGTCCGACGGACTCTCCTGGGTGCTCTGTCTGCTGGCTTGTGGCCAATTGGACTTTTGAAGATAGCAAGCGTGCTTGATAATCCTTTTTCAGTGGCCGTGGCAAGGAGTGATAAAGCTGGGAAGGTCCTCGCTCACGCTCTCATCAGCAAAGTTCAGGGCGAGAGGCCGGTGACTTTAGTAGGATACTCGTTAGGTGCTCGAGTCATATACTCCTGCTTGCTGGAGTTAGCAGAGCAGAATGCGTTTGGTCTAGTGGAATCTGTTGTCCTCATGGGCGCCTACTCCCTCCGATAGCAGCGCCTGGCGGCGGATCCGGGCAGTCGTCTCTGCGAGGGTCGTCAATGTCTACAGCACCGAAGACTTCATCCTAGGCTTCCTCTATAGGACAAGCAAGGCTCAACTTGGAGTCGCTGGTCTGCAAGAGGTGAAGGGCGTATATGGGATTCAGAACGTTGATATGAGTTCACTCGTCACAGGGCATAACCGCTACCGATATCTAGTCGGAACCATCCTTAGAAGGATTGGATTTGAGGACGTAGATGCGGAGCAGGTGGAAGAGCAGGTGACAGCACTCAAGGTCGCTGAGGAGAAGGAGAAGGAAGAGCAGAGAAGAGAAAAGGGAAAAATCAACACAGAGGCAAAGGAAGAGGATGTTCCTTGGAAACCAAGCAAAATAGAACTACCAGATCGTCCAGTTCGTGGGCTATCCAATTCGCAGGCAATGCCACCTATGTCACGAACTTCGCTTGCCGCAGAACCGAAGAATTTCTTTCCTGCTTCGCACGATCAGCCGCAGGATGAATCAGATGAGGAAGAGGACGGACGTATCGTCATGCTGGATTTGGAAGACAATGAAACGCCACCCTCGAAGCAACCCCAAGCCTCGAAGTTCACCAAAACACCCACTGTCAAGGAGACTGAGATACATCAACAAGCTCCAAAGATCGAGATTATGCCAGTTGATTCAGAGTCGGACACCAACTCAATTGCGTCTGTTCCGCTGGGGGAGATGACAGTTCTGGAGCCACTACCGGAGCCTGAGCCTAAGGCTGAAACTATACAGTTTGGATCGTCTGCTCGAGGATTTGAGCTCACTTTGGACGCACGGTGACCTTGTTGTACCACTATCGGAGGGTCGATAGCTGAATCAGGTAGTAAGTAGCTTTGGGCAGTCTTTCTTCCTTTCCTTGATAGTGAACTCTCGATACTCAGTGTCTAGCTGGCAGAACTGGTCTCCTTCGATCCATTTTCATAAAACTCAAATTTCCAGCGCTTCTTTGTAGCCATAGAAGTGCCAGTGATCATAAAAATCATTAATAACGTTGCCCAAAGCAGCCACCGAGTACTATTACTCATCTAGTACGTCGAAACCGCCCTTGATCAGATCTAATATTATTAATCATAAGGAAGGTTCTCTGTCAGTTCTCTTTGCGATTATATCACGCCAAATTATAAGTCTTTAAAGCTTTCTAGTATAATATAAAGGACAGCGGTGGAGGGACACCCCTAATTAATACGCGGACACCCTCACGCGATTGACAGAAAAAGTGCGACTGCAAAATCGCAAGATCTACGTTCTTATCGCCCACCACCGGAATTTATAGTCGTCTTTCCGTTTAGCTACTTTTACTACTAAGAATACGATAGCTATAGGCCTTCAAGTAGTAATACGGGCCTTCTACGGCGTTGTATAGTGTTTTTAAAACTTATGCTGCTCGTAGTAGAGGTGTTACTTATTATTTAAGAAGTATAGGGACAGGGCATAGTATAGAGTGCTCTGTATCTGCAAAAATGTATAATAAAATATATAGGGGGGAGAGTTTTTAGGGTACCCTCGCTTATTAGCAGTCTCATTTTTTTTGCCACTCGCGTGACCCCCTAATTGATATACGGACACCCCCCACCGATTGAGTTTAGTTCCTTCCCGATTAAATTATAATACCACGTGAATTTAAGTTGCACGCGAAAATTAAATTATTAAAATGTAACTTTTATGACCGTAATACCTCAATCAAGTCTTTGATTCTAACTATAGTATGCTAAAGTAGCCCTTAGCAAAGTCCTCACGAAAAGGCAGAGCTCCTAGGCCTCAAAAAGCCTGTTGAATATCACCGCCAATATCGAGCAAGGCACCTCCAATAGTATCTTAAATTCTACCATCATTTGGACCACCTGTAACCCCCATACCTGCTCCTGAGCCGATTGATTGGATTACGCAGTACCCTGTGAGGCGCCGTGTGAACTCATTTGGGTGCTGCTACCTCTACTTAATGTCTACGAACTCCCTCTGCGAACACGCCCGCGCCCACGCCCGTGCACAGTCGGTGGTGTCTGCTTGTCAGTTTTAGATCGGAAAGTCGCAACCGCATAGCCTTGGCCTTTTGCAAATTCATTGGTATCATCAATTGCAAGCTCCGAAAAGCCGTACACCTTCCCGTGGGGATAGGTACAGTAAGGCAAATGCGATGTGATATTGGGCGTGCAACGGTCGCGCATTATGCAGATGCAAACAACGTAAATTCACGTGATATTCTTCCTTAATCAGGAAGGAACTAAACTCAATCAGTAAGGGTGTCCCTCCACCGCTGTCCTATATTAAAGGCCGTCAAAATCGGACTCTGCACCTGTACGAGGTGACGGCTACGAACCTGCTGGTCTTCGGATTTAGCAGAGCCAACGTAGACGCCGCACAGCGTACGGCTGGGACCTGGTGGTTGTTGAGACGTCGTGGGCGGTGGTGAAAAGTTTTCACAGGGATGGTGAGATCTCAAAAGCTACTACCGCTGGCACCCCTTCACAGTACTGCTACGTACTCCTATTCAAGCCTGTGTAATCCTCACGGATACGACACGGAATCCAACGTCCCCCGACCCCTAATTGAAAGCATCGGCGACCTCTCACATCGACGAACGCACGAGCGAACGAGCGAACAAATATACCCCCTCCCAACCCCCAGGGCAATCGCCCGCGGAGCATGCGGTCACTCGCCGTCAGCTATGTGATACTGCCTGGCAGCCTGGATAGCGATCATACGGTTTTACGGTCTCCTCTCTACGGACTGGTAACCCCTAGAGAGGGCCTGGTAGCTGGGGCCCAGGCACAAAAGATACCCAGAGCACACACATAATATCCCGCCCGCCTTTCGGTATTACGGTTACGGATGAATCCCCCTTACGCCTTCGATAGGCCTTGGGGGGGATGGGGTGTATATGGCAACGGTTTATAAGAGATAGCAAATAGGGGACGGTTAAGATATAGGAAACTATAGTATACGGTAATCAATTAATAAGTAGCGAGGCCTAGCTAGGCTAGGACGTAGTAAACCCTAGTTTGAGCTAGGAGCTGTAAGGATGCAGTGGTTACTAAGGAGATCCAATATCCAATGGAGGTCAAGAGGACATAGCTGTCGAGCAGCCGCAGGGGGCCGCCAGCTATGTGCGGAGATCGCAATCGGGGTTTTACCCTACTGAGATGGCTCATAGGGCTTTTCTCCCCCCAATATACCAGGGGTTTTTTCCTGCTAATATTACTTTTCCCCTATGTATACGGAGTAGTCTACGTGGGCCGAGCTAGGATCCGTATTAGACGTTAGGCAATGAATGAACAATAATAATAATAATATATTAATTTTTTAAGTTATTTTATAGTAGCGTTAAAAAGTGTTAAAAACGGACTTTTTCCGGTAGGGGATTTAGTATGGCAGTGCACGAGGTAGGGAGGACTTCTAATCTATTAAAAAACTAGTAAAAATGAAAGAAAAACTTGTAGTCGCGGCCAGCTGTTTAATGAACTTTCTTGCTTAGAGTGCGGATGCACGCGCATCCCCTAATATCAGCCGACGGGGGTCCGTCCTCGGCCAGTGAGAACCGTTTAATTCTGATGACGTGCTCTAGCAGCTCTATGTCCTGTTTGATCTGTCCATTTGCCTAGTAAGTGTCTTTCAGCAGCAACTAGCAGGCTTCGTGCCTAATAAGCATAGCTATCACAGTGGCCTGATGGTAAAACTGAGCGACAGAGAGCGGTGATCTGCCGTCCTTGTCTGTGTAGTTTTGTTCAGCACCATGATCCAGGAGCAATCGTACCACTTCAGAGTGACCATACGCTGCAGCCCAGAACAACGGAGTCTGCCCAGCTGTGCTTAGCACATTAACATCGACAACACTCGTTGTGAGAAGAACCTCGACCACTTCTTTATGCCCAGACTGCGACGCCCTCCATAAAGGGGTTATCCCGCGGATATTTCGCTTGTCTAGAGGAATACCGTCATCAACAAGTTGACGAACAGTTGCGGCATCTCCATTTTTGGCGGCATTGTAGAGGCGTGAGATATTAAGCCATCGCTCTTTATCGCTAATGCTATCCCACTGATCGAGGAGACCAAGGACCTGTTCCTAACCACTAGTAGCAGTTGCCTCAATCACTCCAGCAGTAACTTTAATGCCAACAGTTCGATGGAGGAGTTGAACCACCTCACAACTTATAGACTCGTTAGAAGCTGCCTCTTTGACCACCTCTTCAGTGATCTTGACTTCGTCGCTGCGCTGATTAAGGAGCAGTGCCATTATCTCCTTGCTCCTGTTCCCAACTGCTGCCTTAACTACCTCTTCAGTGATCTTGACTTCATCGCTGCGCTGATCAAGGAGCAGCGCCATTACCTCCCCATTCCCGTTCCCAGCTGCTGCCTTAACCACCCCTTCAGTGATCTTGACTTCATCGCTGCGCTGACCAAGGAGCAGTACCATTACCTCCTTGCTCCAGTTCCCAGCTGCTGCCTTAATCACCTCTTCAGTGATCTTGACTTCGTCGCTGCGCTGATTAAGGAGCAGTGCCATTACCTCCTTCCTCCCGTTCCCAGCTGCTGCCTTAACCACCTCTTCAGTGATCTTGACTTCATCGCTGCGCTGATCAAGGAGCAGTGCCATTACCTCCTTGATCCAGTTCCCAGCTGCTGCCTTAACCACCTCTTCAGTGATCTTGACTTCGTCGCTGCGCTGATCAAGGAGCAGTGCCATTACCTCCTTGCCACTGCTCCTATTCTCAGCTGCTGCCTTAACTACCTCTTTAGTGATCTTAACTTCGTCGCTACGCTGATTAAGAAGTAGTGCCATTACCTCCTTACTACTGCTCTCGTTCTCAGCTACTGCCTTAACCACCTCTTCAGTAATCTTAACTTCGTCACTGCGCTGATTAAGGAGCAGTGCCATTACCTCCTTACTCCTGTTCCAAGCTGCTACCTTAACTACCTCTTCAGTAATCTTAACTTCGTCACTGCGCTGGTTAAGGAGCAGTGCCATTACCTCTTTGCCACTGCTCCAGTTCCCAGCTGCTGCCTTAACTACCTCTTTAGTGATCTTGACTTCGTCACTGCGCTGGTTAAGGAGCAGTGCCATTACCTCTTTACCACTGCTCCAGTTCCCAGCTGCTACCTTAACCACCTCTTCAGTAATCTTAACTTCATCGCTGCGCTGATTAAGGAGCAGTGCCATTACCTCCTTGCCACTGTTCCTGTTCTTAGCTGCTGCCTTAACCACCTCTTCTGTAATCTTAACTTCGTCGCTACACTGATTAAGAAGTAGTGCCATTACCTCCTTGCCACTGCTCTCGTTCTCAGCTGCTGCCTTAACTGCCTCTTCTGTAATCTTAACTTCGTCGCTGCGCTGATTAAGGAGCAGTGCCATTACCTCCTTGCTCCAGTTCCTAGCTACTGCCTTAACTACCTCTTCAGTAATCTTGACTTCGTTGCTGCGCTGATTAAGAAGCAGTGCCATTACCTCCTTGCCACTGCTTCCATTCCTAGCTGCTGCTTTAACCACCTCTTCAGTGATATTAACTTCGTCGCTGCGCCGATCAAGGAGCAGTGCTATTATCTCCTTGCCACTGCCCCCATTCCCAGCTGCTGCCTTAACCACCTCTTCAGTGATATCAACTTCATCACTGCGACAATCAAGGAGCAGTGCCATCACCTCCTTACCACTACCCCAGTTCCTAGCTGCTGCATTCACCACCTCTTTAGTAATCTTAACTTCATTACTGCGCTGATTAAGGAGCAGTGCCATTACCTCCTTACCACTACTCCCACTCCCAGCTACTGCCTTAACTACCTCTTCAGTGATATTAACTTCGGCGCTGCGTCGATCAAGGAGTAGTGCTATCACCTCCTTGCCACTGCTCCAGTTCCTAACTGCTGCCTGAACCACCTCTTCAGTAATATTAACTTCATCGCTACGCCGATCAAGGAGCAGTGCCATTACCTCCTTGCCACTGCTCCAGTTCTCAGCTGCTGCCTTAACCACCTCTTCTGTAATCTTAACTTCGTCGCTACACTGATCAAGAAGCAGTGCTATCATCTCCTTGCCACTGCTCCGGTTCCCAGCTGCTGCCTTAACCACCTCTTCTGTAATCTTAACTTCGTCGCTACACTGATCAAGAAGCAGTGCTATCACCTCCTTGCCACTGCTCTCGTTCTCAGCTGCTGCCTTGACCACCTCTTCCGTAATCTGTATTTTATTTCTGTATTGGTTCAGCAAAACTTTAAGTGACTGACAACTTCCGTATAGTACTGAGACGTGTAGAAGACTTCGACCTTGCTTATTCGCAAGGTGTGCTTGCGGAATCGGTCCGTATTCTAAATCTTCTAGTATTTCTGGAAGATCAAAGGCACATGAAATGAACCAAGCTGCTGCTGAATCGGGCATTACTATAGTATCTTCTAGTCGGTCCTTTAAATTCCATACAATGTCAAACTTCGCTAAGAAATATGGGAGCCGAGCACTCCATAGTCCAATAGGACAAGGCGTACCGCCATTACCGGATATGAAAAATTGAAAAATGCTTTTCAGTTTACCCGAGGTCCTATTATCAGCTGCCAGTTGACAGTGTACAGCCCAGTGAACATTGGAGTATTCGCCGAATCCATCAGTTTTGGGTGACTTTGCAATTAGACGCTGGCTATGCGTGGAAATAAACTTGTTGGTTATAGGGTTAAAATTTATGGAGACTAAGTCCCAGAGACATGCTTCCGCTGCTAGAGCATTAGTTGCTGTAGTTGTATATTCTTGCCGCTTTTCCAAAAACTCTCTGACCGATAGATGGGCGAAACGAAAAGTGTCTAACTGGACATCAAAGACGACGAAGTTGTTGCAAAGCTTGAGGACCAGATCTTTAGAGACAGAGCCTACGTTGTCGCTACTTTGTGGAATTGTTGAGACTGCTGCCAGAAATTCTGTGGTCTTTAGTGTCCTCTGGGCGCATAAAAGCCAACTGAGCACGTTCCTGAAAACGATTCTTTCATATTCACCAGGCTTGTTCGAAAGGACGTCGTAAAGTTCCGCGTAAAGAGTATCCAAGTCGGGAGGAAGACGACCAAGACTTTTGCGGATGTCAGCGTCCATATTAAACGAGCAGAGGTATTGCAATTGCATGCTTGCCCAGCGGAACCTAGAAATAAGATTAATATGCTATTAATTTAAGTCATAGTTAAGAAACTTACATTCCGCTGGCACCTTCAATCACCTTTTTCACGATAAGCTCCTTCATCTCCGTCTGAGAATCACTGTATTGTAATAGTTCTCTGTCTTCGATAAGCTGCTCTGTCTGATTCTTCACAAAGACCCCAATGTCATCGCTGTTCCTGTCAGACTTGATCTCTAGGTTTGGATAGTACTGCAAGCGAGAGACGATGTCATGATCATCGCGACTTGAGATAAACATCTTGACCAACCCGGAGGACCCCCGGAGAATATTTTCTAGTTCCTTAAGTAGATCGCGCCGCTTCCCCGGGTTGCATTCATCAAGGGCGTCTATTACTATGGTTGTTAGTGGATACTGCTCAATAAGCTGGATAATAAGTGCGCGGCTCTCCTCTATCCGCAGCGACCCAGATGCAAATCCTTCGGTTTCTTTCTGCTTGTAGAGATCAAGAGTAGGCTTTAGCAGTGGCTTTCCAGGTTCCAGAGAAGACAGTTGCCTAGCCAGGCTGGCAAGTATTGCTGCGGGATCTGAACGCCTAGGTTCAGCACTGTTCCGCGAAGAGTAAAAGAAGACCGGCTGCGGATTGTAGCCGGCGTGGAAGCTTTTAAGAACATCTTCGATTACGATCGAGCTGGAAAAAGTTAACATTTAATGTGATGGCTTTAAGTTAATGCACGAATGACTTACACCAGCTTGCTCTTACCCGACCCAGGAATTCCGTGAAGCCATAGGATGGAGGACGCACTCTCCTTCTTCCATTGCTCAAAGACAGGGTCTGAGAGAAGCCATTGCCCGGTTCCTGGAAGCACACCCTGCTTCATCTGCTTGTGATGTTGAATATACGGTTCGGGCGACACCCACAGTAAAATCTCTGTGCGCTTGGATGCTAGGGGCCATGAGCAAGTGCTTTATTCCATTGGTGGACCACTCACCTTGAAGGTCGTCTTGAATGTCCTTCAGATTCTCGTCCATCCTTCGTAAGGGCGCATCAATATATGCTAGTAAACGCTTCGATTCCGCGTAATTGTAGATATGATCTAAACATACAATTATTAGTGTATGGGGATAATTTGAGAGCATTCATACCGACCATGTCTGTCAACAAGAGCTGTACATTGGCGAACACCGTCTTGTGCTGTGCGAATGTCGTTTAAATATATATTAAACTCCGGTTCGGTAAGAAGTCCACTCTTGAGAATACGTTCTGTTTATTAATCGTTAGTCAATATTCCAAACCTATGAAGAGGTGTACTGACTTGCGGAGCCCTGTTCAAGATATTGTTTCGCTTTAGTTAGATAGATCAAGACGGCTGCATACAGTGTAACTAAGGCCCTTTGTAGCTCTTCCGCAGCTTTAGACGTCTGTCTAAGATAAAGATCTTCGAGAACGGCATGGCGACAGATTAGCTCCGCTATCCATGCTAAACCTTCTACTACTCCACCAAACTTGTTGTAGTCATTGACAGTAATCTGTGCGGGCCTTAGCTACTTTCTCTTTCAATGGCTCCGTGCCACACGAACCTGCAACACGAAACGGACCCCTGCCCAGGGAAGTGCAGTATGCACCGGATCGTACTGGGCCGCAGAATCCCCCACTTGCTTGAAAATGTCGATCCACCTGATAATCTTGTCGAATATGTCCCTCAGTATAACAGTCTCTCCGCTCTTGCGAGTGTACTTCCACCTTTTCTTGATACATTCTTGCTTCGACTTTTCAGTGAGTGCGTGTAAGTCCGCGAGGAGTTCGAGTTTGTCTGGGCGACTGAAGTTTATATTACGCCTGTCCTCGTCGTTTAACTGGGCTTCTGCGAGTGCCCAGAGGTCGGTACTGTGAACAATACAGAGAATCAACAAACACGGCGCTAAGTGAAGAGACTCTGTATACGTACACGCTCTTCCGTGGTACAGTCGGTAAAGCCATAATGTAAGTGCTCGAGAGAAGTTGCACAGGCTAGGGCAAGCAAAAAAGTCGCGATCTGGTGAGCACGGTTAACCTGCTATGGGGCTGCGTTCGACGTTCGTTAAGTTATATGAACACGGCTGCGGCGGGGCAGACGTGCCGATGGCCAGCTTCAGCCGGCATTACTCCCTGCCTGGGCGGAAGCCTGCAGATCACCACGTCCTATTCCCAAAGGCGGGCGCACAGCTGGGGCTAAGCAGAGTTGCAACTGCATGGCGATCACTTGAGTGCCATTCATTGCGCTACATCATGTGATAGTCGGTAAATTCACTATTTTAAGGTTCTTACATCTTGCGGGAGCTGGCAGGGAGGATGGCCGGCCACACCCTTGTTTTCGTGGCGTTATGATGGTGCATGGCCATACAAGGGGGTAACATGAGCGGGCCAGCTGCGCTCCCTGCTAGCGTTGGCGCCGTTTTAACCAGAAACGGATGGCTCCTGTTGTAATCTAATAATTTGTGAGCAGCAGAAGCTATAAGAAGCTATAAGAATACAAGTTACAGATAATATAAAGCAATTAAGATGCGAGATATAAAGGTGTATGCGCTATATAATGCCGAATCTTATACGCTAGAACCGTGGCTACTACCCCCCTCCCCTTCTTTATTATCCCGTCCTTTAACAGCTAGAAACCCGGCTTTCTATCTATAAGCGTAAGATTATATATACGCTTAATCGCTACACTAGTTAGACGCATAATAGGATTAGTCACCGTCTTAGTGTCTCTTGCAATGCAATTTCTGCCTCTCTATAAAATAATACCTAGACTCCTTAAAAGTAGAGGGGAAGAAAGCCGGATATTAATACCCCAGCATAACAGCGTCTAATTGTATAAGTAAAGTAGGACCATTGGCACCGACAGAAACCGTTTAAGGAGATTGCATTTCTTAAGGGAATCTCTACCTGTAAGCGATCCTTATATAAGGCCTTTAAAAAGGAGGGCTACTTCCGCTATATTATAATAGAGAAGCCCCTTATTATACCTAAGTAATGGGAAGCTTGGCTAAAATAGGCCTATTCTTATCTAGAATAGACTCCTAAGATATAGGCAACAGTAATTTAGATAGATAAGGCTTCTATTTAAATAGGTAAAGGCTAGATTTTTATTACTAGATACGCAGAGGAGAAATATAACATTAACTACTATATCCCTAAATTTAGGGGGTATTCTAGCTAGATAATCTATAGTAGCATCTCCTATGGGAATAAAGGGCCTCTAGTTGTTTTTAAAAAGGATTAGTTAATTAAGCTGGGATATAAAAGGAAGACAATAAATGGCAACATCTACTATACCTTTATATACCCCAAAATTAAGACATTTATATAGGAATTATAGCAGACACTATAATACTAGCCTATTCTTATAGAGGATAATGCCTTAATTTATTTAGTAAAAGTAACGCGCCTAGCCTAGGAATAGAACGGCATGCTAGTAATAGAATAGCTAGCGAATTCCCCTAATTTAAATCCAATTAAGAACGTCTAAAGGCTATTAAAGGGGAGGATATAACGCCGGTTCCCTATAATAAAGGAGAAAGTTGTCAGATAGTTCATATAGAGCTATTCATTGATGAAATGGGTTGATTGATTGATGATCTTGATCGTGTCTTGATCGTTGGTCGACCTAGGGCCCCTGGGCTTAGACGAAGATATTTACAATACACGTGACCCGTGCACGTGACCCGTGCACGTCCTACGCCTCCGAGAATACAGATTATCTGACAAAAGTTAGGTAGTATGCTAAAGAGGAATAGGAGAAGCTTAAGCCTAAAGAATTTAAAAAGTATATAGGTAATATAAGGGAGCGTTACCTTACTGTAATTGATGCTAATAGAGGGCCAACGAAGTATTAATTACTAAATAAGCACTTATTATTACGTGGCAATGGCGGTAGCAATGTAAGCGCTAGTAGGGAGCGCGGCTGGCCCGCTTATGTTACCCCCTTGTAATAGATTATACAAGGGGGTGACATGAGCGGGCTGCCCGCCCTCCCTGTAAGTTTTGGTGGCATTATAGTAGCGTCCCGCTAAAATGCTGCCGATATGGTTATAAAGCCACCAAAACTTGTAGGGTGGGCGGGCAGCCCGCTTATGTCACCCCCTT